>ERZ791837.1854-NODE-1854-length-12819-cov-12.079129_pt1 | contig 12819 bp, 10 predicted proteins | sample MGYA00510292_ERZ791837 | MGnify/ENA primary metagenome ERZ791837 (study PRJEB30046, sample SAMN00715259) | human gut metagenome | study: EMG produced TPA metagenomics assembly of the A metagenome-wide association study of gut microbiota in type 2...
GATACTTGACATCCGTCCGGGATATGCCAAAGCCCGAATGGAAGTCACCCCTGCCCACCTCAATGCTGCCGGGGTCTGCCAAGGCGGTGCCCTTTTCACGTTGGCCGACTTGGCTTTTGCCGCCGTAGCCAACAGCTATGCACAGGTAACATTGTCTTTAAGCGCCAATATCAACTTCCTGAAAGCCGTGTCTGCCGGATGGCTTTACGCAGAGGCCCGTGAGATACACCACCACCCGCGCATTCCTTATATAGAGGTAAGAATCTGCCAAGAAGACGGCGACTTGGTGGCTATCCTCAACAGCACAGGTTACCGGAAGAAAGACAGATTACCCATCGATCATCCATCCGATACGGAACAGTCATGAAGATCCTGCTGATTGAAGACGAAGAGGAGTTGCGGAATACCGTCAGGGAGTACCTCACGCGCGAAAAGTTCATCGTGGAGTGTGCGGAAGACTATGCCTTTGCCATGGAGAAGGTTAACGATTACGACTACGACTGTATCTTGCTGGACATCATGCTGCCCGGCGGAAGCGGTCTTTCCGTCCTGGCCCATCTCAAACGGATGCGTAAACAGGAAAGCGTCATCATCATCTCGGCCAAAGACTCCATTGAGGACAAGGTGGAGGGGCTTAATCTCGGGGCCGACGATTATTTGGCCAAACCATTCCATTTGGCTGAGCTAAACGCACGGGTAAAATCCCTGTTGCGCAGGAAAAAAGCCGGAGGAGACACCAGTATCGTACTGGGCAACCTGACTTTAGTCCCCGACACACGCAAAGTGACCGTAAACGGAAACGAACTGAACCTCAACCGTAAGGAGTTCGACCTGCTGTATTACTTTGTGGTGAACGCCAACCGGGTTATCAATAAAATGAGCCTTGCCGAGTCGGTGTGGGGTGATAATATTGACCAGGCAGATTCGTTGGATTTCATATATTCGCAGGTGAAGAACCTGCGCAAGAAGCTGAAGCAGGCCAATGCCTCTGTGGAGCTGAAAGCTGTTTATGGCTTTGGCTATAAATTGTCCGAATTATGAAACTGGTATATTATACATATCGTAAAATCTCCTTATTGCTATTTGTCCTGATGGCTGTATGGGGGGTATTGTTTTATTATGCCATTATTGATGAGGTTGTTGATGAAACGGACGATACGCTGGAAAATTATGCCGAAATATTAATAGAACACGTACTCCACGATTCTTCCCTTCTTGAAACGGAGGGCTCATTGATGTCTTTTTATAAATTCCGTCCCATCTCTGAACAGGAGGGAAATCATTATCAGGAAGTTTTTTATGACTCTACCGTGTATATCGAACTTGAGGACGAGAACGAACCGGTACGCGTGATGCGTACGGCATTCCGCATGCCCGACGGACAGTTTTACGAGCTTACCCTGATGATTTCCATTTTGGAACGGGACGATATGGTGGAGGCAATGCTCTGGTATTTGGGGGCATTGTTCCTGCTGTTGCTGATTTGTACATCGGTGGGCATTCAAGTGATATTGAAAGGGGTATTCCGCCCGTTGCATAAGTTACTGGACTGGCTGCACGGCATCCAGCCCGGCAAAGAAGTTCCGGCATTGGAGAACCCTACGAAGATACGTGAGTTCCGTCAGCTGAGCGAGGCTGCGGTGGATATGGGCAACCGCAGTTACAAGGCTTATGAAGAGCAGAAGCAGTTTATAGAAAACGCATCGCATGAGTTGCAGACGCCGCTTGCCATTGTGCGCGGTAAAGTGGAACTGCTGGCTGAAAGCGACAGCCTGACCGAACAGCAGATGAAGGAACTGGATGAAATCTATTCAACGTTGGGACGTGCGGTGAAACTGAATAAGTCCTTGCTGCTGCTTTCCCGTATAGAGAACGGGCAGTACACGGAGTCGGAGGATGTATCGGTGGACGAGATACTGGAAAACCTTCTGCCTGATTTGATGGATATATACGAACATAAGCAGGTGCGCTTGCTGCGTAAGCAGGGGGAACAGCCTTTTATTATTCGCTGTAATCATTCGTTGGCACAGATTCTGGTTTCCAATCTGGTGAAGAATGCATTGCTTCATAATGCGGATGGGGGAGAGTTGCAGATACTCACTACTCCGGATTCGCTGGTAATAAAGAATACAGGTGATACTCCTTTGGACGGTGAGAAGTTGTTCCGCCGTTTCTACCATAGTATTGACGGAAAGAAAGATTCCACCGGACTGGGACTCGCCATAGCCCGTTCCATAGCCCGGGTTTCTTTTTTGAGGCTTACTTACGAATGGCAGGATGGGATGCATTGCTTTCTACTTGTTAAAGAAAATAAAAATAACCGTTAACACTGATTATTCCCAAATCTTTCCTATTTCTCTGTCGTTATTTGCAGTGTGAATGATATGAAACAAATCAGTAACATTAAAAAAATAACGATTATGAAGAAAGTATTATCTATCCTTGTGTTGGCTCTTGTAGCCGTTCAGTTGGCATTTGCCGGTGATGTCATTACGCGCGATGCCAAGCAGTTGCCTTTGACAGCCCGTAACTTCATCAACCGGTATTTCACCGATCCGCAAATCTCGCATATCAAGATTGAAACCGGAATACTGGGCTCGAAAAGCTATGAGGTGCTGTTGACCGACCGTACGGAGATTGATTTTGACAGCAACGGAAACTGGACTGATGTGGATTGCAAGAAAGCTGCTGTGCCCGAAGCTCTGATTCCGGTATCTGTGAAAGAGTATGTAAAGACGAACTTCCCGCAGGAGGTCATCACCAAGATTGAACGCAGACGCAGCGGGGTGGAAGTTGAACTTGCCAATGACTATTCCTTGAAATTCAACAGCAAAGGAAAATTTGTAGGCATGGACGATTGATTGTAATAATGCAGAATGTATAACTTTAAATTTTTTTGCCAAGAAGATGAAAACAAAAATTCAAGTATTAGCGATGATGTTCATTGCGGCAATGGCTTTCAGTGCGTGCGATGATGACGACAAAAACGATAATATAAAAGTTCCCGATGCCGTGTCGAAAGCCCTTAAGGACAAATATCCTGCTGCCATGGACATTGAATGGGAACGGAAAGGCGATTATTTCGTAGCCGACTGTTGGATGGACGGCAGGGAAATGGATGTGTGGTATGATGTTCAGGCAACCTGGAAATTGACGGAGACGGATATTCTTTGGGAAGGTTTGCCGCCTACGGTACAGACCGCTTTCGAAGGCGGAGAATATGCGCAGTGGAAACGGGAAGATATTGATATGCTTGAATATCCCGTACAGCCTGTCCAATATGTTATCGAAGTGGAGAACGGTAATGAGGAGTATCAGTTGTTCTATGCCGGAGACGGTAATTTATTGCAGAAACGTGATGTAAGTGGCAATAAGGACGATACGCACTGGCCGATAGATGAGCTGAAGACCGGGCGTTAATCTTGTTTGATTGAGGTATAACCGGAACAAAATGAAGAATCTCTTCTCCTTACATATTAAGAGAAGAGATTCTTTATTTTGTCTTGAGTAAGTTGGACGTGCTTTTGTCTCTGACTGCTACATCGGTTTATAATCTTTAGCCAGTCCGCCTTCACTTGTTTCCTTGTAAAGCGACGGAAGGTCGTTCCCGGTTTCTTTCATAACTGCTACTACTTTGTCGAAAGATACCCGGTGCATACCATCGGTGAAAGAGGAGTAAAGGTTGGCATCCAAGGCGCGTGCGGCGGCATAGGCATTCCGTTCTATACAAGGAATCTGCACTAGTCCGCATACCGGGTCGCAGGTCATTCCCAGATGATGTTCCAAACCCATTTCCGCAGCATATTCTATTTGTGCGGGGCTGCCGCCAAAAAGTTGGTTGGCGGCTGCCGAAGCCATTGCACAGGCTACGCCGACTTCTCCCTGGCAGCCTACTTCCGCGCCTGAAATGGAAGCGTTGGTCTTTACTATATTTCCTACCAACCCGGCTGTGGCAAGGGCGCGCAAGATACGCGTATCACTGAAATCACGACTTTTGGAAAGGTGGTAGAGTACGGCAGGCATCACTCCGCACGAGCCGCATGTAGGAGCAGTGACGATGACGCCGCCCGAAGCATTTTCTTCACTTACCGCCAATGCATAGGCAAATACCAGTCCGCGCGATTGCAGGGATTGTTTGTATCCGCTGGCACGTATATAGTAAGTGGAAGCTTTACGGCGTAGATTCAACGGACCGGGCAATACGCCTTCCTGTTCCAATCCCCGTTTCACGGCATCCTGCATGGTTTTCCATACTTCTTGCAGGTAATCCCATAGATCGCTGTCTTCACATTCCTTGACGTATTCCCAATAGCTCTTTCCTGTACGTTCGCACCATTGCATGATTTCCGTCATGCTGCTCATGGAATACACATCGGGTGTATTGACCGAGGATGCTCCGTCATTCTCTTCTGCCAGAGCGCCGCCGCCGATACTGAACACTGTCCATCGGTCGGTTTCTTTTCCTGCTTTGTCAACGGAGACAAACTTCATTCCGTTAGGGTGGAAGGGGAGAAAAATCTTAGGCTCCCAGATAATCTCTACCGGTGCTATCGGCTGCAGCACTTCGGTAATGGCAATGTTGGTCATGTGACCCTTGCCTGTTGCCGCCAGACTGCCGTATAATGTCACTTTGAACGATGCAGCTTCCGGATGTCTTTCCAGAAATATCTCGGCTGCCTTGCGAGGTCCCATGGTATGGCTGCTTGAAGGACCGGTGCCGATGCGATACAGTTCTTTGATTGATTTCATCTTGCTAATGGGTTATTGGATTATTTGTTTATCAGGATTGTTAATATTGTAACTTTGCAGTTTTCTGTTGCTCGATTTTTAAATTTCAATTAGCTTAAGTCTACAACCGTAATCCCCGCTCCGCCAAATTGAATGTGCTCATCGGCAAAATGGCTTACACCGGGCACGGTTTGCAGATATTGGCGGATAAGCGTGCGCAGGATGCCCGTACCGGTTCCGTGTAGGATGCGTACGCGTGACATTCCTACCAATATGGCATCGTCTATGAAATAGGTCACAGCCTGTAGGGCTTCGTCTCCACGCATGCCGCGTACATCTATATCTTGCTTGAAGTTCAGCTTTTTTTCGTACATGCTGTCTTGTGTCTGAGAACTGATATAGGTACTCTTGGTAGAGACATCCGCTTGCTTAGGCTGCGCATTTGTCCGTTCCAGCCTATCCAGCTTGACTGTGGTTTTGATACTTCCCAACGCAACGATGGCTTTCTTGCCGTTTATCTCCAATACTTCGCCGACTGAGGTCTGTCCTTTTATCTTGACATAGCTTCCGGGTACGATTGCTGCCAGACGTTCGGCTTCTTTCTTTGCCTGTTGCTCTGCCAACGCTTGTGCAGACAATGTATTTTCCTGATTCTTGTTGGCTTTCTTCTCCTTTTTCCGGTTTTGTTTTTCTTTCAGTTTTTCTATTTTGCGGGCAATTTTTTCTTCCTGCTCCTTAGCGGTGAGGGTGTCCAGCGATTCGCGGAAATCATTTAATTCCTGCCGTATCTGGCGTGTCTTTTCCTTTTCGGCCTGCGCTTCTTTAATGGCGCGGATGGTGTTTTCTATGCGGGCATTAGCTTCCTGCATCAGTTGTTCCGCCTCTTCTTTGGCTTTCTGCAGAATCTCTTTGCGCGATTTTTGCAACTCTTCTATCTCTGTCTGATAACGGGCAATGGTTTCCTCCATATGCTTTTCGCGTTGCCGGATAGTCTGACGTTTGCCTTCCCAATAACGTTTGTCGCGTACAATATCTTGCAGGTACTTGTCGGCATTGATGTATTCACTGCCTACAATTTCCGAAGCATCGGAGATTACATCTTCCGGCAATCCGATTTTACGGGCAATCTCTACGGCAAATGAACTGCCCGGATTACCTATCTGGAGCTGAAAAAGGGCTTGCATCAAATGGCGGTCGTATAACATGGCTCCGTTTACCACCCCATCATGGTCTTCGGCAAAATGCTTCAGATTCTGGTAGTGTGTAGTAATAACGCCGAACGTCTGCTTTTGGTTGAAACGTTTCAACACTGCTTCGGCTATCGCTCCGCCAATCTGGGGTTCCGTACCGCCACCGAACTCGTCGATAAGGATGAGACTGCGTTCGTTGCAGTTTTTCATCATTATCTTCATATTGGTCAGGTGCGAGGAGTAGGTGCTGAGGTCATCTTCGATAGACTGCTCGTCGCCGATGTCAATGAATATATTGCTGAATATGCCGGCATGGCTACGTTCGTGCATCGGGATGAGCAGACCGCATTGCAACATATATTGCAGCAACCCTACGGTTTTCAGGCAGACAGACTTTCCGCCGGCGTTGGGACCGGAGATGATGAGAATACGTTGTTTTTCGTCCAGCTCTATATCCAGCGGTATAACTTTTTTCCCATGTTTGGCAAGAGAGAGTTGCAACAGCGGATGTACCGCCATTGTCCAGTCTATAACCTGCTTGTTTTCAAAAGCCGGTTTCAGTCCGGTGATTTGCTCGGAAAACAAGGCCTTGGCACGTATGAAATCTATTTCGGCAAGAAATTCATATGACAGCAAAACATCGGGAATGGATGGGCGCAACAAATTGGAAAATTCCATAAGGATGCGGATAATCTCCCGCCGTTCGTCCCCTTCGAGTTCGCGGATGCGATTGTTGGCTTCCACTACTTCGGCGGGTTCGATGAATACGGTTTTACCACTGGCGGATTCGTCATGTACGATGCCTTTTATTTTTCGTTTCAAGGCTGGAGCTACAGGAATCACCAGTCGCCCGTCGCGCATTGTGGGGGTTACGTCCTTGTCTACAACACCTTCCGATTGGGCATTGCGCAGAATGCTGTTCAATGAGCGTGAGATACTTCCCATTGTACTTGCCAGTTCGCGGCGGATGCGCGCCAGTTCTGCCGAGGCATTATCCTTTATTTTTCCGTAGGGAGAAAGAATGCCGTTTATTTTTCCGATAAGTTGCGGGAATACCGTTATGTCTCCTGCCAGTCGCTTCAGACAAGGATAAGGAGATGTGGTTTCCTCTTCTTCTTCATTTTCGCTTTTTTGCAAAAAGCGTACAATGTCGCGTATCGTTTCTAAAGAGCGGCGCAGGTCGAAAAGCTCCTGCTCGTCCAAATACATGCCTTCCACCCGTATCCGTTTCAGGGACGGACGTACATCAAAAAAATATTGTGCCGGAAAATTATTTTCTTCTTGAAGTATACGTACGAATTCTGTAACCTGATCCAGGCGTTCTTCTACTTCATTAAAGCGGTCGGAGAACACCATATCTGTCACTCGCTCTTCGCCAAGCGTACTGAGGCATTTTTCTTTTAGCAGTTGGCGTATTTGGTCGAAGCCTATCTTCTGTTCAAAGTTCTGTGGGTATATCATGGGTACAAAAGTACAATTATTTCGTGAAAAAACAGGAAAGATGTTTGCAGATTTAAAAATGATTTGTACCTTTGCACCGCTTTAAGAGAGAAGCACTTCTTGAAAAAGAAGTTTTGGAGAGGTGGCAGAGTGGTCGATTGCGGCGGTCTTGAAAACCGTTGTGCTGCGAGGCACCCGGGGTTCGAATCCCTGTCTCTCCGCTGGAAAGAATTGCAAAACAAAGAAAATCCCTGTAAATTAATACTTTACAGGGATTTTTTTGTTTTTGGTGCATGGCAAAAATAAGCATATCAAAACATTCTTTCGGTGTACTATTCGGTGTACCTGATCGCTTTTAATACTATGTACACCTATTTGGTAATGTAATCATACAGAACAAAATGTAGATGCCTAACGTAAGATATACTATCTTTCTTTTTCGATAAAAGTAGTGACAATAAAGTTGTCATAACTATAATAGTTATCGTACATATACTCATATATCTCCATCATTATGGGTTAAGATAGGGATACTGTCAAATGTTATCATGCTTTGCTAATGTCTTTTTTCTCTGTAATAGATGTGAAATGCCTATTGCTAAAAGCAAATAAAAAACAAGAACTTGGTTCGACAACCATACAAAAATGAAATTATTAATGTCGGGGGGAAGATATGCATCATTAGGCGAATATTTAACCCCATCCCAATATTCTTTTAATTCTTCTATTTTAAAATAGTAGGTGTAAGACCATATGTTAAAACATAATAAAATAATGGTTGAAATTACTCTCAAGGTTATTTTATGCAAAACAATATCCCAAATTACAAATAATAACAGTGCAATTATCAACAAGAATGCTTGTAAAAAAGGAGTGAAATTCATGCTTCCATTTGTATCTACTATACATATAGTCCATCTTAAAATACCTATTATTATTCCAAATAGGAGAAAATAGACCGTATGGTGTATCTTGTTTTTTATGCTCATTTTCCAGAATTGTTGTCAGCTTGGACGTTTGCATACTCTATCCGTATGCAATTCTCACTATTCTTTTCTTCTTTGTATGATGCTCCCTCTCTGTTTCTGAACGTTGTCCATGCAGCCGAAAGTAATATCATATAGCCACAAAGATAAAGAAAGAAATAGAAAAACCGACAGAGTAGTTGGTTTTATTTTATTAAAGTACTTTTCACGGGGATTTATTGCTGTCTTATGTTGCCTGCAACCAGCATTTTCAAGCTTTCGGCAGTGAATTGAGGCAGTGCAGGCTTCGTGGCGTGACAGTTTCTTTAGCGGCAATTCATTTTTATTCAACGTAGTAAAATGATATTTGTTATATATCTGTTTTAGCTTTGAATACGGGGAATGTTCTCTGTATTTCTGTTTCAAATCCAAACCAATAACCGCATTTTGTATTTTCATCGAGCGGAAGAAAACAAAGTCGCAGATTGCTTTTATATTCTCCATATATCACTTCCCATTTCTCAGGCGGAATCTGATGTTTGGTTTTTACTTTTTCTGCCGGAGTCTTTTTTAAGGACATGCCAGCTTCTATCCAAGCAATGCTTGCTTGGATTTTATATTCAGGATAGGCCAGTTTGCAATATTTATAAAGTATAAGCCCGCGTTTCTCCAAACTCATAGGCTGGTCTATCAGATTTACCTGTATCAGATATTTAAGGAAGTTATGTAGAAAATCTTTGTCATTTAATATTAACTCTCTGGTTAGTGTATGCCAGGCGGGAGTATTGTAGAAAGCATCTAACAGGCGAGACAGCCGGCGAGCGGTTTGCAGTTCTCCAACGCTGATTTCGTTGGTTTCCAAAACTTCGTAAGGAGGAAAGGGGGAATAGCGTATTCCAAGTTCTTCTGCCCGTCGACGCATTTCCGTACCTGGAAGCAATTTGAGTGATTCCAGCTGTATCTCTCCTGCATTGTATCCGGCAAGGGTATATACATCTTCAAATATTTCATAGAGGTGATAGAGGGGAAGTCCGGCAATGAGGTCGGCATGCGTTTCCATATTCGGGAGCGAGCATAGAAATTTCAGCCCTTTTAAGGCATCGGATAATTTTCCCATACGGTGGCTTTGCTCAAGAACAGGTTCGCGCAAACTTTGAATTCCCGCTTCGAGGTGAAGCAGACCTTGTGGCAATTGTTTCAATTCTTCTTTCAGTTCTTCGGAAAGAAGAGCTGGATGTATCTCTAAATGAAAATGTATATCGGGATATTCTAAAAACAGCTGGAGCAGTTCTTTTGCGCGATGCGTATTGTAGTTGAATGTACGGTCGAGTACACGTATGTTTTTGATACCGTGTTCGTGAATGGTTTGAAGCCGTTGGCGGATGTTTTCAATGGAGAGTGTACGTATAGGTTTTTCGCCGCCGCTGACGCAAAAGGCGCATGTGTTGAAACATCCGCGTGTGGTTTCAAGTTGCACAAACGGTTTGTCCCAATTGAAGAAACAGCTTTTTTCGGGTGGAATGAGTCTGGAAAAGTTTAAGACACGGGCTGTTCCATTGTCTCTGTATTGCTTGTCAGTGTTCAAATAGCATAGTCCGGCAATATCATTCCACAGTTCTGGTTGGTTCCAGCAAGTCAGCCATTGGGGAAAGACTTCCTCGCCTTCTCCTCTGAATACGCAGTCCACAAAAGGGTACTTGCGCAGAAATAACTCATTATTTCCGAGGAACTCCGGACCGCCTAATATGAGACATGCTTCGGGAAGTAATACTTTCAGCCTTGAAGTAATATGCAGCAACTGTTCGTGATTGAAAAGCCAGGTTGTTGCAGCTATGATGTCGGGCTTATGGCGGTAAGCTTCGTCTACAACGGTTCCTACATTCTCATTTATCGTGGCAGATACTATTGCCCATTCAATAGATGAGTCGTTTGCTATCTGTGCATGTAGCGCAGGAAGTGCCAATGAAGAATGAGCGTAGGAACTATTTAGGTCTATCCAAAGAATTTTCATATCTGATTAAGTTTCGTCTTTGCAAAGATAGATGATTTTACTGTTAGGATAAATAAAAAAGTATATATTTGCGAACAGTTAGTAAATCCGAATAGGTTCAAATGCTATGAAAAAATTCCTTTATATCTGTTTCTTATTTTGGGTGAACAGCGTTTTTTTGATGGCTCAGGAAAAAAAAGAGAGCGGACAATCTTCACTTTATACGGATCAATATATTACAGATATATATATGAGTGAACCCGACCGTGCCTTGCAGTTGCTGGATGAAGCTGAAAAGAAGAAGGTAATGATGCCTGCGCGCATAAACGATTTGCGGAGTATGGTCTATCGTAATAGATATCAGTGCAAATTGGCTTTTCGTTATGCACGGAGAGCTTATGTTCAGGATTCCATTGCTGGTAATAGTCCTGAACATTTGCTTAAGATGACGATTGCATTGGCGGAGTTATCAAGTTTGTTGAGTGAATATGAGGTGAGTAACCGGTATGTTGTTGAAGGCATCAGGCAAGCGAGGGATATGGAGAATAAGCGGGCAGAGGCTAAACTGTTGTTCTGTATGGGAGAAAATAAGCGTTGGCTGTCTTTTAAAAAGGATGCTTACGAAACATTTGATGAAGCTATTCAACTTTTGAGGGATGCTGACGATGCATATGGTTTGCGTATGCTTTCTTATTTCAACGGGGTTAAAATGAGTTTTTTGATAGATGATGGATTAATAGATGATGCGTTGTCCGTTGGGCTATATCGACAGAAGCTGTTGGATAAAATGGAAGGCAAGGAAGGAATACAAGCTGCTTATTTGGACTTACAGAAGTCTTATCTGTATTCCAAATTGGCTTATTTGTATTATTGTTCGGGTGATAAGGAGAAAGCAGAGGAATGTTTTATAAAATATAAGTCTACTTTGGCAGCTTCAACTCCTGCCGGGAAATACGATGCTACTCCCTATTTGTTTGTGACAGGCCGGTATAGGGAAGTTTTAGATAATTGTCGCGAGCTGAAAGAAGTTTTTAGGAGAGAGGATACAATTAATTATCAGTATCGTGGCATTTTGTCTAAAGAGATAAAAGCTTATACCGGTTTGAAGGAATATGAAAAGGCAGTGAAGCTAAGTACTGTTTTCATTGCTTTGACTGACAGCATATATCAGCGTGAAAAAACAAATGCGGCACTGGAATTAGAAACCTTGTACGATGTTGATGAGAGAGAAGCCCACATTGCAGAACAAGCTTTAAAATTGAAGATACGGACAATTTCTCTGGCTTTTATTTTTTTTATAGTACTGCTGGTCTTGTTTTTTCTTTGGAAGGTTTGGATGCAGAATCGTAATATCAAAGAAAAGAACAGGGCATTGGTGAAGTATGTAAATGAGGCGCTGTCAGAGCAAAAGAAGAAACAGCAATCGCCAGGTGAAGATGATAAGTCTATTCTGTATAATGACTTGGATACAGAATCTTCCGACATTGATAAAGAGTATGAAATCAATAAACAGGTCTTTCAGAAATTGGATTCTTTGATAAGGAGAGATGAATTGTATCTTTCTGCTGATTTGTCAAGAGAAGATTTAGTCAGAATGGCGCATATGAATAATACCCGTTTTGCTAAGATGATAAAAGAAAATACAGGTACTAATCTGAGTGGTTATATCAATGAGTTACGTTTGAATCATGCTATACATTTGTTGAAGGAACATCCTGAATATACTTTACGTGCTATAGCTGAGGCTTCCGGCATTAATAGTATGCCTACTTTTCATAGTCTGTTCAAGAATAAAACGGGAATGACACCTTCTGAATTTAAAAAGACCCAAATGGATATGAAACAATAAATTATTGTTATACAATATTATAAGACTTTTCTTTATAAACTTTAGGACATTTCTTTATAGCAAGAGCTTTTAAATTAAGATGCTTCATGCAGAAAAGCTTTTCTTTGCAGTATAAAAACATTGCTACGTATATATTTTGTTGGCTGATGCCATATAATATACGCCAAAGTAATGTATGGATATATTTTATGCAATAATAAACAGGAGTTGAATTTGAGTGCTACTGACGCAGTATATGAAATGCACGAGAACAATTTTCTACGTTCTTTGACTGATTTGAAGAGCCCGGCTCTTTTGCACAGGGGACTGGTTTGGGGTTATCAATATGCAAGTCTATTGTAAAGAGTGCGGGAATGGAATCATAAGTGTTGGTTCCTAATCGGTGTGGAAAGTCTGTTTTGAGTGATTCTATTCTGCTGTTTGCAACTTATTGAAGGGATACTAAAGAGTATTCTAAGTTCTGTTTATTCTGGGGTCCCGTAGGTCGTTGAGATTTGCGGGACTTTTTGGGGTTAGTCTGAAAAAATCTGTAAGTATGTTAATTTCAGGCTGTTAATTTATATAATCTAAAAATAAAGAATGGCATATCTCCGACTCCCCTAAACTGTGCTCTAAATGCTTTGATTTTAGCATTGAATGACTCTGCTGCGGCATTGG
>ERZ791837.1859-NODE-1859-length-12804-cov-4.066672_pt1 | contig 12804 bp, 8 predicted proteins | sample MGYA00510292_ERZ791837 | MGnify/ENA primary metagenome ERZ791837 (study PRJEB30046, sample SAMN00715259) | human gut metagenome | study: EMG produced TPA metagenomics assembly of the A metagenome-wide association study of gut microbiota in type 2...
CCGCCCGAAGCATTCAAATGCCCCCCGCCATTGAAGAACTCCGCTGCCATCCGATTACAAGGAAAATCATCCACAGAACGCAAAGACACACGGATATTATGACGTTCGGTATCTTCACGCAGGAATACCGAAAGACGGGATTTCCCGATTTGGAGCGGTATATTCACGAATCCCTCCGTATCGCCTTTCTTATGCGAAAACCGTTTCTGTTCTTCTCTTGTCAAAGTCATCAATGAAGCATGATATTCCGAAAAATACTCCAGTTTGACATATAGCATATACCCCATCAGCCTAAAACGCTCGGCTGAGTAATTGAAAAACACATTGCGGTATATCTTGTCTTTGTCGATGCCTTTTGTCAGTAAGCGGCCTATAATATAATAAATATCGCTGCGATTGGAATTATAGGAAAAACAACCGGTATCCGTCATCATTCCGGTGTAAAGACATACCGCTTCTTCGTATGTCATCGGCTCCAAGCCCTCCAACTGCACCAATATACGATAAAGCAATTCACACGTCGAACTCATCTCTTGCCGAGAAACGACCCAATCACAAAAGTCTACAGGATCAAGATGATGGTCTATCATGATCTTAGGAGACTGGGAATCCGTTACGGGCTTCTGTAACCCCTGTAAACGATCGGGGGCGTTGAAATCCAAACAAATAATCAAGTCGGCAGCCGCTACCAAAGGAGCCACTTCGTTTTCATGTTTCTCATAGATACGGACACGTTCCACTCCGGGCATCCATTTCAAGAAATCAGGAAAGATATTCGGTACCACGGGCTGAGCATTCTTGCCTTTTCGCCAAAGGAAATGAGAAAAAGCCAAAACAGCCCCCATTGCATCCCCATCGGGAGACACATGACAAGTTACAATGATATTGTGTGCCTTATCCAGCAACGTACACAAATGTTGCACGTCAACTTCGGACAAGAGATTATCCAACATATAAAAATCGTATTACGGTTTATAATTTACAAATATACTATAAAAAGTCTGCTATTCCTCAATTTAAAGCAACTTTTAACGCTCCTTTGACTTCCATGTCATAGAAACTCCAACCCAATCTGCTACATTCTTGAATATAACGCTTCCTGTCGCCTCGCCACAAGGAAGCATCCAGTACCACACAACGGGGATTGAACAAACGGGACAGTTCATGCAGACTGCCATGATAGCCGCGACAAACATAAAGAAAATCAACCTCAGCCCGATGCATGCCTTTTATCCCATCCCAGCGGTTATCCGTAAGCATCAAAAAGGAGATGCCGTTCCTACCCGCCACCAAGCCATGTACGGAAGAAATGTAATTATCCCTAAAATCACCGGTCACGACCACGGGTACGTCCGAAAGTTTCTTTTCCCAAAAGGATTCCGAGATATAAGACATACGCTCTCTCACACTATCCTCTTCAGTCGAAAACAAATAAGAGCGTTCTGACGAATAAATCACGTGAACAGACGGACAAGAAGAGTGATTATAAAACACGATTTCCGGTCGGATCCTGCAAAACTGCCTGTTTACAGCAAAGGCACACAAAGTCAATATCACACTCATAAGTCCGAATTGTACCCGTCGGGTATAAGAGCGGCAGAAAGGCATCACCCAAACACACAATACCACATAGCACCATACCGTAAACCATAGTGACCAATCCGTATGGACCACCGCATACGGCCACTCCATCATCGCACGCAGACAATCATTCTGCCACGTGCCCAACCGGGCAATCCACCATGCACAAACTGTTGTACCGATACCGGTAATCCCAGATAATAATATCAGAGGCATCCCATAAATCAATAGTGCCGTTAAAGGAGATATTACCAAAGTCGCCCATGCCGAATAAAACGAAAATGTACCGAAACGATAAGCCACCAAAGGAACGGTGAACAACTGCGCTGCGAATGACACCAACAAACTTTGAAAAATCCACCTCACAAAACGCCATCGCATCAACGGCAACTCCTGAAACCGGGGACATATCGTCAGAATACCGAACATGGCTAAAAAAGATAGTTGAAAGCCCACATCATAGAACCATAAAGGATTGATGCACAACATCAACACCGCACTCATGGCTAAAGAATTAACTGAAAATCCCGAACGGCCGGCCAAAGAACCGGCCAACATCAAGGAATACATCAGTGCCGCCCTCACAAGAGAAGGAGGCAAACCGGCCAAAAAGGTATACCCCCAAACCAGTACCGTAGCAAGCATCGCCCCCAGTAGCCGCAAATAGCGCCTCCTACAATAGTTCAGTATAAATAAATTCAACATCGCTACCAAAAAGCCAAGATGCATGCCAGACAGAGCCAGCACATGACTGACACCGACTCCCGCATAAATATCCTTTAACTCATCCGACAGTCCCGACTTTTCCCCTAAAGTCAAAGCTGCAAACAAGTCCAAAGCCTCACCCTGCAAACCGGTATTACGATATACCTCCAATATTCTATCTCGCCATAACAGAGCTTTGATGCGCAAATCTACCCCCAAAGAAAGATGCCGCTCCTTATCCTCATATCCATGGATTCGTTTCCAACGCTCCTTTCCGATGAATACACGGCCCGATATACTTTTCACGGCCAAATATTCCGCATAATCGAACTCTTCCGGATTACCTTTGTTTTTCGGTCTCCGGATACGCCCCTTAAAAACCAACTCATCTCCCGTCCGCAAAGTTTCCGCCAAAGAATCCCGTGAGAAAGTCAACCATAATTTACCGGTTTGCCTCACAGAAGAACCGTCGTCCCCGGCCATCAACATAGCCTCTGCCCCTACCGTACGGGATGAAATCTGAGGAGTATTCAACAATATGGCATGATATTCACGTTCCTCATCCGTCCAAACCCCACGTAGGTTCTCCCACGCATAAAAGGAACGCCACAATCCGAAAAAGAAAAACAGAAAACAAACTGGGTACTTACGATTGTTCTGATTTTGGGGACGGTTACCGTATTTTTTCCGCTGTATATGGCAGTGATCATTGCGTTTAAGAAACCGAGTGAGATGACAAACGATGTAGCGGGTGCACTTTCTTTCCCAAAACAGTGGAGTTTTGAAAATTTCTGTCAGGCAATGGAAGTGACCGATTTCTGGCACTCTCTTGGAAACAGTTTACTGATCACTCTGGCAACGATCGTACTGGCAATTCTGATCCACTCGATTGCAGGCTACGTGATCGGACGCGGCATGGCAAGAAGAAAAAGTTTCCGATTTATCTATCTGTATATTGTCAGCGGAATGTTTGTTCCGTTTTCCATTTTAATGATGCCTCTGGTAAAGCAGACAGCACAGATGGGACTTGGAAACCGTGCCGGTGTCATCGTGTTGTATCTGGTATTTTATATGCCAATGAATGTCCTGCTTTACAGTGGATATTTAAAAAATATTCCAGAAGCACTCGAAGAAGCAGCAGATATTGATGGGGCAAGCACCTGGACGACTTACTGGAAAGTGGTATTCCCGATGATGAAACCGATGCATGCGACGGTTGCGATCCTGACAGCCCTTGGAACCTGGAACGATGTTATGACACCACTTGTAATCATGTCTGGAACCGGACAGAATACGCTGCCGCTTGCACAGCTTAATTTCCAGACACAGTTTGGAACCAACTACAATCTGGCGTTTGCCTCCTATATTCTGGCGCTGATCCCGATCCTGATCTTTTATGTGATCTGCCAGAAACAGATTTTAAATGGTGTGGCAAACGGTGCAGTCAAAGGATAAAGAATAAACGAGGTGACTTCTATGGCAATTATATACAATCCAAATAAAAAAATATTTACCCTGCATACGGCGCATACAACTTATCAGATGCAGGTTGATCCACTGGGATATCTGCTGCATTTGTACTACGGAGAAAAAACAAACAGTTCCATGGACTATGTCCTAACCTATGCAGACCGCGGATTTTCCGGAAATCCTTATGCAGCCGGTATGGACCGCACCTATTCGCTGGATGCGCTGCCACAGGAGTATCCATCCCTTGGCACCGGAGATTACCGCAATATTGCACTGAATATCAAAAATGAAAAAGGGGTGGAAAGTGCAGATCTGCTTTTTAAAAGCTATGAAATCCGAAACGGTAAATACCGGTTGCAGGGACTTCCGGCTGTCTGGGCAGACGAAAAGGAAGCGCAGACACTGGAAATTGTCCTTGCAGATGAAAACGCACAGGTTGAAGTACATCTGCTGTACGGTGTTTTGGAAGAAAACGATGTCATTACAAGAAGTGTCCGGATTAAAAATACAGGAACCGGGCAGATTACGATCGAAAAGGCAGCGGCAGCCTGTCTGGACTTTGTACAGGGAGATTTTGATGTCCTGCGGTTTTATGGAAAACATGCCATGGAGCGCAATCTGGAGCGTACGCCGCTGGGACATGGAACCATTGCGTTTGGCAGCCGCAGGGGAACATCCAGCCATCAGTATAATCCTGCCGTGATTCTGGCAGAAAAAGGGACAACGGAGACCGCAGGCAGCTGCTATGGAATGCTGTTTGTATACAGCGGCAATTTCTCCTGTGAGGCGGAAAAAGACCAGTTCAACCAGACGCGCCTGCTTCTTGGATTAAATGAAGAACTGTTTTCCTATCCGCTTGCGTCGGGAGAAACCTTTACGGTGCCGGAAGTTATTTTATCTTATTCGGCAGAGGGATTGTCGGCATTGTCGCAGCAGTATCATAACTGCATCCGCAACCATGTGTGCCGCAGCAAATATGTCCATATGCAGCGCCCAGTACTGATCAACAGCTGGGAGGCAGCCTATTTCGATTTTACGGGAGATACGATCGTGGATCTGGCAAAAGAAGCCGCTTCCCTTGGAATTGATATGGTAGTGATGGATGACGGCTGGTTTGGAAAAAGAAATGACGACAATTCTTCCCTGGGGGACTGGCAGGTCAATGAAACGAAACTGGGAGGCAGTCTGGCAGAGCTTATTACCCGTGTGCATCAGCAGGGTGTGAAATTTGGCATCTGGATTGAGCCGGAGATGATCAATGAAGACAGTGACCTTTACCGGGCACATCCGGACTGGGCAATTCAGATTCCGGGGAAAAAGCCGGTGCGCTCGAGAAACCAGTTACTGCTTGATTTTTCCAGAAAAGAAGTGCGCGACTGTGTATTTGACCAGATCTGTGCCGTGCTCGATCAGGGAAAAATTGATTATGTCAAGTGGGATATGAACCGCAGCATGGCAGATGTCTATGCCGGAAATCTGTCCTATGATTACGTGCTTGGTGTCTATGATTTTATGGAGCGCCTGTGCAGCCGGTATCCGGATCTTCTGCTGGAGGGATGCAGCGGTGGCGGCGGTAGATTTGACGCGGGAATACTTTATTATTCCCCACAGATCTGGTGCAGTGACAATACCGATGCGATCAACCGCACAAGAATCCAGTACGGAACTTCGTTTTTCTATCCGATTTCCGCGATGGGGGCGCACGTTTCGGCGGTGCCGAACCACCAGACCGGACGGGTGACAAGTTTCCACACCCGCGGAGTGACGGCGATGGCGGGAACCTTCGGTTACGAATTAAACCCAGCGCTTTTATCCGATGAGGAAAAGCAGCAGATCCGGGAGCAGATCAAAACGTATAAGAAGTACGAAACGCTCATTAACGAGGGAACCTACTGGCGGCTGTCTGATCCGTTTACAGATGAAATTGCGGCATGGATGTCGGTATCAGAGGAACAGGATCATGCACTGGTAAGTGTGGTGCGTCTTATGGCTGAGGCAAATCAGGCGACCGTTTATGTCCGCCTGCGTGGGTTAAAACCGGATGCTGTGTATCTGGAAGAACAAAGCGGCAGACAGTATTCCGGTGTGGCACTGATGCATGTGGGAATTCCGCTTCCGCCGTTTACCGGGGAATATGAGGCGTATCAGTTTGCCTTTACCGAACTGAAAGAGGCGGGAAGATTATATGAAAAAGTGCAGAAATGGTGTGACGGGAATGCCGAAAACCGGGTGGTCATCAGCATTTACGGTGGCTCCGGTTCCGGAAAAACAACGCTTGCAACGGCATTGCAGCAGTATTTTTTAAATGACGGAACCGGATGTTATCTGCTCTCTGGCGATGATTATCCACACCGGATTCCAAAACGCAACGATGAAGAACGGATGCGTGTGTATAAAGAAGCCGGGGAAGACGGACTGCGTGGATATCTCGGGACAAAGAAAGAGATTGACTTCGACCGGATCAATGAAGTGCTTGCGGCATTTCATGAGGGAAAAGATTCGATCACGTTGCGGCATATGGGACGGGAAGATGGCGAGATTTCATCGGAAGAAACCGATTTTTCCGGAATATCCGTATTACTTCTGGAGTGGACACACGGAGGCAGTGACGATTTACATGGTGTGGATCTGCCCGTCTTTCTGGAAAGTTCCCCGGAGGAGACAAAGGAGCGGCGCATCCGCAGAAACCGCGATGAGAATGCCGCAAGCCCGTTTATCTGCCGCGTGGTAGAACTTGAACAGGAAAAACTTGAAGTGCAGCGCAAAAATGCAGGATTAATCGTGGGAAAGGACGGAAGTGTTTATGAACAGTAAACCGATGCTCAATGCATATCCAGACAGTCTTGGAGGAAATCTTGGGGATATCGTAACATTGCTGAAAACGGAGGCTTTACAGAATGTATTTTCTTCTTTTTACATTCTGCCGAGTCTGTACCATTCCGATCTCGACCGGGGATTTTCCGTGATCGACTATGACCTGAATGAGCAGCTTGCCGACCGGGAAGACCTTGACCAGTTAAAGAATATGGGAATCGATCTGAAACTCGATTTTATTTTAAACCATGCTTCTGCACAGTCCCCGCAGTTTCGGGATCTTGTGGAAAAAGGGGAGGCTTCTGCGTACCGCGATTTTTTCATCGACTGGAACCATTTCTGGGAAGGGCATGGAACCATGACGGAGGAAGGCTATATCCAGCCGGATGAAAGCTGCCTGAAGCAGATGTTTTTCCGCAAACCCGGGCTGCCGATCCTGATGGTGGAATTTCCGGATGGAAAAAAAGTGCCGTACTGGAATACCTTTTATCAGGAAGTGCATGGCAGACAGTATCTCGGACAGATGGATGTAAACATCCAGTCACCAAAAGTGTGGGAGTTTTATCGTGAAACACTGGAAAAAATAGCCTCTTACGGCGCGGCGATTGTGCGGCTGGATGCCTTTGCCTATGCGCCGAAGACACCGGGAAAGAAAAACTTTCTCAATGATCCGGAAACGTGGGAACTTTTACAGAAGATCCATGCGCTGGCAGAACCTTTGGGACTTACGCTTTTGCCGGAGATCCACGCAGCGTATGATGAAAAAATATATGAGACACTTGCAGAAAAAGGCTATGCAACCTATGACTTTTTCCTGCCAGGTCTGGTCATTGATGCGATCGAGAACCGGCGGGGAACGTATCTTGCGGCATGGGCGAAGGAGATTGTGGAAAAGAAGATCTCCACGGTCAACATGCTCGGCTGTCACGATGGCATCCCGCTTCTGGATTTAAAGGGGCTGCTTCCGGAAGAGGAAATCCAGTCGTTAATTGAACGGATCGTATCCCGCGGAGGCATGGTCAAAAATTTACATGGCCAAAAGAATCTGTATTATCAGGTAAATGCCACATATTACAGTGCATTGGGTGCGTCGGACGAAAAAATGCTTCTGGCGCGTGCTATACAGATGTTTATGCCGGGCAAACCGCAGGTCTGGTATCTGGATTTGTTTGCCGGAGAAAATGACCATGAAGCGGTGCAGCGCGCGGGAGAATCTGGACATAAGGAAATCAACCGGACAAATCTTTCCACTGATCAGATCACGGAAGGGTTGAAAAAAGATGTGGTTCAAAAACAGCTTGCGTTAATCCGCATGCGAAATACCCATAAGGCATTTTCGGAAGGCGCAGAGGTAGCAATCTCCGGAGGGGAGAGGTCTCTGGAAATCCGCTGGAAATATAATAGTGCATTTGCAACATTATATGTAAATTTTGAATCAGGAACATATACAATAGTAGAAAGCAGATAGTTAAGTTGGGCTGTCGATTGTACATGAAGTATCATCAGAAATGGGAAACTTATGCTACCAAGACGGAGGCAGAGACTAGGAGGAAAGAGGTGGAGTATCGAATTGCAGTAGGCAATTTTGAAGTGCCTAAGTGTGTTCGATTACAGGAACTTCTTGAAGAATATATTAAAATCTATGGCAGTGACAAATGGAGCGTTACTACCTACAGTGGAAATGTGTCTCTGATCAATAACTATATTATTCCAACAATTGGAAATACCAAGATTACAGAGATCAATAACCATTTTCTGGAGAAATATTATAAGAAGCTTTTGGATATGCCGGCGGTTAACAGCACAAGAAATGCAGATGGATCCGGTGGAACTATTACACCTTCAACAGTATTTGAGATTCATAAGGTATTAAGGAGCTGTTTCCGCCAGGCGGTAAAGTGGGATATGATGGGAAAGAACCCGGCTGTGGATGCAACCGTTCCAAAAGCAAAGAAGCAGGAGCGTGAGATCTGGACAGCAGAGATGCTTATGCAGGCATTGGAAGCCTGTGATAACAAAATGCTCAAAATAGCATTTCATCTTGCATTTACGGCAACACTTCGTATCGGTGAACTTCTGGGACTGACCTGGGATGATATGGATATTTCGGAAGAGGCGATTGCAGATAACAAAGCCTATGTCATCATCAATAAACAGGTAGAGAGAGTATCAAAGGATGCAATAGAAGCACTCAATTCAAAAGAAATTATCATGATATTTCCAAGCCAGAAGAAAAATAATAAAACAGTCCGGGTGTTAAAATCACCAAAGGCGGATAGCAGCAAGAGAAAAGTGTTCATTCCGAAATCTGTGGCACAATGTCTGATCGATCTGAAAAAGGATCAGGAAGAAATCATTGAAGCACTGGGAAATGAGTATCAGAATTATAATCTGGTCATGGCAACAACTTTTGGGCTTCCCATAGGAGACAGCTATCTGAGGACGAAGATGCAGGACATCATAGATGAACTGGGACTGCCTGATGTAGTGTTTCACAGTTTGCGTCATACCAGTGTCACCTACAAGTTGAAACTCAGTGGAGGAGATATTAAAGCAGTCCAGGGAGATTCCGGCCATGCTCAGGCAGATATGGTAACGGAAGTGTATGGTCATATCCTTGATGAAGACCGAAGGAAGAATGCGGAGCTTATGGAGAATGCCTTTTATAATAAGGAAAATCTCAATCCGCAGATGAAAGCGCAGGATGAAGGCAACAGTACGATTACGGTGCCGGATGGAGTGGATGCAGAGTTGTTGATGAAAGTGTTGGGAAATCCGGAGATGGCTGCGCTACTTACATCATTGGCAAAGACAATGAAGGTATAATTAGGTAGAAAGACGATATTTATATAGAAGAACAAGAATTGACACATGTAGCAGTTCCTTCTAAGTAGGAATTTCCCCAATTACACATAGCTTCCAAAACAGGAATGATGCTTTCACCAAAAGGTGTTAATGAGTATTCGGTTTTGGGAGGAACTACAGGATAAACGACCCTGTTGATTAATCCGTCATTTTCTAATTCTCTAAGTTGCTGGGTAAGCATTTTGGGAGTTGCAGATTTAATGAGCTTTCCTAATTCATTAAATCTAAGTGTTTTTCCAATGAGATGCCATAGGATAAGTGACTTATATTTACCACCTATAAGCTGAAGGGTTGCTTCTACTGGACATTGGAAAGATTGACATGGTTTCATTATATACGACCTCCTGAAATTTGAATCCATAGTATCATTTTGGGTAGTATGGCACTTAAAAGTGCGTACTTGTAAAAAAGAAATACTGTGATAGCATTATAGCGTACTTGTTGAGCAGGCACAACAAAAATGTATTAAAAATGAAAGTGAGGAATATTTTTATGGAGTTTTTATCTTTAGCAAAACAGAGATGTTCTGTAAGAAAGTATAAAACTGATGAGATTGAAAAGGAAAAATTGGACAAAATTCTGGAGGCTGCCAGAATTGCTCCAACAGCAGCAAATGCTCAGTCGCAGAGACTGTTAGTAATTAGTAGCCAAGAAGCAAAAGAAAAATTGTCTAAAGGAGTAAATTATCATGGCGCCCCGTTGGCTGTCATTGTATGTGGGGATCATTCAGATGTTTTTGTGCGTCCGTTTGATAAAAAGGATATGGTAAGTGTTGATGCAACAATAGTTGCGGATCATATAGTATTAGAAGCAGAGGATTTAGGACTTAGTTCTTGTTGGCTTACATATTTTGATCCTGAGATTATCAGAAATGAGTTTAATATTCCAAGTAACCTTGAACCGATAGCAATTATTGCGTTGGGATATGCTGACACAGAAAAGGCATCACCAGACAGACATTCAAAGGATAGAAAAGCGCTTGAAAGCCTTGTTTGTTACGAAACTTTTTAAGCATATTAAGAAATAAAAGAGGTTGGATAAAGACTGCGTTTAAAGGCGGAAAACTTGTCTGAGACGTAGCGAAGTAAATAAAATGAGTAGTATAGGAAGTCAGTAGTGCGTGAATAAACTGCTGGCTTCTTTTTTGATAGATACAGTCACTCTCAGAGAGTGTGCAGGATAGTAAAGTAATAATATCAACATGACGATATAGAAAATGCAGGGAAGCATTGTATTTCAAAGAGTTTGAGATACAGTGCTTCTGCGTTTCTATAGGAGATAGTCGTTCTATGCGGAAAATAGTCATTTGATGCGGAGAATGATCGAGCGGAAGATTTGTTTGATATAATAAAGAGTGCTAGGTGAGACTTGTATGGTTTACAGGTATGAGAGCAATCAAAGACAGGAATGAAAAATATGAACATTATTATTTGTGATGACAGGATAGATGACAGAAAAAATCTGTCAGATTTGCTGTCAGACTATGGTGAAAAAAAGAATTATGAGTTTACTATTACAGAATATGAATCCGGAGAACAGTTATGCGAAGAACAATCGGCTTTGGAAGCGTGCCAGCTATTATTTCTGGACATCAATATGCAGGTGATGGATGGGCTGAAAACAGCTATGAGGATCAAAGAAAAATATTCAAAACTTCCAGTTGTACTGGTGACGGCATACATGAATTACGCATTGGATGGATATAAGGTGAAAGCAAGCCGTTTTCTGCTGAAAGATAACCTTGCAGATACTATAGAAGAATGTATGGATGATTTGATAGCAGAAATTAATAAAAACCGTAGGGTTCTCGAATTTCGTTTTGTGGAAGGAACGATAAAACTTTATGCAGATGACATCATTTATATAGAAACAGAACTTCACAAAAATGTATTTTATACTGAAAAAGGTACGTTTCAGATTTATAAAAAACTGGATGAACTGGAAAATGAATTCAAGGATATGGGATTCGTGCGGGCGCATTTAAGTTTTCTTGTAAATATGAGGTACATTGCAAAGATCAGCGGTTATGTGATGACACTTACCACGGGAAAAAAGATTCCGGTTCCCAAAGCACGATATGCACAGGTGAAGAGGGAATATATGTTGTATAAGGGAGAAGAATAACATGACATTCTGGGTATTGACATTTATTGCGGAAATGCTGGAAGTAAAAGGAACGCTATACTTTTTTGATACTTTTATGGAAAAAAGAGATGGTGGGTATAGGAACAGATACAGATTTTTTGTTTATTGCGGAGTGCTTTATCTGGCAGCAGTCACAGGGGTATGGATCGGAATGTTAAAATGTATCCCGATTATACTGGTTATGTCTTTCCTAAATCTGGCTTATTATGAGGTCTCCTTCCGGCAGAGTTTTTTATTTTCAATCATCAACTATGTCATGCTGGCATTGATCGATTATGTGACATTTTTACTGGGAAGTGGCGGTAAGTTTACGGAAAAATGGTTTTTACAGGCACTGATATCAAAGACGGTTTTTATCATTCTGATGTTGTTTATCAGAAGATTTAGCAAAACAAGAAAAAGCTATGGTCTGATTACAGGAAAAGAGTGGTTTCAGTTTTTCTGTGTTCCTGTATTTACGGTAGTCGGTTTCATTCTTATGTATTATTCAGAAAACGATGATATGCAGAAGGTATTTTTATTTCTTTCGGTGGGACTGGTTGCGATTAACCTTATCCTTATGGAGTTCATGCAGAATACCATTGAAAAAGAAGAGAGAATAAAAATTGCGGTACTTACGGAACAAAATCAGAAAAATCGTATTGCAGATTATCAGGATCGGGAAGAAATCTATGAGCGTCAGCGAAGAAAAATGCACGATTATAAAAATCAGCTTTCCACGATCCAGACATTGATAAAGAATGGACACACAGATGAGGCACTTTCATTTACGCAGAAGCTGACAGAGAGCATAGCTGTCGAGATGTCGGCGATAAATACGAATCATCCAGTGGTGAATGCTATTTTAAACCAGAAATACCGCAGTATGCAGGAAAAACACATAGCAGTGATCCTAAAAGTAGGGGATCTGCAGGAGATATGTCTGGAGGAGGAAGAGATTGTGATTCTGCTCTCTAATTTATTGGATAATGCAATCCGGGAGAGTGAAAAGGTACTGAAAAATACCGGAAAAGCGGTCATTCATCTGAAATTAGAGTGCGAAGATCATAAACTGATATTTGCGGTGCGAAATCCTGTGACAGAAAAGGTGGAAATTGAAAATGACACGATAAAGAGCAAAAGAGGGGATCATCACGGCATTGGGCTGTTAAATGTAAAAGCAGTTGTGGATAAATATGGCGGTGATATGGTGCTTTCCTGCGATGAAAATGAATTTAAGGCGGT
>ERZ791837.1868-NODE-1868-length-12751-cov-3.091131_pt1 | contig 12751 bp, 12 predicted proteins | sample MGYA00510292_ERZ791837 | MGnify/ENA primary metagenome ERZ791837 (study PRJEB30046, sample SAMN00715259) | human gut metagenome | study: EMG produced TPA metagenomics assembly of the A metagenome-wide association study of gut microbiota in type 2...
AAGTAATGTTTACTATCGTAGATATTCTTCCTCCTGAGGAAATAGCTGCATCTCAGAAACTTGCCGAAAAGCTGGGAATCGACCTGAGAATAAGAGAATATATTGAAGAATAATACGACTTATACAAAAAAATAACACGTAAAATCAAAAAAGCCCTTGCATTATCTATTAAATTATAGTATAATATTTATTATACGTATATGTAATATAGCATCTTTAAGATGCAATATCTTTTGGAGGTTAATATTATGGCATCATTTTTTGACAAATTTGCAGATAAAGTAAATGACCTGGGAAATAAGGTCGCTCAGAAAACTACTACTTCAACTGAAAACATCCGTCTATCAAGCTCCGTTAAAGAAGAAGAACGTCAGATAAATGATATTTACATGACTATAGGTAAGAAATACCGTGAACTTTTCGGATCAAATCCTGCTCCTGAGTTTGCTGAACTCATTGCTGATATTGAAAAACGTGAGATTCTTGTAAATGAATATCGCAAGAAGATCCAGCAGAATAAGGGTAAGACAAACTGCGAAAGCTGCGGATATGAGATAGAAGCTACTGCTCCATTCTGTGCTAAGTGTGGTACTAAAAATCCTATGGCAGAAGAAATAGCACATGCAAAAGCGGAAGCAGAAGCAAAGGCTAAGGCTGAAGCAGAGGCAAAAGCTCAGGCAGCAGCACAAGCTGCGGCTCAGGCGGCGGAAGCACAGGCGCAAGCAACAGCTGCTGTTAATGCACAGACTGCACAGACTGCTGCTGAAACATCTGCTGCTCCTGTCGATAACACAGCGTCGAAAGACACTACTGTTTTCTGCAAAAACTGCGGCAATGCCATTGCTACCGGAAATGTTTTCTGCACTAACTGCGGTACTCGTGTTGACTGATAATATTTGAAATCACACGCCGTTTTGCCCTGAAAGGCGAAACGGCGTTTCTTTTGAAAGGATAATTTTATGAAATCTTGTAAAAATTGTGGTGCAGAACTTTCAGATAAGGCTGTTATCTGTACTGAATGCGGCGAAGTTCAAAATACTTCTGATAACACTGCATCAGACGATGGATTTTTTTCAATGCCATATCTCTCAGCTGCTCCTCCTGTAAACAATAAGAACAGCAAAAAAGATACTTCTACAGAAACTGAGAAAAGCTCACCTGTTTCCAGTAAATCAGTAAAAACAGAGGAAATCATAGATGATAAACTCATTGACCCTTTGGAAAGAGCTTTTGCTAAGAGAGACAAACGTAATAAGATCATAAGAATTATAGCTATTGTGATAGCTTGTGTTATTCTTATTTCTGTTGGTGCGTATTTCATTTTCAGAAACAAGGGTTATTACCGTACACTTGAAAATTACATTGACGGACGTACAAGTTCCGGAGGAACTAAGTATTTATCCATCGTTCCCGAGCTTTATCTTATAAATGCAGAATCTCTTTACAGTATGAAGAGACCTGATATAAAAAAGAATACAGGAAATTATCTTGAATATGTTGAGGGACAGTTGGAAGCTAATTACGGCAACGGTCTTTCCCTAACATACAAAATTACGTCAGAACGTACTGTGGAGGACAAGGGTTCTCTTGAAACAATAGAAAACACCATTCTTTCTACCTACAGTACCGATGTAAATATTTCCGAAGCAGCTTATGTAAATATACGCCTTACTACAAAAGGCTCTGTTACTCAGTCAAGTGAGAATATGTCCCTTACATTCTACAAGTATGATGGTGATTGGTATTGTCTTGACGCTATGGAAGTCATCCAGTTTGCTTGCGAAAATGCAGGATATAATTTATGGTAAAGGAGTAGTGAATTATGGGAAAAAGAAATAAGCCAAAAAATAAACTTTTAATTGCAGGAATTTCTATGACAGCTGCTGCTGTTTTAATTATAGGCGGCGGAATATTTATGCTTATAAGAGGAAATGACGAAGAAGTAATGACTCCTGGAAATTTTGCCGCTGTAGGAGAAGAGGACTCTGCTACAGCCTGTCAGAATCTTATATCTGAATATTACTCTGCAATTATGGGTGAAAATGGTGAAGAACTTTATAAACTTATGGCTCCTCCTGAATACTGGACATACTATATGGAGACATACAGCAAAACCGAAGCAGAAGTCATTGAAACATATAATGACGCTATAAACAATACAAAGGCTAACTGGAATGCACAATGCGGAAGCAATGCCAAGGTTTCGTTTAAAATAGTTTCCTCCGGCGATCAGACTGAAGAATTCTTAAAAGAGTGGAATGAAAGTATGGGATCTATTGTGGGAATCGGTAAACTTAATGCGGAAGAAGCTATCACATTGAACGTTGAACAGACTGTCACAGGCAGCAGCGGTTCTATTGAATCCAACAACACTCCTACACTTATTAAGGTAAACAGCAAATGGTATATTCTTGATGAGGGTACAAACGGTGAGAAAGGTGCTGAGTAAATGGAATTCAAGTCAGAAAGTAAATTAAAAAGAAAAACAAATTTAAATCCTGCCAGCTATTTTTTAAGATTCCTTGCAGTCCCCTTCGGACTTTTAATGTGCTATGGTGCATTTCAAAAGCTTTCTATGGTGAATATGTCATTGTCTATTGACCACTGGGGCACTCTAGTTACAGGTATCATATTAACAGCAGCACCGTTCATTATGAATCGTTTTTTATCGATCATTCTTATAGGTATGGGCACTTTTACGGTTGTAAATCTATTTCATCCTGATACACAGAGCTGGCTTAATTTAGTACTGTTCATTGCTGTTACGCTGCTGCTTTTTAAGCCTTATAAAATATGGCTTAGAATAATCATTCAGCTGATGTGTCTGGGAATAATTGCTTCCTGCCTTTATTATGTGTATCAAGAATTCTATAAAGGCATTGAACATTTTGTTATTACAGGCAAGCTTACAGACAGTTTCCTTTCCAATCGTATAAAAACTTATCTGCCCGGTGATTTCTCCTACTATATGTGCATTGTATTTATTGTTATTTCCATAAGACAATATATACCAATTAAGAAACAGCCTATAGTACAAAATAATCATAATTCTTCAAAAACAGATGAATCCAATACGGATCTTTGGGGTTATTGATTTACTTTTTAATTAGAACAGAGAATAATTATACTTGTGATATTTTATTCTCTGTTCTTTTTAATATTATTTTAAGACTCATTATTTATAATTATAATAGGGCAATGCTGCACAGATATTTTGTATTTGGATGTGACACTGCCTTAAAATTAAAGTGGAGGCGTTTATTATGAAGATCTTAATTGTTGAGGATGAACTTGCTCTGTCAGAGGCTCTTACAGAGATATTAAAGCGAAATCAATATAACGTGGATACAGTAGATAATGGTGAAGACGGTCTTGAATATGCTCTGACCGGTCTTTATGACTGTATTATTTTGGATATCATGCTTCCGATAATGGACGGATTAAATGTTTTAAAACAGCTTCGTAAAAGTAGGATCTCAACTCCTGTAATGCTTCTTACTGCTAAATCAGATATAGACGACAAGATAAATGGTCTTGACTGTGGTGCTGATGACTATCTTACCAAACCATTTGTTACAGGAGAACTTCTTGCACGTATACGTGCTCTTACACGGCGTACAGGTGAAGTGAATGTTGATGCTTACGATTTTCATGGTCTTTCCCTTAACAAAAATACTTATATGCTTTCATATAAAGATCAAAGCGTCAATCTTAGCCTGAAGGAATACCAAATAATGGAAATACTTATTATGAACCCCAATCAGATAATTACAAAAGAACGTTTTATTGAGAAAATATGGGGGTTTGAAAGCGATGTGGAATATAATAATATTGAAGTTTATATTTCATTTCTGCGAAAGAAGATCCAGTCAATAAATTCCGATGCAAATATTTTCACTGCTCGTGGCGTGGGATATTATCTGGAGGAAAAATCATGATAAAGGGTATTCGTAGAAACTTTATAAAAATAACTATGACCATGCTTACACTGGTGCTTATCATTCCTTTGGCTGCGCTTAATATAATCACTGCTGTACTTACTTATAACAGCAACAAACAGCTTCTCAATCAGATAGCTCAGAACGAAATACATATTATTTCTCCTCAAAATAATAAACACAACGGTCCTCCCCCTGATGAAAATTTTGTAGGAGTCGGAAAACAGCAGCATACAACTCCCCCTTTATCTTCATTTACAACCACAACAACTTCACCTGCTTCTACTATAAATACTACTGTAACCACTACTGTTAAGGCTCAGTCCCATTACAATGACAATGAAAGCAAACATACATCTCCCACAAAAATATCTGATACCGATATTCAAACTACCGTTCCTGAGTCAACAGGTACTCTTACAAGCATCATCATCAATTCACGAACTATACCTCCTCAGCCTCCGGACTGGGGTAATGCCAGACCACAGCCGCCTATAGATCCTGAACCGAATGTGAGCCACACACGTCCTTCTAAGCCTGATTTCTGGGAACCTGTGAATTCATATACTGACAAACCATGGAATAACTTCTACAATGATTATGGTGCTGTTATGATCTCTCCTATAAATATCAATCTTATTGCTTTAAATGTTTCAGCAAGTTTTACTTCCAGCTCAACAACAACTACTACTACAACTAATGTCACCATCCCAACAAATGCATCTTCTGATGTTCCTGAGCCAAATTCTGAATCTAAACAAAGAGTTATTGCAAAAAAACAATTCAACAGAGAATTCATAGGACATAAGCCGCCTGATATGAATTCATCAAATACTATTGACCATTTTATCGTTTACCTTAATAAAGATGGTGTTGTTACAGATGTACACGGCACTGATGACTACAGTATTCAGAACTGTACTGAGCTTATTGAAAATATAAATAAAAGCTCAAAGATAGACGGATACTATAATTCATTGCAATATGTAAAGAAAAATTATACTGAAGGTTCTATTGTAGTATTTTCAAACCGCAAATCTGATATTGATATGATGAAAAAAATTTTCTTTGTCAGTATTGGGGTATTTGTTCTTATGGAAGGAATAGTATTTATACTTACAAGAATACTTACTCAAAGAGCTATGCGTCCCATGCAAATTTCATATGAGAAACAACAGCAATTTATATCAGATGCCGGTCATGAGCTTAAAACTCCTCTTACAGTTATTTCTGCAAATGCTGATATTTTATTTGATGAAATTGGTGAAAATAAGTGGCTTTCGTATATAAAAAGTCAGACTGAAAGAATGAGAATACTGGTTCAGGAAATGCTCGACCTTACCAAATTCAGCTATACAGAGGATCATATAGCTCAGAGTCGATTTAATATAAGCAGCCTTATTGAGAATGTTGCACTTCCATTTGAATGTCAGGCATTTGAACAGAAAAAAAACTTCCATATTGAGATTGAACCTAATATTGAATTTTTAGGAAACACTGAACGAATTCGCCGAATGGTCAGTATTTTCATTGATAACGCATTTAAATACAGCAATGAAAGCGGTACTATAAAAATTCAGTTAAAAACTGAAAACGGAAAAAAGATACTCAGTATCTACAATACCGGTATTGGCATTGAAAAGGGAGAAGAAGAAAAGATTTTTGAAAGATTTTATCGAAGTGATTCTTCACGCTCTGTTCAAGGTGGTTATGGCCTTGGACTCGCTATTGCAAAAAGCATTGCTGACCAACATGATATCAAAATTCAGGTTCAGACTGAACCGGGTCAATGGATAAGTTTTAATTTGACTTTATAAATAAAAAGCAATAAAAAAATACGAATGCAGTAAATAATGAACTGCATTCGTATTTTTTTATTATAATATCAATTACTTTTCTATTTCAATCTTATCAGTGAACATATACCTCTGAAGTGCTTCAGGTATCCTGATGCTTCCATCTTCATTGAGATTATTTTCAAGAAAAGCGATAAGCATTCTTGGTGGTGCTACAACTGTATTGTTAAGAGTATGTGCAAAGTACTTGCTGCCGTCCTCAGCCTTTACTCTGATACCAAGACGTCTTGCCTGTGCATCGCCCAGATTCGAACAGCTTCCTACTTCAAAATATTTCTTCTGTCTCGGCGACCATGCTTCTACATCTATACTCTTTACCTTAAGATCAGCCAAATCTCCTGAGCAGCATTCAAGTGTTCTTACAGGTATATCCAGTGTTCTGAAAAATTCAACTGTATTCTCATACATCTTCTTGAACCAGTTCATGCTGTCCTCCGGCTTGCAGACTACTATCATTTCCTGCTTCTCAAATTGATGTATTCTGTAAACGCCTCTTTCTTCAATACCGTGTGCTCCTACTTCCTTACGAAAACATGGTGAATAACTTGTAAGACACTGCGGCAGAGTTTCCTCAGGAACTATAGTATCAATAAATTTACCTATCATTGAATGTTCACTTGTTCCGATAAGGTAAAGATCCTCACCCTCTATCTTGTACATCATTCCTTCCATCTCAGCAAAGCTCATTACGCCTGTTACAACGTTACTTCTGATCATAAACGGAGGAATATAATACTTAAATCCTTTATTTATCATAAAATCTCTTGCATAAGAAAGAATAGAAGAATGAAGTCTTGCAATATCACCGCAGAGATAGTAGAAACCGTTGCCGCTTGTCTTTCTGGCAGAGTCAATATCAATACCGCCCAGTTTTTCCATAATATCAACATGATACGGAACTGGAAAGTCAGGTACAAATGGTTCACCGAATCGCTCTACCTCTACGTTTTCACTGTCATTTTTTCCGATCGGAACGGATTCATCAATGAAATTCGGAATAACCATCATTATTTCCTTGATTTTACCTTCAAGCTCTGTTTCAAGTGCTTCCTTTTCTGCAAGCTGCTTACCAAGATCTGCAACTTCTGCCTTTATTGCTTCGGCTTCTTCCTTCTTACCTTGAGCCATAAGTCCACCGATCTGCTTGCTTACCGTTTTTCTCTGATTTCTCAAACTGTCACAAGTTACCTTTGTTTCTCTGAACTGCTTATCAAGCTCTACTACCTCATCTACCAGTAAAAGCTTATCATCCTGAAACTTCTTCTTTATATTTTCCTTTACAAGCTCCGGATTTGTTCTTATCCATTTAATATCTATCATTACTTACATTCCTTTCAAAATATGTATAATTTATTACCAAGTAAGTTTTTCTGCCAATGCATTAAGATCATCCTGATCATAAAAATCAAGTGTCAGAGTCCCCTTATTATGACCATACTTAACGGAAACACCACGTTTAAGGCATTCTGCCAAGCTAAGTTCTACTTCCTTAAAATAATTATTTGTAACAGCATCAGGTACATAGGGCTCAGGTTCTATAGACGCTTCATCTGCTGCAATTCTTTCAACTGCTCTTACAGTAAGCATACCTCTTGCAGCTTTTTCAGCTGTCCTTTTTCTAAGCTCAGGATTTGATATAGAAAGAAGAGCTTTTGCATGACCAGATGAAAGCTCACCGCTTTCGATAAGACTTTGTATTTCCTCATCAAGCTGTAGCAACCTGAGTGAATTTGCCACTGAGCTTCTTGATCTGCCCACTGTTTTGGAAACCTTTTCCTGAGTCATACCATACTTTTCCATGAGCTCTTTATACCCCATTGCTTCTTCTATGGGATTGAGATTTTCTCTTTGCAGATTTTCTATAAGTGCTATCTGCATTGTTTCAAGGTCTGATAATTCCTTGATTATAACCGGAACTTCGTCAAGTCCTAACATCCTTGCAGCTCTCCACCTACGTTCGCCTGCTACTATCTGGTAACTTCCGTCGTTTGGTCTTACAAGAATAGGCTGCAATATTCCGTACTGTTGAATAGAATCTGCGAGTGCGGCTATTGATTCCTCGCTGAAGTTCTTTCTTGGCTGATTCCTGTTCGGTTCTATTTCTGAAATCCTAACAGTTTTCTTTACCTGGACATCTGCTGCGTTATCATCAAATAAAAAGTCAAGTCCGCTGCCAAGTCCACCTTTTGCCATTTTGCACCTCCTGATTATTTATCACTGTCTTTTTTCTTTCCAAAAAACAGATGCTTTTTTTCTTTCTTAGGCTTTTCTTCATTCAAAAGTTCATATCCCAATTCTTCATATGCTTCCGCACCCTTGGAACTTTTGTCATAGTAAAATACCGGTTTTCCGTGACTTGGAGCTTCTGAAAGACGTACATTACGAGGAATTTTTGTTTTAAATACCTTGCCCGGAAAGTATTTTTCTACCTCTGCTTCTACTTGCTTTGAAACGTTAAGTCGCTGGTCAAACATCACAAACAATATACCTGCTATCTTCAACGACGGATTAAAGCTGCTTCTTATAATTTTAAGTGTATTGGTAAGCTGCGATAAACCTTCAAGTGCATAAAACTCTGCAAGCATTGGAATTATCATTTCGTCAGCTGCTGTCAATCCATTAAGTGTAAGCAGCCCCAGTGCCGGAGGACAATCTATAAGTATTACATCATACTTATCTTTACAGGTAAGCAGCTGCATTTTCAGCCTATTTATTCTGTTCTCTAAACGGCTAAGCTCTATTTCACATCCTGCAAGATCATCTGTAGCTGGAAGTACTGATACCCCATCAAATGATGTTCCTACTATTACATCTTCAATATTAGCTTTACCTACTATTACATCATAAGATGATTTCTTTAACTCTCTTTTCTTTATTCCAAAGCCGGAAGTTGTATTGCCCTGGGGGTCAATATCTACACACAGCACTCGTTTTCCATGGATACCAAGCCATGCACCAAGATTCACAACTGTTGTTGTCTTACCTACTCCGCCTTTTTGATTTCCTATTGCATAGATCATCTTTTTCGCTCCTTTCCATTTATTATTATATCATGATTTATATTATTTGTAAAGCATTTTTATTGGCTTATAATGTGTTTTTATTCATTTTAATGCTGTCTTTTCATTTAATATACAAAATGTTCCACGTGGAACATTCCTACATCAAGTAAGAAATTGTTCTACGTGGAACATTTTTTGAATTTCAGTATATTAGCCAAATAACATGGGCTATATTTTATCACTCATATTATACGTATTGCTTTTATTTGGTATTCTGAGTCTTAATTCTAAACAATTATCATGTTCAAGTCTTTGAGTATCAACGTTAACACCAGAGGATGAGAGTCCTTCCACAGCTCTCATTATTGTATTTATGTAAGTTTTAACGCTTTGAACTGAACGGCTGCGCTTTCTGTAAGGTTCTCTTGGATGACGATGTCCTATTATCTTATCAACCGCAAGCTCGGTTTTTTCTACGTTAAATCCATGCTGTATAACTAGATTTAACACGCATATTCTCTCCTGTGAAGATGCAAGTCTGAGTAATGCTCTTGCATGTCTTTCAGTCAGATGATTATCAATGATAAGTTTTCTCTCTTCCTCTGTAAGCCTTAAAAGCCTGAGTTTATTTGCCACTGTGCTCTGAGCCTTTCCCAAATGTGCAGCAGCATCTTCCTGAGTCATGCCATAATAAGATATAAGTTTTTCTATTTCTTCAGCCTCTTTAAAAAAATTAAGATTCTGATCATTTATCATTTTGATATGATTGATCATAGCATGATTTCTATCATTTTCCTCCATCAAAATACAAGGTACTGATGATAGTCCTGCAAGTTTTGCCGCATAATAATCATTCAATTCTGAAAGCAACTCATAACCTCTGTCCGTTTTGCGTACCATAAGCGGACTATTCAGACCGTTTTTTTCTGTATTTACAGCTAATTTTTGTATCTCATGGGGATTGCAAGTCATACATTTTTTATGATCGCTTATGAAGATATCCATCATCTGAAGTTCAATAATACTACCTGCATTTTTTCTTCCTGTAAAAGTTAATATTCCTGACATAATGCTCTCTCCTTTGGACGAAGTTCTATTTTTATATCTATAATTACATTATAACAGATAAAAAATATAGTGACCAGAGAGATTTATCGCAATAAAGAATAATATATCTTATATTACGACATAATACTATCTTTTTACAGAGGCATCTGCTGAATTCGTTTGCTTCTTCGAGGATATTTTGTCGGAGTTTGCGATACTTTACTAATTATAACTATCTTTCTATCGTCACCGCAAAGATTATAAGCGATCTCTTTTTCTACCTTTCCTCCGAGTTCTGCAATAGCATTAACAGCATCATTCGCACACTCATTTGGACCTTTAAGAGCGATAAAACAACCTCCAACCTTTACAAACGGAAGGCAATATTCACATAAAACAGGCAATGCAGCTACAGCTCTTGCAACAGCAACATCATATTTTTCTCTGTATTCAGGATTCTTTCCTATATCTTCTGCTCTTCCGTGAACGCACTGCCAAGATTTAATACCTGTTTTTATTGCAAGCTGTTCTAAAAACACAATCCTTTTCTGCAAACTGTCAAGCATCGTTATATTTAAGTCATCTCTATAAATTGCCATTGGTACACTTGGAAATCCTGCGCCTGTACCAACATCTATAATAGAGGATGATTCGGAAATATCAGCAAGTCTGATTGGATATATACTGTCGAGAAAATGCTTCTTCCATATTTCATCAGGTTCAACAATTGCCGTGAGATTAACCTTTTCATTATATTCAAGTAAGAATTCACTATATATTTCAAGTGCTTTAAACTGTTTTTCTGTCAAATTCAATCCGTTTTCCACAAACAGCTTTTGAATTGTTAAAAAGTCGGTTTTCATCTTCATTTTTCCTTTCTAGAAAGTTCCCATACAACCAAAACTGAAATATCGGCAGGAGAAACACCGGAAATACGGCTTGCCTGACCTATATTTTCAGGCTGATGTACATTCAGCTTTTCTGCTGCTTCAAGACGCAAACCACGTATTTGCGAGTAATCTGTTCCATAAGGCAGATTTATTTTCTCAAGTTTACGCATTTTCTCAATAAGTGCAAGCTGTTTTTCAATATAGCCTTCATATTTTATCTGTATTTCAACTTGCTCTCCTATTACCGGATCAAGGTCTGGACGTTCCGGATCATATGCTTTCAACATATTATACCCAAGCTGTGGACGACGTATCAGATCTGCAAGCTTACATCCTGTTGAAAGTGGTGCAGTACCTTTAGATTCAAGAAAATCATTAAGAGAAGGTTCTGGGGACATATTCTTTTTTTGAACACGTTTTTTCTCAAATTCAACAGCCTTATATTTTTCGATCATTTTCCTATATCTGCATTCAGGTAATAGTCCTATATCATATCCAATAGGCATTAGACGCTCATCAGCGTTATCCTGACGCAATATCAAACGATATTCACTTCTTGACGTCATCATTCTATACGGATCTTCGCATCCCTTTGTAACAAGATCATCAATAAGAGTTCCTATATAAGACGTAGCCCTATCAAGAATAAGCGGCTTTTTACCTATAACTTTAAGGGCAGCATTTATTCCTGCTACTATGCCTTGTGCAGCAGCTTCCTCGTAACCTGAGCTACCGTTAAACTGACCTGCACCATACAATCCACTAATTTGCTTTGTTTCCAGTGTTGCACGAAGTGCTGTAGGGTCAATACAGTCATACTCAATAGCATAAGCAGGACGCATAATCTCAACATTTTCCAGTCCGGGAATAGTCTGTAAAAATTCCTGCTGCACATCTTCAGGAAGTGAAGTTGACATTCCCTGCAAATAAAATTCATCAGTGTCCAGACCCATAGGCTCTACAAAAAGCTGATGACGTTCCTTATCTGCAAATCTTACTATTTTAGTTTCAATGGAAGGACAATAACGAGGGCCTATACCCTCGATCTGACCTGTAAACATAGGAGAACGATCAAGATTATTACGTATAATATCATGAGTTTTCTGATTGGTGTAAGTAATATAACAAGAGACAAGATTTTTCAGTCCGTCTGTACTTGTTTCAAAGGAAAATGGAACTATATCACTATCGCCAAACTGTTCTTCCATGCGGTCGAAATCAATACTTCTTCTATGAACACGGCAAGGTGTACCGGTTTTAAATCTTCTAATAGGAAGTCCCAATTTTGCAAGATCTTCTCCCAGAACACGGCTTGGAAGTGCACTGTCCGGACCGCTTTCATAAGAAACAGTACCAATATGAATTCTACCATTCAAATAAGTACCTGTAGCAATAATAGCGGCCTTAACATCGTATTTTGCGCCAAGACTTGTAACAACACCTGTTACCTTATCATTTTCAGTAATAATACCAGCTATCTCAGCCTGTTTTATAAAGAGATTTTTTGTGTTTTCGCAAACTTTCTTCATATATCCATAAAATAGGTTATCGTAAAATGCCCGAAAAGATGTATCTGGAGTGGTTGCAATCTCTAAGCCGGAATAGAAAAAATTCAAATAAAAAAGGGTTAAACCGTAATGGAAATTAAATAAATATATTTACCTTTGAAAAACATTCAATAAGTTTATTATGATTGAAGAAGTTTTTCATAAAGAGATTTTCTGGTGTATCATAGTAGTCATGTTGTTGCAGTCAACTATAATTTGGGGACAAGTACCGGAAATACCAACTCCACAACAGGGTACTATGGGTCGATACGATAATATGTTAAGAGGTTCTGAACCGAATTTTCCAGATATAATTTCATCAATTTCCATAAATAATTCCGCCCAGAGACGAAATGAAGCTATTATTCGGGATGTCATGGAGAATGAGCGTAAACGGAATGAAATCAGCCGCCAACTCGCTTTGCGGGAATTTTTAAAGTCCAATGATATTCCTCTTCCCGATTTCTCAAC
>ERZ791837.1876-NODE-1876-length-12719-cov-2.253711_pt1 | contig 12719 bp, 7 predicted proteins | sample MGYA00510292_ERZ791837 | MGnify/ENA primary metagenome ERZ791837 (study PRJEB30046, sample SAMN00715259) | human gut metagenome | study: EMG produced TPA metagenomics assembly of the A metagenome-wide association study of gut microbiota in type 2...
GCAGGAAATTTTACAGAGATTAACAAACTGGGAAGGAGAAGAAAAAATAAAAAAATTCCGCCAATATTTAGATTAAATTCGAATCACCCCTTGAATTTCCTGGAAAACTTAGTATAATATACACTATAAAACGAAATGAATTCGCTTATTTTTGTGCAAATTCAACAAAAAACAAAGGGGGACTTAATCTATGGCAAACAGATTTGTATTGAATGAGACATCATATCATGGTGCAGGAGCAATTGCGGATATTGCGACGGAGACGAGAAGCCGCGGCTTCAAGAAAGCATTTGTATGTTCAGACCCGGATTTGGTAAAATTCGGTGTAACACAGAAGGTACTTGATGTACTGGATAAAAATGGTATGGCGTATGAGTTATATTCCAATATTAAGCCAAATCCAACCATTGAGAATGTACAGACTGGTGTGCAGGCATTTAAGGATGCAAAAACGGATTATTTGATTGCGATAGGCGGTGGTTCTTCGATGGATACAGCAAAAGCAATTGGAATTATTATTAATAACCCGGAGCATGAAGATGTGATAAGTCTTGAAGGTGCGGTAGATACAAAGAATAAGAGTGTACCGATTTTCGCAGTACCTACGACAGCGGGAACGGCTGCCGAGGTTACGATTAACTATGTAATTACCGATGCGGCGAAAAATCGTAAAATGGTTTGTGTAGACCCGCATGATATTCCGGTTGTTGCATTTATTGATCCGGATATGATGTCGTCTATGCCAAAGGGCTTGACAGCTGCAACAGGAATGGATGCATTGACACATGCGATTGAAGGATATATTACAGCAGGAGCATGGGAATTGTCCGATATGTTCCATTTGAAAGCAATCGAAATTATTTCACGTTCTCTGCGTGGCGCAGTGGAAAATACACCGGAGGGCAGAGAAGGTATGGCACTTGGACAGTATGTTGCCGGCATGGGATTTTCTAATGTTGGACTTGGTATTGTTCACTCAATGGCACATCCTCTTGGTGCATTATATGATACACCACACGGAATTGCAAATGCAATTATTCTGCCTACTGTTATGGAATACAATGCAGAAGCAACCGGTGAAAAATATCGTGATATTGCAAAAGCAATGGGCGTTGAGGGCACGGAAAATATGTCACAGGAAGAATATCGCAAAGCGGCTGTTGATGCCGTAAGAAAACTTTCAAAGGATGTTGGAATTCCAGCAGATTTGAAAGAAATTGTAAAGAAAGAGGACATTCCGTTCCTCGCACAATCGGCTTATGATGATGCGTGCCGTCCGGGAAATCCGAAAGAAACAAGTGTAGAAGATATTACAAAATTATATGAAAGTCTTCTGTAAAATAGAGTAATAAAATAAGGCTGCCATCCAAGTGGATGGCAGTTTTTTTGTTTTCGTTATTTAATTTTACCTTCTTTATGACGTTTGAAGAAATCCCTTGTTTCTTTTGCCACGACACCACTTAGGGCAAAAATAGCAATCATATTTGGAATTGCCATCAAACCGTTAAAGATATCGGCAATTGTCCACACGGCACTGACTGTCATATATGGACCGATAAATACGGCAAGAATGTAAATCCAGCGGAAAATTTGTACGTGTTTCATATTGCCGCCGCTCAAATATTCCAAACAGCGCTCGCTGTAATAATCCCAGCCAAGAATTGTTGTAAAGGCAAAGAATACAAGGCAGAGCATTAAGACAAATGCGGAAACTTCAGGAGGGAACGGAAGTCCTTTCTGAAAAGCATAGGTCGTAACGCCGACACCCTCAAGTCCTTTTACCTGCCATGCACCGGTTAATACAATGGATAAGCCGGTAAGTGTACAAATAACAATGGTATCAATAAAGGTTCCTGTCATGCTTACAAGACCTTGACGGACAGGTTCTTTTGTCTGTGCGGCAGCTGCGGCAATTGGTGCACTACCAAGACCGGCTTCATTTGAGAAGATACCACGTGCAACACCTTTTTGCATAGCAACAAACATACTTCCGACTACCCCACCGGTAATTGCTCTTGGCGAGAAAGCCGCTTCTACAATTACAGCAATGGCACTTGGCACAGCAGTGATATTGGTTACAATTAAAATGCCTGCAAACAGGAAATAAATAATTGCCATAAATGGTACGATAATCTGGCTAACGTTAGCAATTCGCTTGATTCCACCAATCAAAACGGAAGCGACGCAGAACGCCAAAACTAATGATGAAATCACAACGGACCAGGAATACTCGCCTAAGAATGGCAGATTTACACAGTGCGCATTGGCTGAATCAAAAAAGCCGTGAACAGCACTGGAAATACCATTTACCTGACTGAAAGTTCCAATTCCGAAAAGCCCGACACATACGCCAAAGAAAGCAAATATTTTGGCAAGCCATTTCCATTTTTTTCCCATACCCTGTTCTATGTAATAAAACGGACCGCCAAGGCTGTGACCGTCTTTTGCGACAACACGGTATTTTACAGCGAGGAGACCTTCGGCAAATTTGGTTGCCATGCCGAAAAAGGCAGCGACAATCATCCAAAAAAGAGCACCCGGTCCACCTGCACCAACAGCAGTTGCAACGCCGACGATATTACCGGTTCCAATCGTCGCGCTTAGGGCTGTACAAAGGGCAGAAAAACTTGAAATTTCTCCCTCGCCGCCTTCTTCGTTTTTTACCATCCATTTTAGGGCAAGCGGCAGTTTTCGAAACTGCATTACGCCAAGACGCACAGTTAATAAAATACCGCCGGCAAGAATTAGTACCATAAGGGGAATACCCCAGACAAAATTGTCAATATTAACTAGAATATCATTGATTGTTTTCCACATTCGTTTTATCCTTCCTCTTTTTGTTAAAATAGTATTACTTTTATACTATATCGTATCTTTTAGGTTCTAGTCAAGCATCATACCTAAGTTGTTTGTGTCAAATGTTCGCTCTCACTCGTTGAGTGCGTAACGGTATGGGCACTGAAAATACCAGCCGCAAATTCTTGATACATGGCAGCTCTTTTAATGTAAGTAAGTGCCTTATGCAACCTTAACCTTTATAAAAAGTGAAAAGCGTTGCATGAATTTTGAAAAGATGTGTCTGAAAACAACCAAAAGCAGAAATTTCTCTCGAAAGAGTTGCATTTGCCCTGTGATTTTCTCTAATAAGGGCTGATAATGGGGCAAATATGCAACCCTATAAGGCAAATCAAGTAAAAAGCGTTGTTTTGGCTCGATATTGCGCTTAAGTCACCTCGATTGTGCCAAATATTTGATACAAACCATACCGGATTCGTTTTGGTAATTTCGCAAAAGTTATGGTAAAATGGAGAGCAGAGAAGAGGAGGTGCGTGCATGATAAACAGTTACCGTTTTTTTCAAAATAAAGAGTGTGAATATTTTCCCTGTCACAAGGCGGAAAACGAGGAAGAGTTTAATTGTTTGTTCTGCTATTGCCCGTTGTATCGTGAAAAAAAGTGCATTGGAAATCCGGTTTGGTTTTTGAATGCGAAGGGGCAGAAAATGAAAGACTGCAGTCAGTGTGAGGTGATACATCGTCCGGAAGTTTATGACAAGGTAATGCAGCAATTGCAGAGACAGGATGAAATGATTTCTCTTAATATTGGAAATCTAAGAGAAGAAATCTGGGAGCGCATGGCACAGATTGCTTCATGGGAGCAGATGGATAAGAGAACACACAGACAGCATAAAGGAATGGCAGTCAGCAGTATTGGAGAAATTTTGGAAAGGAATAAATATTTGTACCGTGTTTCTATTCTTTTACAGCCGTTTTCCGGGCAATGTGTAGAAGATGGCCGGTTTTCTTTTGGAAATGATAAGATGCAGTGCCAGGTGCTGTCACGCATTGACAGGAGACAGGTTGAAACCGGTTATTTGTATGCATTTCATGCACCGGAATATGAAGTAGAAGAAAGTAAGGCACTTTTAACACAGTATTACTGGGAGATTTTTCAAATCGCTTGTTTGGATGTGGTAAGAGAGTGGCTGCGGGAGTATTTGCAGCGGAAGCACAGCGTGTATGAAAAACGGTTTTGCAGCCCTGCTTTTGGCGCAGGTTTTTATGGAATGGAGTTATCTGCATCAGAGAAAATGCTGCAATTAATGGATGCTGAAAAAATTGGAGTTTCATGGGATGGTGGAAAAATGAAACCACAAATGAGTGTGGCAGGGGTGTATCTGATTAGCCGGAAAGATATTTTGTCAGATTGCAGGGATTGTGCAAACTGTATCGGGCAGCAGACAGGCTGTGCATTTTGCTGTAACAATCCGAAAAAATGAGTTGATACATGTGGCGAAAAATGATAAAATAAAAAATAGTTTTTATGTGGTTAAAAAGGGTGGAAAATTGCATAACAAAGAAGAAGGACGATTGATTTGAATATTTTATCACTGGAACATTTGACACATTCATATACGGAAAGAAAACTTTTTGATGACGCCGATTTTTATCTTCATGAAGGGGATAAGGTAGGTGTAATCGGAATCAATGGAACCGGCAAGTCGACTTTGCTGAAAATTATGGCAGGGCTGGAGACTCCGGATGAAGGACAGGTTATACAGGCATCGAATCTGATGATTCATTATCTACCTCAGAATCCGGAATTTTCGGAAGAGGACACGGTTTTACAGAGTGTTCAGAATATGGTGCATCACCATGCCAATGAAAATGAATTGATAGCGGCTAAGGCAATGCTTACAAGGCTTGGTATTACAGACTTTGAACAGAAGACAAGAGAGCTTTCCGGTGGACAGAGAAAGCGTCTTGCACTTGTTTCCGTGTTGATTACTCCATGTGATGTGCTCATATTGGATGAGCCGACAAACCATTTGGACAGTGAGATGGCAGATTGGCTGGAAAACAAGCTGCAAGCGTTCCGTGGGGCCTTGGTTATGGTGACGCATGACAGGTATTTTCTGGATTCCGTGACAAATAAAATCATAGAGCTTGACAAAGGGAAAATATACAGTTACGACGAAAAATATTCGGGGTTTCTGCAGCGAAAGGCAGAGCGGGAAGAAAGTGTGCGTGCCAGTGAGAGAAAACGTCAGAGTATTTTGCGCAAGGAGATTGAGTGGATTTCGCGTGGTGCCAGAGCTCGTTCGACGAAACAGAAGGCACACATCCAGCGATACGAAGCACTGAAAAATCAAAAGGCACCGGAAGTTGATGAAAAACTCCAGTTAAGCAGTATTTCATCCCGGATGGGAAAAAAGACAATCGAAATTGAAAATGTATCAAAAGCTTATGGTGAGAATACACTGATACGTGATTTTTCTTATATATTTCTCAAACATGACCGGATTGGTTTTGTTGGGAAAAACGGCTGCGGCAAGACGACATTAATGAAAATGATTGCCGGCCGGATTGAGCCGGATGCCGGCAGTATTAAAGTTGGACAGACGATTCGGATTGGTTATTATACACAGGAAATCGAAAAGGAAGAATCCGCGGGAATTGCTTATATGGATGCGGATGAAAAGGTGATTGATTATATTAAAAACACGGCAGAATTTGTGCGCACCAGTGATGGGCTGGTCTCGGCATCTGCCATGCTGGAGCGCTTTTTGTTTCCGCCTTCGCAACAGTATAGTGCCATTGGTAAATTATCCGGTGGTGAAAAAAGAAGGTTAAATCTTCTCCGCGTGCTGATGGAGGCGCCAAACGTACTTATTCTTGACGAGCCGACAAATGATTTGGATATCGAAACGATGACAATTTTAGAGGATTATTTGGATGACTTTGACGGAATTGTTATCACAGTTTCACATGACCGGTATTTTTTGGACCGTATTGTAACCCGCATTTTTGCTTTTGAAGAGAATGGTGCAATTCGCCAGTACGAAGGCGGTTACACAGATTATGTGAAAAAGCGTCCGGCGAGTACGGAAAATTCTTTCGACGGAAAAACTAAGAGCCATACCGGTAACAAAGAGGCACACTGGGCGTACAAAAACCGTGAGAAAAAACTTAAATTTTCTTATCAGGAACAGCGTGAATATGAGACCATCGAAGAGGATATTTCTGTGTTAGAGACGACCATTGAAACACTCGATAAAGAAATGGCGGAGAATGGCACAGATTATGTCAAACTTCGCGAGTTATCCGAGAAAAAAGAAGAAGCAGAGGAGCAGTTGATGGAGAAAATGGAACGCTGGGAGTATTTGGAGGAACTGGCGGAAAAGATAGCAAATCAGTAGAAGGTAACATTGAGGACACTGTGTATTCAAGTTGTGTAACATATTTTCACATGTATTACTTATAAAAAGACATTCTCTATTTTTGTATTTATGATAGCATTATATATAGCATTAATCAAATAAAAAAATGGAGGTATGGTTATGAGGAGACAGATAAAGAGGGTTGTGGCGACATTGCTGACGGCATCGTTGATTGTTCCTATGTGTTATGGAAACAAAGTTTCTAATGCTGAAATGGTGAAAAAGAATGTTACAGCAACTGCAGTTGATGAGGATGGTTCAGATGGTCTGACAGAAATCAAAGAATTGCATGCAGCATCGGTAGATAATAAAATAGAAGTTCGCATATGGAAGAATGAGGAGGGAAAAATTTTTTATTCTGCATACCGGAATGGACATGTTACGTTGAAATGCGTACCACTTGGCATTGTGGCGAAAAGTGTTGATTTATCTACTGGTCTGCAGGTGGATGAGGAGTCATATGAACTTAAAAAGGGAAAAGAAGAGTATGATTGGTACCAGGGAAGTAAAAAACATGTAAATAAAGAATATCAGGAAATGTCATTTGTGGTAACAAAAGAAAATGCAAAAATGCAGGTGATTTTCCGTATTTTTGAAGATGGTATTGGATTCCGTTATGTTGTGGATGGAGACACGACAACACAAAATGAGAAAACAGTGATTACCAGTGAAGTAAGCTCCTTTGAATTTCCTATGGATGGAAGAGTATGGAATGCCGACTGGTACAGTTCGACTTACGAGCCGGGCTCTTATTCGACAAGGACAATGACTCAGGTAAAGAATGCAAATGGAGATGTTCCACCTGCAATTCTCTCTCAAGTGGCGAATGGGAATGGTTCCTGCTATATGCTTTTAGCTGAGGCAAATGTGTATAACGAGGAAAAACCTTATTGTGCAACTATTTTTCATACAAATCAGGGAAGTGCTGCCTATAAAGTTCAGTTTAGTAAATATTTAAAGCAGGAGCAGGACCCAGAGTATGTTGGTAAGACTTTTAAGGCGGAATACCTGCCAATTGAGAGTGTTACAATGGAGAATGAATTTCATACACCATGGCGTGTATGCATTATGACGGATACATTAAACGATTTGACGAACAGTTCGTTGGTTTCTGACCTCAATCCGGCAGCAGAGGGAGACTTTAGCTGGGTAGAACCAGGTACAGCATCTTGGTCCTGGTGGTCAACAGGAGATCCGATTGAATATCAGTCTTTGTATGATTATATTGACTATGCGAAAGAAACAGGACAGAAGTATTGTCTTGTTGATTTTGGGTGGGAAAACTGGAAGGACAGTTCCGGAAAATTGGATTATGAAGAAAAGTTAAAGAAATTATGTAAGTATGCCAATGAAAGAAACGTAGGAATACTTGTCTGGTATGGAGTAAAGAAACGAGACGGTGCACATCGGGTAGACCTTGATAATCCTGAAACTATTGAAAAAGAATTTGCATGGTGCGAAAGTCTTGGCGTTAAAGGTGTTAAAGTTGATTATCTTGAGAGCGACAGTCAGTGGGCGATGAAAGATATGTATGATATTGCATCCATTGCGGCGAAACATAAATTAGTTGTAAATTATCATGGTTGCACAGATCCAAATGGCGAGAACAGAACATTTCCGAACATTTTATCAAGTGAGGCTGTACAAGGAAGTGAGTACTTCAAGTGGGGAAGTGGTTCGCCTATAGAGACTCTTCTTACTTTGCCTTATACGCGTAATGTAATCGGTTCCATGGAATTTACACCGGTTGGAATGAGTGTGAAAAATTGTAAAGCGACGAATGGTTTCATGCTTGGAATGACGGTTGTCTATGAATCGGCAATGCAGACGCTGGCACATTCCTGCCACGTATATCCGGGGTATGGTGGTTTGTCATTCCTTACAGATATTCCATCATCTTGGGATGAGTCTGTTTTGTTGGAGGGGTCTGAACCACGCAAAGCAGCAATTCGTGCAAGAAGGAGTGGTGAGCGTTGGTACCTCGGTGCTATGACAGCTAAAGAAGATAATTATGAAGCAGACCTTTCTTTCTTGGATGCAGGTGCAAAATATTATGCGTATGTTTATACGGATAATTCTGATAGTTCCAACATTCAGATGGAGAAAAAAGAAGTAACTTCCAAGGATAAACTCACACTGCCACTTAAAGAAAACGGTGGTGCAGCTGTTATTTTCAGCAAGAAAGATGATTTGAGATTAACATCTTATGATAATTACAACTATTTTGAGGCAGAGAATGCAAATCTTGGTCTTGGCAACAAAACACCGACAACTGCTCAGTATGTTTCCAATAAAGCTTATATCGGAAAAATACGTGGAGTGCAAAACCGTGTTAAATTTGAAAATATCGAAGCTCCGGAAGCTGGTATGTATGACCTGAAGCTCTACGTGGTAAGTGGAAGCAAAAAGAAACTTAGTATTCGTACAAACCAATATGAATCAGTACAAGTAACTGATATTGTGGGGATTTCCGGTAATAGTTCTGCAGTAGGGTGTGTGTCCACCCAGGTTTATTTAGACAAAGGAAAGAATACAATTTATGTATATAATCCGACAGTTCTTGGTCCGGGACTTGATCGTATTGCTATATCAAAGACAAAAACAGCAGATGCTGCAGTTCCTAAGATAGCTACAGATTATCCGGAATTATATGCGGATTATCCAGGAACTACATCTACTCCGGAACCTACTGCAACACCTGTGCCTACGACAGCGCCTGTTGTAACTCAAACTCCTGCATTGACAGCAGTTCCAACACAGGTACCAGTTCAGAAATCAACTCAGAAAGTAACTCAGAAAGTAACAAAACCTGGCAAAGTAAAAGGTTTGTCAGTGAAGAGCACTTCTAAAAGGAAGATGTTTGTAAAATTTGCGAAGATTAAAAATGTAAAGGGGTATCAGATATCATATAGCACAAATAAAACATTTAAGAAGGCTAAGAAGGTTACAGTTTCTTCTAATTCAAAGACAATTAAAAAACTGAAATCAAAAAAAATGTACTATGTACGCGTTCGTGCTATACGCAAAAACAAACAAAAAACATTGTATGGAGCATGGAGTGCTAAGAAAAAGGTAAAAATAAAATAATCTTTAATAAACAATATACCATTTCAAGAGTTGACAATGATACTTTTGAAATGGTATTGTTATTTTAGGAAGAGGAGATGATACTTATGGAGATGCCAGAAGATGGTGTTTGGTGGTTGAATTACAGCCAATATGAAGACTTATGTCTTTATGAAATAGGAATTCAGAGATGTGCTCCTTCATATTCATTTGGACCGATCATACGCGACCGGTATATATTGCATTATGTATTTGAAGGAGAAGGGGTGCTCCGAATTGATGATAAAGAGTTTAAGGTAAAAAGTAACAGCTTTTTTTTGCTACCGCCGGATGTGCTTGTTCAGTATCAGGCGGATGAAAAAAAACCATGGCAGTATGCATGGATTCATTTTCATGGATTTAAGTCAACAGAAATTGTGAGAAGTATTGGGATGACAAGAAAAGAACCAGTTTATGTACCGATAGAAGAGAACAGCCAATTAAAGGATGCTGTTATAAATTTAATTATGTATAAAGAAAATGAATATGCATGCATAGGGTATATGTATATCTTGTTTGATAAAATGAATCGGTGGACGCGGCATGTTGAGAAGAAAGCAGGAACGAATCTGCGGACAATGAATTATATGAGAGAAGCAATTCAATATATAAATACGAAGTATTGTGAATCGATCATGGTGCAGCAGATAGCGGATCATTGCGGTGTGGATCGGGCATACTTAAGTAAAATTTTTAAATATGCGACCGGTAAAACGTTGCAGGAATACCTGATACAATTTCGGATAAAACGGGCAAAACAGTTGTTAAAAGATACCGATTTGTCGGTAAAATATGTCTCATACTCTGTTGGGTATAATGACCCCTTCACTTTCTCAAAAGTGTTTAAAAAACAAGAGGGAGTTTCACCGTCAGTGTGGAGAAAAAATCATAATAATTATACATAAGTTATACATTGTCAGATCTTGATTATGATACAGAAGATGTTGTTGACCGACTGAAAGAATTAAAAGTTGAAGAGCACTCAGAAACTAAAATTGAGGAAAAATCTTCCGATAGACAAAAGTTACAGAATAAAGACTACGGAAGGAGTAGCGTCATCCAACGCAGAGGCAGCAGGTCTTATACTTCCGAATTATGGCTCAAACACTTCTTCTTATGTGGAAGAAATAGAAGAAGGCGGCTTTTTTCGAATTGAGGCGTTAAAAGGAAAAGTTTACATTGAGACTTATAGTGCAGATTATAAGCTGCTTTCTACCAAAAAGATTAAGTATGAACTGCCTAAATTTGGAGGATATTTTAAAGGTAAAGATGCACGGTATATCGTGTTTGGACAGAATAACCATAAATCGGATAATACAAAAGAAGTTGTCCGGGTTGTCAAATATGATGATGACTGGAATAAACTTGGACAGTGCAGTATAACAAGCAAAAATGTATATGAGCCTTTCGCAAAAGGTCCTTTGCGTATGACAGAAAATGACGGAATCCTTTATATCCATACATCAAGGTATATTTACTGGGATGCTGCAGCGGAGCCGGAAGAGATTCATCATGAAGTAAATCTAACTTATGCGGTGGATGAAGACAGTATGGAATGTGTCATGAATGAAGCTCCGGGTGACTGGGTTTCCCACTCTTTTGCCCAGTTTATTCTTTCAGATGGAGAGTCTGTATACCGTTTAGATCTTGGAGATGGGAATCCTCGTGCTGTTAATCTGGCAAAATCGGTTGTTTACAAGGAGCCGGACGATGTATGGACATGGTATGGGAAGACAGAGACCCGTTCCCTCTTAGATATTATAGGAAGCTATGGCGATAATGTAACCGGTGTATCGCTGGGAGGTTTTGAACTTATGAACGATGGCGATACACTTATTTCCGAGGCACGGTTCAAAAATCGCAAAAAAGCCTTTATAAGCGACACAATTGCAAAAAAACATACAGAAATATTTTTGTGCTAACTATGAATAAAAAATTTAATATGTCACCTAAATTAAATTGGATTACCGATTATAAACAAGAAGATGGAATTACCATTTTGAATCCACAGTTAGTAAAGGTAGAAGATGGATATTATATGTTCTGGCAGGAATATTATGTAGAACGGGAGACAGACCTCTGGGTGACAAGAGTTGCAAAACTCAACGAGGATGGAAGTCTCGATGGAAAAATTCACAAGATTCGTGCATATTTGTCAGACTGTAAACCAATTGTGACATCGGATAATCACTTGTTCTGGTATACAACGATGAATGATAATGCACCGACATTTTACTCTCTGGATATGAATAGGCTGGATGATTATGATTTCAATGGCCGTATATTTGCAGATGTGTTTGAAATAAAACTTTCACAGTATACGTATACAGAAATCGATGATCCATCAAGAATGCATGCGTATAAGCCGGACGTGACAGTATATTTTAAAGGGAAAAAGTTGGTAAATGGACAGGATTACACCTATAGATACGAAGATAATTATACACAGGGAACTGCCTATGTGGATGTGACGGGAAAGGATTTTTTTGTGGGCACTCAGAGAGTCTCATTTGAGATACTGCCGGCGAAAGAAGACCCGCCATATCAGGAACCATCGTGGTGGGGAAATGGTGGGCAGGTGACAAGCAAGCCGACAGCCACCAAGAAACCGACGGCAACCAAGAAACCAACAGCAACAAGGAAACCAAGTACAAAAACAGCGAGAACCGGTACAGGTGCAGTTATAATCAAGGGTACGGGAACTTCTGCAGCAACCCCTAAAAAGGTAAAGGGTGTAAAGGTTTCTAATTTAAAAGGTAAAAAAGTTGTAGTATCATGGTCCAAACAGCAGGGAATGTCCGGATATCAGATACAGTATGCAAAAAACAAGAAATTTACGAAAGGGAAAAAGAAGTTATCTGCATCCAGAACTTCGGCTTTTCGGATAATAACAAAATTCAAGAAAAAAATATATTATTTCCGTGTGAGAACTTATAAAAACTCGGGCAGACGGAAAGTTTATGGTAAATGGAGTAAAACGGTCAAAGTAAAAATAAGAATATAAATGCGCATGGGGGAGAATTAGGACCGGTTTTTGCTGGTCCTTTTCGATTGCATTATTGGTGGGTGTAAATATATCAAATGTGAGTGATTTTGAATATTATTAATATAACTATAATGGCTCAGTTGTCAAGACAAAAATTTGATATTTTTATAATGAACTGATATGTTGACGAGTTACATGGAAAATGTGTGAAGCATTTCCCGGATTTTTATATTATGCGGCTGCTCTGGCTGCATCCAAAAGCATTACCGGATAGTATACCTCGGCAGGTCATTTGTTTCCAATGGACTGATGGCATCTTTCAAAGTTATAGGTGTAGATATATCTTCCGATGGCTTCTCTTGCTTCCTTGAGATTAGCATACTCTGTGAGATATGCTTAGTAATGGCTA
>ERZ791837.1878-NODE-1878-length-12705-cov-3.048617_pt1 | contig 12705 bp, 7 predicted proteins | sample MGYA00510292_ERZ791837 | MGnify/ENA primary metagenome ERZ791837 (study PRJEB30046, sample SAMN00715259) | human gut metagenome | study: EMG produced TPA metagenomics assembly of the A metagenome-wide association study of gut microbiota in type 2...
CCGGTAAGGTCAGGTTCGAGGAGGCCACGAAGGGCAGCCTGCTGAACATCATCGTGACCGCCGACGACGGCGACACCCGCACCTATTCCGTGCCCCACACCGGCCTGCAGGTCCGTGACGGCGACGTCATCGAAAAGGGCAAGCAGCTGCAGGACGGCGCCCTGAACCCCCACGACGTGCTGCGGATCCGCGGCGCCTCCGCCGTGCACAACTACCTGATCCAGGAGGTCCTGAAGGTGTACCGCCAGCAGGGCGTGGACATCAACGATAAGCACATCGAGGTCATCGTGCGCCAGATGATGCGCAAGGTCCGGGTGGAGGACGCCAACGACACCGGCCTGCTGTCCGGCGCCATGGCCGACGTCCTGGAGGTGGAGGACGAGAACGAGCGCGTCCGCCAGCGCATCGCCAACGGCGAGGTCCGGGAGGACGGCGAACCTCTGCAGGAGGCCACCTATACCCAGCTTCTGATGGGCATCACCAAGGCCTCCCTGGCCACGGATTCCTTCCTGTCCGCCGCGTCCTTCCAGGAGACCACCAAGGTCCTCACCGAGGCCGCCATCAAGGGCAAGGTGGACCACCTGGTGGGCCTGAAGGAGAACGTCATCATCGGCAAGCTGATCCCCGCCGGCACCGGCCTGAACGCCTATCGGCACTTCGCCGAGGAGTTGGTCCCCGTGACGGAGGAGGAGCTCCAGGAGGAGCAGTCCGAAGAGCAGGCCACCGGCGTGGAGGCCCTGCAGGAGGACGCCGCCCAGGTGCTGGAGGAGACTCCCGGCCAGGACGAGCAGGACCAGGAGTAAGACGACTCCGGGCATATACGGTTCGTTACGCAGCCCCCGGCGGATTCCCGCCGGGGGCTGTTTTCTTGCCTTTTTCCCGGCGGCGTGGTACAGTAAGGGTATCCGCACAAGGGAGGAGCCGTTTCGCCATGTCCGCATCCGCCGCCTGCTATCATCTGCCGGGCCTGTTTGAATTTTACGATTTTTACCGGGTGTTTCTGCCGCTGTTCCGGCAGCACCGGGAGTATTTTTACGATTGGTGCCGCATCGCCTCCCTGTATGGCGCACCGGCGGACTGCATCTGGGGCGGCGGCCGGGTGGGGTCCGGGGACCGGGACCCCCGGGAGGTGCTGGCCCTGACCCGGGAATACGGCATCTCCGCCCGGCTGACCTTCAGCAACTCCCTGCTGCGGCCGGAGCACCTGTCGGACCCCCGCTGCAACCGGCTGTGCCGCCTGCTGGCGGAAAGCCCCGGCCCGCAGAACGGAGTCATCGTCCACTCGGACCTGCTGCTGGACCATCTGCGCCGGACCTATCCCGGGCTGTACTTCGTCTCCTCCACCACCAAAGTGCTGACGGATTTTTCCCTGCTGCGCCGGGAGCTGGAGCGGCCGGAGTTCCGCTATGTGGTGGCGGATTTCCGGCTGAACCGGGCCTTCCGCCAGCTGGACACCCTGCCCCAGGCCCTGCGGGACAAGGCGGAGCTTCTGTGCAACGAGTGCTGCGCCTTCGGCTGCCGGGACCGGGCCGCCTGCTACCGGTCCGTCAGCCGGGAGAACCTGGGCCTGGAGGGTCCCGTCCACCGCTGCACCGCCCCGGACGCCGCCGGGGGCTATCGCTTCTCCCGGGCCATGGAGAACCCCGGCTTCATCGGCGTGAACGATATCCGGGACGTTTATCTCCCCATGGGCTTTTCCCAGTTCAAGATCGAGGGCCGCAGCCTGGGCACCGCCCTGCTGCTGGAGTTCCTGCTGCACTACCTGACCCGCCCGGAGTACCATATCCACGTCCGGGAGGCCCTGTATCTGGACAACACCCTGGACCTGTTCTGACCCGCCCCCTGCGTCCCGTCCGGGGCGCGGGGCTTTTTTCCAAATCCCCCTTGCCTTTTCCGAAAATCTCTGTTACAATTATGGCATGCATGCCAAACACATGGAAGGAAGTGCGTATTACGACCATCACAAGCGCCAGTCTGCCCGCCAAAAAACGGATCCTGACGGTCTGCGTCAAGCTGTTTCTGGAGCAGGGTTACAAAAAAACCACCGTGGCGGAGATCGTTCACAAGGCGGCGGTGTCCAACAGCATTTTCCAGAATATCTTCCGGGCCAAGGACGGCGTCCTGACGGAGCTGGCGGAGTTCATGTTCTCCAACCAGTTCTCCATGGCCCGGGACGTCACCGGGAAGCAGCTGCCCCCCGCCTATGTCTACGCCGCGGAGACCGCCATCCAGATGACCCTGACGGAGCTGAACGAGAACCTGCGGGAGATCTATGTGGAGAGCTATACCCACAGCGAGGTGTCCGAGTTTATTTTCCGGGCCACCGCCCGGGAGCTGTACCGGATCTTCGGCCCCTATCAGCCGGAGCTGACGGAGGAGGACTTCTACGCCCTGGAGCTTGGCTCCGCCGGCCTTATGCGGGGCTACATGGTCCGCCCCTGCGATGGGACGCTGACGCTGGAGAAGAAGCTGCGGATGTTCCTGACCCTGAGCCTGCGGGGCTATAAGGTCCCGGAGGAGGAGGTGCGGCAGATTCTGCGCTTTGTGGAGGGATTGGACATCCGCACCGTGGCGGAGCAGGTGATGCAGAAGCTGTTCCAGGCCCTGGCCATGCATTATGAGTTTTCCCTGTCGGAGGAAGCACAGGCCGCCGCCCCGGCGGCCCCGGAGGACAAAGAAAAGAAAACGAAGCTATGAAAGAACGCGTCCTGAGCATACTGCTCACCCTGCGCATGCGGCTATGAGATGATCCCGGCCGCCCTGTTGATGGCCCTGACCATCGGCCGCAAAAAGCGCCTGAGCTGACCGCTTTTTCCCCCATAAGCAACAAATAGCCCCGGGACGCGATAGCGTCCCGGGGCTATTGCTATTACCTGATTTTTTGGGGTCAGCTCAGGTGCTTTTTCTTGCCCAGCAGCAGGGCAGCGGCAGCCAGCAGGGATACGGAGGCCGCAGCCAGCCACAGAGCGGTGTGAGCCTCATCGCCGGTCTTGACGCCGGGATTCTCGGGCTGCACAGGCTCATCGGGCTTATAGTTGGGATCAGTCTCGCCGCACACGGTGCACTTACCATCCTCATAGTGATGACCGGCAGCGGGGATGACATCGCCCTTCTTGACGGTCTCGCCGCAGACGGTGCAGACCTCGTCGCCGGTGTAGCCGTCCTCGGTGCAGGTGGCGGCCTTCGCGCCCACCAGCTGGGTCTTGTGGCCGGTGGCGGGGATGGTCAGGGCCTCCAGGGTGGTCTCGTTCTTGCCATCGGCGTCGCTGAACAGCTTGCCGCACACGGTGCACACCCAGTGGGCCTTGACGCCGCCCTCCGTGCAGGCGGCGGGGACCTCCGCCACGGCGGACAGCTTGTGGCCGTCGGCGGGAATGGGCTGGGTCCGGACGTCGGTATAGGTGACGCCGTCCAGGACCACCTTGGCGGTATAGGTGCGGACGCCGCCCTCCAGGCAGGAGCTGCCGGTGGTGATCTCGCTGGTGACCTGGGCGTCCAGATGCAGCTTCTCATGCCGGGGATTCACGGTGCAGGCAAATTCGGCATAGGCGCTGAAATCGTCGTTCCAGGTCCACACCGGCTGGCCGTACACATGGCCGTCCTTCAGCTCGATGTTCACCGTGCCGGTGGGGCAGATCCACTCCTGGCCGGTCTGGCCGTCCCGATTCTGATAGAACACCCAGTTGGGGCCGCCGGGGATGTCCAGCCGGGTCAGGTCCAGGGACACGGTGATCTCCGTATCCTCCGCCGTCAGGGGCTCGGCGGTGAACTTCACATAGTCCGTCACGTCCCGGGTCATGCCGTTGGCCAGCAGGGCCGTCACCTGCATGCCGGCGCCGTCGAAGGTCTCGCCGATCTCATAGACGGTGCGTTCCGGCTGCCGGGTGATCTCCAGGGCGGTGACGCGGCTGCTCAGCCGCATCATATAGGCCGAGTCGTTCTTGAAATAGATGTTGCCCTCGCCGTCCACAATGGGGCTGCAGATGGCGTACTGGGCCTGTGCGCCGCTGGGGGTGAACAGCACATACCCGGTCTCGATGGTGACCTCGCCGGAATCGCCGTTATAGGTCTCCATGGTGGTGTAGGTGTGGTCCACCTCGGTCATGCCGGGCTTATCCCGCAGGACCCGCAGCTTGCCGGGGGTATAGTTGTCGAAGAAGTACACATACGCATAGCCGTCCTGGTCCTCATAGGCCGTGGTCAGCAGACCGCTGGTCTGGGGATAGCCCTGGGTGGGGACGGTATAGGCGATGGAGAAGCTCTCCAGATCCACCACGGTCATGTTGTGGCCGGAATAGGCCCCGAACTGGCTGACGCCGGACACGCCGATATAGGCCCGACCGTTGTGGATCACCGGTGTGGAGGTGGACATGGGCGGCGTGTTGTCGTCGTTGCCGCCGTTGTCCAGGTGCAGGCGGTTCAGGGACCCCTTCACGAAGGTGCCGTCCTCGTTGGTGCGGACCTGATACAGGTCGCCGCCCTTGGAGGTGAAGTAATAGGCGTCGGTGGCGGGGTCATAGCACACGCTGCTGCGCAGGTCGCCCACGTTGGTGGCCTTCAGCTGGTCCAGCAGCACGCCGGTCTTGGGATCCAGGGACAGCACGGAGCCGTAGCCCGTGGTATAGCCGCTGTCGCCGTCGTCGGTGGTCACCAGGACGAAGTTTTCGCAGGCATAGGCCCCGGCCCAGTAAAACCCGTTGTGGGTATAGGTCCAGGCGGCCAGCTTGGCCTCCTGGGTCTGGGTGGGGTCCTCATCGGTAACGCTGATGCCCGCGAAGTTGGCCTGCTTGGTCTCGGAGTTCCAGAAGCCGGTGTAGATATACCCGTCGCAGTAGGCGATGGGGCAGTTGGGCTGACCGCCCAGGGGATCGGTATACACCCACAGGGACTCCAGGCTCTCGGCGTCGAAGGCCTGGATGCGGCCGCCGCTGAGGGCCACGAAGATCATGCCGTCGGCATAGGTGGGGGAGTTGATGGCGAAGGAGGAGCTGGTGACCATGGTACCCTGGCCCACCACCGCGCCGGTGTCCTTGTCGATCTTCAGCAGCTTGTCCCGGGCATAGGCGTAGAGATACCCGCCTGCAATAATGGGGCAGGAGGCGGCGCTGGCGCCGTAGCCCTCGCCCACCTTGTTGGCCCACACCAGCACCGCGTCCTCGGCGGTGATGGGGGTGGGGGCGCTGACCACGCCGTTGTTGTTGCTGTCCGCCCGGAACAGGGGCCAGTCGCCGGGCTGGAGAATGTCGTTGTGGGTGCTCTCCGGGGCCTTTTCCAGCTTCACGGTGATGTTCTTGCTGTCCTCCCCGGCGATCACGTCCAGCTTCTGGCCCACATAGCCGCTGCGGGTCACCACCAGGGTATAGGCTCCGTTGGTGTCCAGGGTATAGGTGCCGGTCTCGCCGGGCAGGATCCGCTGGCCGTTGACGTTGCTGGTCAGGAACACCGTGGCGTCGGCGGGGTCGGTGGTGACGGTGGTCTCCACCGGCGGCAGCTTGTTGATCCGGATGGAATAGGTCTGCGCTACGGAGGTGGGCTCGCTGTGGGAAACGGTGACGGTGACGGTCTCCGTCTGCAGGGCGGTGTTCAGGGGAACGTTCACCGTCCGCAGGACGTTGGGCCTGTTGTCCGCGTCATAGGTCAGGGTCTGGCTCCAGTCGCCGCAGGCCACGGTAACGGTCATGTCCGCGTCCAGCTTATAGCCGGACAGGGGGCGCAGAGTCAGCTGGATCTCCGGCACCCGCTGGCCCAGGGACGTTGTGTAATCCAGCACCATCTTGTCGAAGGCCTTGGATGCATCGTCCTTCTGGTTCAGGGGCAGGGCGCTGCCGTTGTTGTCCGCCAGCTTCATGGAGTTCAGGGTCATGACCCGGTGGGCGGAGATGAGATAGCTCTGATAGAAGGTGACGCCGCCTACGGCCTTGGCCTGGGCCACCTGCAGCTCCATGGAGTTGCCATGGCCGCCGGCGGCCATGAAGTTGGCCACGGAGCCGTAGCCATCGTCCTTGGAGGTCAGCGCCTTTTCATACAGCTTGTCGGCGAAGTTGGTGTTATAGTGACCGTAATAGACCATGGTGGTCACATAGGTGCTGTCTGTCCTGGCCCGGTTCAGGAAGAAGGAGGCGTTGTTGGACTCCACGGCGAAGTCATACTCGTGGACGCCTGCGCTGAAAGCCGGGGTCATGGGATAGGGGATGGCCTTGGCGGAGGTGCCGCTCTTGGCGTCCAGGCCCTTGAGCCAGTCCTCCACAATGGGGGTGGGCACCTGCACCGTCAGCCCGGCGGAGGCCTTCACGGCGGCGGTGGTGTGGAAATACCTGTTCTTGGTGGAGACATAGGTGTAGCTGTCGCCGGGAACCAGGGCGTACACGTCGGCGGTGCCGGTCTGCTGCCGGGGGGCGATCACCGCCCCGGCGTTGTTGGTCAGCTCCACCGTCACATCCTGCTCATGCTCCAGGGTCACCAGAACGCTTTCCCGCTTTTCCACCAGCACCGTATAAGTGACGGCGCGGCCCTCGAAGGTCAGCTCCACGGGGATGATGTACTGCCCCTTGCCGTTCTTCTGGCAGCCGGCCAGGGTCACGTTCACGGGAGCGCCGCCCTGGGCCGCCTTCCCGGCAACGGTCAGCTTGGCCTGGGCGCACAGGGGGGAGGCGGTAACGGTCACCGTGTCCTCTGTGGTGGCCACGGTATAGCTCAGGGTTTTCTTGTCAAAGTCCAGCTTCAGCCGGGCGGAGGCGTCGGATACCACCAGGTCCGTCAGGCTGGGGGTGCGCAGAACGTGCAGGGTATAGGGCTGATACTGCTCGTAGCCGTCCACGGCATACCGGGCCTCCAGCACCACGTCCCCGCCCTCTAGGCTGCTGCCGGGAAGGACCCGGCTCAGCGCCGTGGCCTTGCTCTGCCAGGAGCGGGCGTACTTGGGCAGGGTCTCCACCCCGGCCAGGTATACCCGGACGTTCATCTGCCCCTCACCGGTGCCAATGCCGTCTCCGGGGACCATGTAGGGATACAGGGTGCCATAGGAATAGTCAGGCACCCAGAAGGTGGCGCCGCCGTCGGTCTCGTCAAACTTGGGGACGTCCTCGCCGTCCTTCCACTGGTTGTCAATGCCCAGGCGGAGCTCCTTGATCCACTTGCCGGAGGGCAGGGGGGCGGACACAGCCGCGCCCTGGGCGGTGACCTCCACGGTGCCCCGGACGTGGTTGATGCCGCCGTCGGACAGGTCAAACTGATAGGTGGCGGGCACCAGCTGCACGGAACCGGCGTTCTTCACGGTGGTCACGGTGCCGAACTCGCTGGTGAAGGTGGCCTGCGCCGGGGTCACGGCATTGCCGTCCTGGGTGGCGGCGATGGTCACGGTCACCCGGTCGCCCGCCTGGAAGGTCTCGAACTTTTCGATGGCGTTTTCCAGGGCGGTGCGCAGGGGGGCCGCCGCGGCGTTGGCGGCGGCATAGAAGCCGCTGTGGGCGGCGTCATAGGCCTCCTTGGCGGCGGCGTAGTCCTTCAGTCCGTTGGTGGACGTGTTGTAGGCCGCCATCCGCTCCGCCAGGTGCAGCAGATTCTCGCCGTAGCTCTGGTTGGCGTTGGTGGTGAACCAGATGGCCGTCAGTCCCTTGGCCGAGGCGTCCAAGGCATAGCCGTCGCCGTCGTAGTGCAGGGAATAGTTGTCCGTCCGGCCGTCCACAGCGGTGATGAACCCGCTGTCGATGCCGGAGAAGGTGTGGCCGCTGTTTTTCAGCACGTCCTTCACCGTGTCGCCGGAGCGATAGCCGATATACTCCGGCTCGATGACATAGCCGTCCTGGGCCACGGCCAGCAGGGCGATGCGCCCGTCGTCTGCCGCATAGGCCGGAACCGGCAGCAGAGACAGCAGCATCAGGCACGCCAGCAGCGCGGCCATCAGGCGTTTGGTAACTCTCATGTGATGTTTCCTCCTTTGTTCTTTCTCTATTCAAAACACCTTGCAGGTGATAAATCTTGCCGCAAACCGGCGCAGGGCCGGGGTTTGCTCCCGCCATACCCGGCGGGCGCTTTCCAGCAGGGCCAGGCACCGCCGCCGCTGGTCCTCCGTCATGGTGTGGCCGCTGTACCACACCTCCCGCTCCAGATACACCAGGTCCTCCGCGTCCTCCGGGGACAGGGGATCCTCCGGGAGGCCCGGCTGACCCAGCAGGTCATGGACGGCGCACAGAATGTATCCGCACCCCATGCGGCAGTCCGGATCCTGATACCGGGCCGCCGCCTGCTTTAGCCGCCTGCGGCCCAGAAGGGCGCGGACGGTCAGGGCCAGCAGTCCCAGCGCCAGCGCCGCCGCCAGGGTCAGCAGGGCATTGCGGACATATTCCGCCCGCCGGTCCTGGGGCTGTTCCTCCTCCGGGACGACCTCCGGCTCCCGCTCCTGAACGGGGGTGTCCGGCACGGGGGTGTCCCCCTGGCCGTTTTCTCCCTCCGGGCCGTTTTCCGGCAGCCGGTATTCCACCAGGTCCGTATAGCCTGGGGCGGCGTCAAAGGGCAGCCAGCCCACGCCGTCCAGATAATACTCCGTCCAGGCGTGGCTGCTCTGCTCCGTCAGGGTCAGGGTGCCGCCGGGGACCATGGCCTCCGCCTGCTGGCGGGTCACGACGTAGCCCTCAGCGTATCGGGCCGGGACGCCGCAGCACCGCAGCAGCAGAGCCGCCAGGGTGGCATAGTGGATGTCGCTGCCCTGCTGGCCGCCGGAGGCCATGGCGGCGGCGATGTCGCCGCCGGACACTGAGGCCCCCTGGCGATAGCTGACGCTCTGGGAAAGCCAGGCCAGCACCGCCGCCTTGGCCTGGGTGGTGGTCATATCGCTCTCCGGGGCAAAGGCCCGGGTCAGGGCCTCATAGGTGCTCTGGGGCACCGTCAGATAGTGGTCATAGACCCACTGGCGGTATACCGCCTCCCCCTGGCGATAGGGAGTGTCGTCCCCGGACCGGGACAGGGCGTCCTGCAAGAGATAGCTGTCCTCCACCGGGTAAACGGACAGGGTGACGGCGTCCGCCGGGACGCGGCCCCCCTCTCCGGCCAGGTCGGCGGCGTCCAGGGCATCCGTGGCCGCCCCATAGGGCAGATACAGCCGCTGGCGGCAGGCCCCGGCGTTGGCCACGGTGACGGTCCGGCTTTCGCCGCCGGATACGTCCTGCCAGGCGGCGGAAACCTGGGTGGAGGGGAAGAAATAGTCCCTTTGCAGGGTATACAGGGTGTCGGACTGGGCCGCCAGGGCCTCCCCCTCCAGGGGCTGCCAGCTGCGGCCGGTGTATTCCCCGGCGGCGAAGCCCCGCAGATACAGGGGCTCCCACCGGTCCATGGTCACGGTCAGGGCCGTCTGGCTGCCGGAGCCGTGGGGCCGGGTCAGGTCCCCCTCCGGCAAATCCGGGTGCTTGTGGTACAGATAGTCCGCCGTTACCAGGCCCAGCACGGCGTCCCCCAGAAACTCCAGCCGCTCGTTGCTGCTGACGCCGCAGCATCGGTGCTCGTTGGCATAGGAGCTGTGGTACAGGGCTGCTTGAAGCTGCTCCTTGCAGCGGAAGGTATAGCCCAGTTTTTTTTCCAGTACTTGCAGGGTATGCATGATGTTTTTCTCCCTTCCGCAGCGGAAAAAGGAAACCCCGTTGCAACCAACGGGGCCTTCTTTTTCAGCTGCTTGATTGATTCAGTTCAGCTTATTATACAGATAGCGCACGCAGTCGCCCACGGTCTTCAGACCGGTGAGGTCCTCTTCGTCGATCTCGCCCACGTCGAATTCCTCCTCCATGGCCATGACCAGCTCCACCAGGTCCACGGAGTCGGCGCCCAGATCGTCCACAAAAGAACTATCCATGCCGATCTCGTCGGTATCAATGGCAAACTGCTCAGCGATCAGATCCTGCATGGTCTTGAAGATCTCGTCCATCGTCATGAGATGATCCCTCCTTTCGGGCTTTGTCTTGGAAAATAATACGGCAATTGGTCAGGTCTGTCAATACCCTTTTCGCAATTATTCCGCCTGGAGCTGCATCAGATGCACATTTTCCTGAATTTGTCCAATGATGCCGCTTTCGGCCACCTGTCTGGCCTGGCCGATGGCGTTGTCGATGGCCTCGGCGTTGGAGGAGCCGTGGGCCTTGATGACGGGCCTGGAGATGCCGATGAAGGCGGTGCCCCCCACCTTATTGGGGTCCAGCTGGGCCTTGAAGGCCCGCAGCCCCGGCATCACCATGGCGGCGGCCAGCTTGGTCAGCAGGTTCTTCCGGAAAATGTCCCCCAGGGCGTGACCGGCAAAGGAGCCCACGCCTTCCATGGTCTTGAGCAGGATGTTGCCGGAGAAGCCGTCGGTGACGATGACGTCGCAGCCGCCCTTGATGGCCTCCTTGGCCTCGATGTTGCCGATGAAGTTCAGGTGGCCCTCCTCCCCGGCCTTGCGCAGCAGGGCCAGAGTCTGCTTTTGCAGGTCCGTGCCCTTGCTGTCCTCCGCGCCGATGTTCAGCAGGCCCACCCGGGGACGCTCCAGCCCCAGCACCCGGCCGGCATAGAAGCTGCCCAGATACGCAAACTGCATCAGGTACTCCGGGGTGCACTCGGCGTTGGCCCCGCAGTCGATGAGCACGGCCTTGCCGCCGGTGGTGGGGATCACCGGGGCCATCGCCGCCCGGCGGATGCCCCGGATGCGCTTGGTGATCAGGGTGGCCCCGGCCAGCAAAGCCCCGGTGGACCCGGCGGAAACCAGGGCGTCGGCCTTGCCGTCCCGCAGCAGGGTCAGGCCCACGCCCATGGAGGTATCCTTCTTGTGGCGAAACACCTTGGAGGGGTCGTCGCACATCTCCACCGTCTCCGTGGTGTGGACGATCTCCATCCCCCGGGGGATGGTGTCGTGGCCGCAGTCCCGCAGGGCCCGGAGAATGGCCTCGGTGTCGCCGGTCAGCAGCACCTCCACGCCCCAGTGCTCCATACCCAGCAGGGCGCCCTTCACGATTTCCAGCGGGGCGTTGTCGCCGCCCATGGCGTCAATGATGATCTTCATAGTTCAGAACCTCCTGCTTTACCTGTTGGATAATGGCCAGCGACCGCTGGGACAGCTCGGCGTTTTTGTTGCGCTTGCCCTTGACCCGGTGGTCCAGAGGCGGCATGATGCCGAAATTGATGTTCATGGGCTGGAACTGGGTCACGGACTCGTTGCTGACATACAGCCCCAGAGCGCCGATGGCCGTCTCCCGGGGGAAGTCCATGGGGGCCTGGCCCAGCAGCCGCCGGGCAGTCTCCACCCCCACCAGAAAGCCCGAGGCGCAGGACTCCACATACCCCTCCACGCCGGTCATCTGTCCGGCAAAGGAGATGCGGGGCTGGGCCTTCAGCCGGTAATACCGGTCCAGCAGCCGGGGGGAATCCAGATAGGTGTTCCGGTGCATGACGCCGTAGCGCAGGAATTTCGCATCATGCAGGGCGGGGATCATGGAGAACACCCGCTTCTGCTCCGGGAAGCGCAGGTGGGTCTGGAACCCCACCAGGTTATAGATGGTGCCGTCGGCGTTGTCCTTGCGCAGCTGCACCACGGCATAGGGCTCCCGCCCGGTGCGGGGGTCCTTGAGCCCCCGGGGCTTCAGGGGCCCATAGCGCAGGGTGTCCTCCCCCCGCCGGGCCATGACCTCCACGGGCATGCAGCCCTCAAAGACGTTCCTGTCCTCGAAGCCGTGGACCTCCGCCTCCTGGGCGTGGGTCAGCTCGCGCCAGAAGGCCAGATACTCCTCCTTCTCCATGGGGCAGTTGATATAGTCCGGCGTCCCCTTGTCGTACCGGGACGCGAAAAAGCCGCTGTCCATGTCCACGCTGTCGAAGCTCACCAGCGGGGCCGCCGCGTCGAAAAAGTGCAGGGCGGAATCCTCGCTCCCCAGCATGGAGAGGAGCCTGTCCGCCAGAGCGTCGGAGGTCAGCGGCCCGGAGGCCACCACCACCTCCCCCTCCGGCAGGTCCGTCACCTCGCCGGGGATCACGGTGATCAGGGGGTGACTTTTCACCCGCTCCGTCACCAGCCGGGAAAAGCCGTGGCGGTCCACCGCCAATGCGCCGCCGGCCTCCACCCGGGTGGCGTCGGCGCACTGGAGGATCAGGGAGCCCAGCCGCCGCAGCTCCTCTTTCAAAAGGCCCACAGCGTTTTCCAGCTGGTCGCTCCGCAGGGAGTTGGAGCAGCAAAGCTCCGCAAAATAATCGGTCACATGGGCGGGCGTTCTTTTCTCCGGCTTCATCTCCCGCAGCGTCACAGCCACGCCCCGCTGGGCCAGCTGCCACGCGCACTCGGAACCGGCCAGTCCCGCGCCGATGACGGTCACATGGTTCATGTCTTACTCCGTTTTCTCTCCGGCCTTTTTCGTGGTCTTTTTGGCCGTGGTGGTCTTGGCCTCCGTCTTTTTGGCGGCAGGCTTCCTGGCGGCGGTCTTGGACGCCGTCTTTTTGGTGGTCCTGGCAGCGGGCTTCTTCGCCGCGGCGGTCTTGGTGGTCTTAGCCGTTTTCGTGGTCTTGGCTGCCGCCTTGGCGGGCTTTTCGGCGGCAGTCTCCGCCGCCTCCGTGCCCTCCGCCGGCTTTTCGGCGGGGTTTTCCCCCTCCTCCGCCGGCTTGCGGCGGCGGTAGCCCCGCTTATCCTCCGGCAGAAAGCTGCTGCACACCGGATTGGCGCAGAACGGCTTGTTGAAGCCGCGCCCCGCCTTCTTGAAC
>ERZ791837.1891-NODE-1891-length-12616-cov-4.891569_pt1 | contig 12616 bp, 15 predicted proteins | sample MGYA00510292_ERZ791837 | MGnify/ENA primary metagenome ERZ791837 (study PRJEB30046, sample SAMN00715259) | human gut metagenome | study: EMG produced TPA metagenomics assembly of the A metagenome-wide association study of gut microbiota in type 2...
ACCCAATAAAAACAAAGGAGAATGAACTATGAGCAAGAATGAATTGGTAGCCAAGATCGAAGCCCTGAACGAGTGGGAGGCCGTTATCGAAGAGGCCAAGGCAGAGGCCGAAGCCGCCGCACCGGCAGAAGAGACCGCTCCCGCTGAGGAGCCCGCTGCCCCTGAGACGGAGGCAGCGCCCGCTGAGGCCGCAGAGCCTGTGACCCTGCCCGACCTGAGCGAAGAGCGCCCGGTGTATGACCCCGAGGCCCCGAACCCCAACCCCGTGGAGGCCGGCCCCGCCGTCGCCCCCAAGGACGAGAACGGCAAGTTCGACGCCACCAAGATCGCTGACGCCAGCGATTTCGGCGACTGGGAAGAGCAGGGCTGCAAAGGCTGATCTCCCGTAACAGCAAAGAGGACGATGCATAACGCATCGTCCTCTTTTTTCATTCGCCTCTTGCCAGCTGCTGCACCTTTGGCTTGTCCAGCACCTGCACGCCGCCGCGGTACAGCCGCACCCAGCCCTCCTGCGCGAAGTATTTGAGCATCCGGCTCACCACCTCGCGGGCAGAGCCCATGTACTTTGCCATCTGGTCGTGGGTCATGCGCACCTCGTCGCCGCCGGTCTTGGCCAGCTCGTCGGTGAGAAAGATGGCCAGCCGCCGGTCGGCGCTCATGAACAGGATCTGCTGCATCGTCCACATGGTGTCGGAAAAGCGCTCTGCCGTGAGCTGGTAGGCGTAGCAGCGCACATAGACATTCTGCTGCATCAGACGGCGGAAGATGCCCGCGCTGATGCACAGTGCCTCGGTGTCCTCCTCAGCGTCGATGTACAGGTCCACATTCACCGAGTCCATCACGCAGGACGCCGACAGGATGCACACCTCCCCGCCGAACAGGCGGTAGAGGGTCACGTCCCGGCCGTCCTCCGACAGCAGATAGGCCCGCAGTTGGCCGGTGCGCAGCAGCAGGATGCCCACACAGCTTTCCAGTGGGCTGTGCACCCGGGCCCCTTTGCGGTAGTGCACCGGGCGGGTGTAGCGGCAGAGCATCTCCTGTTCGTCGGCGGTCAGCTGCGCCCAGAAGGGGAACGCGCAGGCCAGACAATTGCGGTCTTCCGGGGTCTTTTGCATGGCACTCATCCTTTCCGCAGGGCCTTGGCGGCCTCCGTGCCGGCCTGTGCCCCCTCGTATACAGCCTTTGCCACCTGCAGCAGGCCGCCGGTGCAGTCCCCGGCAGCGTACAGGCCGGGCACGGTGGTCTGCATCTTCTCATCCACCACGATGCGGCTGCCCTCCACGGCGGCCCCGATCTTGCGGGCCAGTGCGGTGCTGCCTGCCACGCCCAGCGCCACGAACACGCCGGCTGCCGCAACTTCCTGCCCGTCGGACAGCTGCATCCCGGTGACCACCTGTTCGCCCAGAACAGCCTCCACCTTCTGCGGGTATACGGTCACCTCCGGCGGGAATTCTGCGGTCAGCGGCATGCCGTTGGTCAGCAGGCTGACGCTTTTCACCACCGGCAGCAGGGCCTGCACCTCGTGCAGGGCATAGGCTCCGCTGCCCAGCACGGCCACATCCTTGCCGCGGTAGAAAAAGGCATCGCAGACGGCACACCAGCTCACGCCGTGGCCCTCCAGCCCGGCAAGGCCCGGAATGCGCGGCACCGCACGGGAGGCCCCCGTGGCCAGGATCACCGCGTCCGCCGGGTAATTTTCATCGAGGGTTTCTACTGTGAGTTTATCCGTATAGGTCAGGCCCACCGCTTCCGCCGTCACAAACCGCACACCCAGACGCTTGGCATTCTCGATGCTGCGGCGTTCCAGCTCCGCGCCGGACACCGGCTGAGCAAGGCCGTAGTAGTTTTCGATCTTCTCGGCCCGGTCCAGCGCACCGGGGCCTTTGGTCAGCACGGTGGTGTCCACCCCCGCGCGGACCGCGTACAGTGCGGCAGACACGCCCGCCGGGCCGGAACCGACGATCACAATGTTGGGCATGGTGGTTCTCCTTTTTAAGTTGACGGTTTGAAATGGCCTCCGCTTCGCTCTGGCCATATTCAGCGGAAATAATATTTTTTATTCGCAATTCCGGCAGGGCTGCGGCCCTGCCGGAATTGCCTTTTCACGGAGTGGGGGTCGTGGCGGATAACGGCATCGGCTGCTGTCGGGCTGCGCCCGAAGCGCAGCGGGTGAACCCGCTTTTTATGGAAAGCGCTCCCCACCGGGGAGCTGTCGCGCAGCGACTGAGGGGCCTTCCAATCGACGGAAGCCCCTTTCCTCATATAGTATACACCTTTTTCCGCAAAACTTCTGTGACCGGGTCGCAAAAAGCAGCCTTTTGCCGCTGCGGGGCACTTTTCAGCCGGAAAAGAGTGTGTTATACTGGGTTTGTTTCTCTGATTTTCTGCCATGGAGGCTTTTTATGACCAAACAGCGCATTCTTTTCATTACCACCGGCGGCACCATTGCCAGCGTACATACTCCGCAGGGCCTCCGGCCCGTGCTCAGCAGCGACGAGCTGCTGGCCCATCTTCCGGAGCTCAACGACCTGTGCATCCCGGAAACGCTGGCCCTGTGCAGCATCGACAGCACCGACCTCGGCCAGGAACACTGGCTGATGATGGCCCGCGCCATTCAGGAGAACTACGCCCTGTACGATGGTTTCATCATCTGCCACGGCACCGATACGCTGGCCTATTCCGCAGCGGCACTTTCTTACCTCATCCAGAACGCGGACAAGCCCATCATCCTCACCGGTGCCCAGCAGCCCATCTCCAACGAGATCACCGACGCCAAGAAAAACCTGCGCGACAGCGTGATCTGTGCACTGGACCCGGGCAGCCGGGGCGTGATGGTGGTGTTTGGCGGGCACGTCATTGCCGGCACCCGTGCCAAAAAGAACAAGACCATCAGCTACGACGCCTTTGCCTCGGTCAACTTCCCGGAGCTGGCACTGGTGCAGGGCGACCGTCTGGTGCGCTATGTGCCTTCGCCCTGGCCCACCGGCCCGGTGGAGTTCGGCCGCGCCATGAACCCCCGGGTGTTCCTGCTCAAGCTCATCCCCGGCATGGACCCCGGCATGATCCCGGAGATCTTCCGCCTGTACGACTGCGTCATCGTGGAGAGCTTCGGCGTGGGCGGCATCCCGCAGCGGCTCATGGACGCCTTTGCCGAGGGGCTGGGCCACTACGAGCAGACCCACAAGGTGCTCATCCTGACCACGCAGGTGACCTATGAGGGCAGCGACGTGGGCGTGTACGAGGTGGGCAAGCGGGTAAAGAACCGATTCCGCTTCCTGGAAGCCCATGACATGACCATCGAAGCCGTGGTCACCAAGAGCATGTGGCTGCTGGCCCAGAACTGCGACAGCTTCGACCAGCTGCAGCAGCGGTTCTACCGCCAGGTGAATTTTGATACCTTTTACCACTGAGGATAAAGCCGCCGGGCAGGCCAGTGCTTGCCCGGCGGTTTTGCCTGTGCACCCTTGCGCCGGGAGGGCTGCGGTGTTACACTGGACAAAAAGGGAGGCGCATCTTACTATGTGGTTCGTGTTTGCACTGGGCAGTGCCGTGTTTGCGGCCCTTACCTCCATCCTGGCCAAGATCGGCATCCAGGGGGTCAACTCCACCCTGGCCACCGCCATCCGCACGGTGGTGGTGCTGGTCATGAGCTGGGGCATGGTGTTCCTCACCGGGACCCAGGGCGGCGTGGGGGATATCTCTCGCCGCAGCTGGCTGTTTTTGATCCTTTCCGGCCTGGCCACCGGGGCCAGCTGGCTGTGCTATTACCACGCTTTGCAGATCGGGGCCGCCTCCAAGGTGGTTCCGGTGGACAAGCTCAGCGTGGTGATCACCCTGGCTTTGGCCTTTGTGATCCTGAAGGAACCCTTTACCGCCAAAAACCTGGTGGGCTGTGCCCTGATCACCGCCGGCACCCTGTTTATGGTGCTGTAAAGCCGCCCTACCAAAAATGCGCCCGGGATACTCCCGGGCGCATTTTTTATTCCGACAGCCGCTGCCGGGTCTTGTTCATCAGGTCCAGCTCCGGCATCAGCTCATCGCTGATCACCGTGAGCATCTGCTCCAGCTTGTCCACGTCCTCTTCCGGGAAGCGCTTGCGCACCCGCTCGATCACGGTGCTCAGGTAGGAGTAGCTGATGTTGTAGTAGTCGATATACTTCTGGGTGGGGCGCAGGTGGTACTCGCGCCGGTCCACGGTGGACTGGATCTTTTCCACATAGCCCTTTTTGACCAGACTGCCGATCTTGTAGGCCGCATTGGGGGTGGAGATCTGCATCATGCGGGAGAACTCCGCAATGGTGGGCTCGCCCATGGCCATGATGCCCTCCATGCAGAAGGACTCCACTGTGGTCAGGGTCGCTTCCCGCGTGGCAAAACGCTGGAATACGTTCTGATAAAAGTGCAGCTTGAATTTGGTGTATACATCCTGAAAAGCCTGTTCCAGCATGGATCGCGCCTCCGCTCGTTCGTTTTCTTTCAGTTTATCCAGTTTATCACAAGTTGCCCGCGACGGCAAAGCCCAATCATGCTTTTGTCTTTTTGATCGTGCGGGCGCGGATGATGCTGAGCACCACCAGCTCTATGACGATGGCCACGGCCAGCAGCACCAGCGAGGTGAACAGGCTGGCCCGGCTGCCCAGTACCGCCTGTGCCAGGCCGGTGATCACATAACACACCGCCGCGCAGGACGCCGCCGTGATGGCATAGGGCAGCTGGGTGGACACATGGTTCACATGGCTGCAGTGGGCACCCGCCGAGGCCATGATGGTGGTGTCGGAGATGGGGGAGCAGTGGTCGCCGCACACGGCGCCGGACAGGCAGGCCGCGATGGAGATGACCAGCATTTCACCTTCCGGGAATGCGTGGCACACGATGGGGATCAGAATGGAGAAGGTTCCCCAGCTCGTGCCGGTGGCAAAGGCCAGGAACACCGCCACCAGGAAGATGATCACCGGCAGCAGATACTGCAGCGCCGCAGCGGAGCCGCCCAGCAGATTGGCCACATAATACTTGGCACCCAGCAGGCCGGTCATGCCGGACAGGGTCCAGGCCAGGGACAGGATCAGCATGGGGCTTACCATGGCCTTGAAGCCCTCCGGGATGCAGGCCGCAAAGTCCTGGAAGGTCATGACGCTGCGCACCCGGTAGAACACGAAGGTGAACAGCAGCGCAATGCTGCTGCCCATCACAAGGCCGGCAGAGGCGTTGCAGTCCGCAAAGGCGGTGACGAAGTCCACCCCGTCAAAGAAGCCGCCGGTGTAGATCATGCCGAAGATGCAGGCCGCGATCAGCACCAGCACCGGTGCGATCAGGTCCACAACATGGCCCTTCGTCTCGGTGCCGTCGTCCACGTCGTCGCCGTAGGGGCGATCCTCGGTGGTGAACAGGTCGCCGTTTTTCGCGTTGTCCTCATTGAGCTTCATGGAGCCGAAGTCCGTGCCGGTGAAGATGAGGAACAGGCTCATGACGACGGTGAGCAGGGCATAGTAGTTGTAGGGGATGGTGCGCAGGAACATGGTGAAGCCGTTGATGCCAGATCCCTCCGGCACGCTGGAGGTGACCGCCGCTGCCCAGCTGGACACCGGCGCAATGATGCAGATGGGGGCCGCCGTGGCGTCGATGAGGTAGGCCAGCTTGGCGCGGGACACCTTCTGCCGGTCGGTGACCGGGCGCATGACCGAACCCACGGTCAGGCAGTTGAAATAGTCGTCCACAAAGATCATCACACCCAGCAGCAGGGTGGCAAACTGTGCGCCCGCCCGGGAGTGGATGTGCTTCGATGCCCAGCGGCCAAAGGCGGCCGAGCCGCCGGCCTTGTTCATCAGGGCCACCAGGATGCCCAGCATGACCAGGAACACCAGGATGCCCACATTGCTGCTGTCGGACAGTTTGGCGATCATGCCGCCCTCTTCGTTAAAGAAGAGGGTATTCAGCGCCAGTTCCAGGTTTCCGTTGGCATACAGCAGCGCGCCCGAGGCGATGCCCACCAGCAGGGAGGTGTACACCTCCTTGGTGTTCAGGGCCAGCACAATGGCGATGACCGGCGGCAGCAGCGAGAAGAAGGTGCTGTACACCGCACAGGTGTAGGTAGACGGGTCGGCGATCTTGCCGGGAGTGGCTGCCGTGCACCACAGCAGCAGGGCAAACACGAACAGTGCCGCCGCCCAGGACAGATTCTTGTTTTTCATAATGATTCCTTTTCGTTTCAGGCGATTCGTTCCGGCAGCGTATCAGGCCCCGTGCTGCGGGGCAGACTATCCCCACGGAATGCAAAAGGGGAGTGGGGCCGTGCCGGATTACAAAGCGATGTATTTTGAGCTGTTCCGCGCCAGCGTGCAGGCCGTACAGCTGCTGCAGGACGCACAGGCCCACGCCGAACAGCAGCTGCTGGCCGAGGACCCGCCGCCGCTGCGGCTGGAGCAGCCCGATGGGGAAGAGTGAACCCTCTCAGTTTAACGGCCTCGCCCTCTCCGTCTTTGCTTCGCAAATCCACCTCTCCCAAAGGGAGAGGCAAGAGCTTTACCGTTACGTTCTTGGCTCTCCCTCTGGGAGAGCTGGCGTGAAGCGCCTGAGAGGGCGAGGTTATTCACCCGGTTTTTCCGGTTTTACCCTTTCTTTGCCTCCGCCTTGGCCGCAAACTTGTCGTTGTGGATCACAAAGCGCTCGTGGGTGCCGCCGCCCACCGGGCCTTTTTCGTCGTGCAGGCTCACTTTGAAGGTGAGCTTGCGGCCTTCCACAGCCACCAGCTCGCTTTCGCAGGTCACGGTCATGCCCACGGGGGTGGGCGCGGTGTGCTCCAGCTCCAGCTTCGTGCCCACGGTGCCGTCGCCCTCGGCCAGAGCCGGGGCCACGCTCATCCAACAGGTCTTTTCGGCCAGGGCCACCAGGGCCGGGGTGGCAAACACGTCCAGCGTGCCGCTGCCCATGGTTTTTGCAGTGTTTGCAGCAGTGACAGACACGCTCTGTTCACCGCGGATGCCAGGTTCCAATGTCATAAAAAATTCCCTCCTGTGCGTTTTGCGCAGTTTGTTGTTTTATACTTTTATAAGATACCACAGCTTGGCAAAGAATGCACCCACTTTAGCGCATTTTGTAAAAAATACCGTTTCGGTTTCCGGCTGTCTGTGCTATGATAGGCTCTGAAAGAGAGGGGACCTCCATGTCTGACTTCTGGAAATCCTATGACATCACCGCCGCCGAATACGGTGCGGGCTATGAGTGCTACCCGCTGTTCGGCACTGTCCATCTCATAGAGCTGGCGCTGTCGGCTTTGTTCCTTCTGGGCATGGTGTGGTGGTACCGCCGCAGCACGCCGCGCACCCGGCGGCACATTCTGGTGGGGGTCACGGCGGCCCTGCTGGCCGACGAGGCCGCCCTGCTGCTGGGCATGGCCTGCACCGGCCAGTGGAACTGGAGCTATCTGCCGCTGCACCTGTGCAGCATCAACGTGTTCGTCTGCCTGTACAACACCCTCACCGACCGCAGCTGGTGCAAGGAGGAGCTGTACGCCCTGTGCATCCCCGGCGCGGCACTGGCTCTGCTGTGCCCCAGCTGGCGGGATGTGCCCGGGTGGTTCACCCTCATCAACCTGCACTCGGTCAGCATCCACGCCCTGCTGGTGCTCTACCCTGTGCTGCTGGTGGCGGGCGGATACCGCCCCAGCGTGCGCCGGGTGCCGCAGGTGCTGGCCTTTTTGTTCGGCTCGGCCCTGCCCATCTATTTTCTTAACAAACCCCTGCACACCAACTTTTACTTTTTGAATAACCCCTATGGCAACGTCATCACCAGCACCTTCACCGCGTGGTTTGGCGAAAAATTCTACATTCTGGGCTTTCTGCCCGCCATCGCGCTGGCCCTTGTGCTGATGTACGCCCCCTGGGCAGCAGCCGGGAAGAAGCGTTGAGCCGCTCCGCCACCCGTCCGCTCCCGGTCCGCTTTCCAGCGGGCCGGGTTTTCTTTTTTCAATTTGCATCTTTTTGGCGTTTTGCGGTGTTTTTTCATCAATGCAGCGGGAATGTCAAAATTCTTCTGCAAAGGGCTTGACAGGCAGGCACGTGCGTGATATCATGAGCACATGAACAAACGTTCATATGATTTCATCCCGAAAGGAGATGCTTCCATGGCACAGCAGAACGAACCCCTCGTGCAGCCGGAAGAGCTGGACATGCCGGATGACGAAGTGCTGTACGAGCTGGCCGACCTGTTCCGGGTGTTCGGCGACTCCACCCGCATCAAGATCCTGTACGCCCTGCACGACAATGAGCTGTGCGTGCAGGACATTGCCAACGCCGTGCAGCTGAGCCAGTCGGCCGTGAGCCACCAGCTGCGGGTGCTCAAGGATTCCAAGCTGGTACGCTTCCGGCGGGAGGGCAAGACCGTGTATTACGCACTGGACGACGACCATGTGCGCAGCATCCTCTCTCTGGGGATGGACCATATCGAAGAATGATTTTCCGGGCTGCGGCCCGCACAAAAACAGAAAGGCTGGTATCTACGATGAAAAAGACCTACAAGATCGAAGTGGACTGTGCAAACTGCGCCCAGAAGATGGAGGACGCTGCCAACACCGTTGCCGGTGTGGAAAAGGCGACTGTCAGTTTCATGACCCAGAAGATGAAGGTGGAGTTTGCCGAGGGTGCCGACCCCCACGCCACCATGGAGAATGTGCTGTCCGCCTGCAAGAAGGTGGAGGACGACTGCGAGATCTTTGACATCTGACCTCTTCCGGTCCGGTTCCCGGCATCGCTGCTGGGCGGCAGCTCTCCCCCTGTGGGAGAGCTTTTCTTTCCTCTGCCGCCGGGCAGCGGAAAACTTCTCTTTTTCGTGGAAAAAACGGGCAGTTTTCAACACTTTCCACGCACTTTTCAACACCTTTCGCGGAAAACTCCAAAAAGAAACGTGGAAAAGCAAGTTTTCTGCGGGAAAACCCCGTGGAAAGCACGGGGGAAAGGGTGGAAAATCCATTTTTGTGGGGAAAACCTGTTGAATTCTACTGCGTTTTCCCGTTTTTTCTCAGAACCGCCGCAATCCGACAAAAGGAGCGTTTTGTATGACCAAAAAGCAAAAAAAGAGCCTGCAGCAGATCCTGATCGCGCTGGCCCTTGTGATCCTGCTCAAGCTGCTGCTCCGTGTGCTGCCGGCACTTCCCACCCCGGTGGAGCTGCTGCTCTACCTCATCCCGTACCTTGTGGTGGGCAAGGACGTGCTGCGCAAGGCCATCAAGGGCGTCAAGAACCGCCAGCCCTTTGACGAGTGCTTCCTGATGGCGGTGGCTACCGTGGGTGCCTTTGCCCTGGGCGACTATGTGGAAGGCTGCGCCGTTATCCTCTTTTACCAGATCGGCGAGCTGTTCCAGAGCGTGGCCGTGGGCAAGAGCCGCCAGAGCATTTCCAGCCTGATGGACATCCGCCCGGACTACGCCAACGTGGAGGACGAGGACGGCAAGCTGGAGCAGGTGGACCCCGATGACGTGGAGGTCGGCACCGTGATCGTGGTGCAGCCCGGCGAGCGGGTGCCCATTGACGGTGTGATCGTAGAGGGCACCTCCGCCCTGAACACCGCCGCCCTGACCGGTGAGAGCCTGCCCCGCGACGTCCAGACCGGAGACGAGGTCATCAGCGGCTGCGTGAACATGACCGGCCTGCTGAAAGTCAGGACTACCAAGGAATTCGGCGAGTCCACCGTCTCGAAAATTCTCGATCTGGTGGAAAATTCCAGCATGAAAAAGGCCCGCGCCGAAAACTTCATCACCCGCTTTGCCCGGGTATACACCCCGGCTGTCTGCTACGGTGCGCTGGCGCTGGCCTTCCTGCCGCCCATCGTGCTGCTGCTGATGGGCCAGCCCGCCCGCTTTGGGGACTGGATCTACCGCGCCCTGACCTTCCTGGTCATCAGCTGCCCCTGCGCACTGGTCATCAGCATTCCGCTGAGCTTCTTCGGCGGCATCGGCGGTGCTTCCGCCTGCGGCATCCTGGTCAAGGGCTCCACCTATCTGGAGGAGCTGGCCCGCACCGGCATCGTGGTGTTTGATAAGACCGGCACCCTGACCCAGGGCACCTTCAAGGTCACCGGCGTCCATCCGGCCGACGGCATCACCGACGAACAGCTGGTGGAGGCCGCCGCCCTGGCCGAGAGCTGGTCCAAGCACCCCATCTCCCTGAGCATCAAGGCCGCCTACGGCAAGGAGATCGACACCTCCCGCGTGACCGACGTGGAGGAACTTGGCGGCCACGGCGTGACCGCCAAGGTGGACGGCAAGCCCGTTGCCGCCGGCAACGCCCGTCTGATGGAGCGGCTGGGCCTTTCTGCCCCCGCCGTGAGCGAGACCGGCACCGTCGTGCACGTTGCCATCGACGGCAGATATGCCGGTTGCCTGCTCATCGCCGACGTGGTCAAACCCCACAGCGCCGAGGCCATCCGGGCCCTGAAGGCCGCCGGAGTGCGCAAGACCGTCATGCTCACCGGCGACGCCGAGCCGGTGGCCAAGGCCGTTTCTGCCCAGCTGGGTCTGGACGAATACCACGCCGGTCTGCTGCCCGGCGACAAGGTGGACCAGATCGAAACACTCATCGCCGCCAAGAAGTCCAAGGAGAATCTGGCCTTTGTGGGCGACGGCATCAACGACGCCCCGGTGCTGTCCCGCGCCGATGTGGGCATCGCCATGGGTGCCCTGGGCTCTGACGCCGCCATTGAAGCCGCCGACGTGGTGCTGATGGACGATGACCCGGCCAAGATCGCACTGGCCATGCGTATCGCCCGCCGCACCCTGCGCATCGTGTACGAGAACATCGTGTTCGCGCTGGCGGTCAAGTTTGCCTGCCTGCTGCTGGGTGCCATCGGTATGGCCAGCATGTGGACAGCCATCTTTGCCGACGTGGGCGTCATGGTCATTGCCGTGCTCAACGCCACCCGCGCCCTGTACACCAAAGATCTGGCGAAAAAGAATGAACAGTAAAAAACAGTGCCGGACAGCCTGAAAACTGTCCGGCACTGTTTTTATATATGAGGTGCATACAGGCGTTCTATTTCATGCACAAGCTCCGGTTCTTTTTCGATATCAAATTTTCTGGCAAACATGCAGGGCGATGCTTTCAGCTGTTCCAGATCAGCGTATTTCCAGACCCACGGATTGCCTCTGTCCCAATCGATGGCACGGGCACTGGTATCACCCGGCCCCTGATAGATCTTATCCTGATACGGCGACTGCACGATCAGTGTCTGCACAAAGAACTCGTCCGAGCAAAAGGTCTTGTCCAGCACCTGCAGGATCCACTCTTCTTTTGTCAGCAGATACCGTGCAAAGCCATCCGTGCAGCTGAACCATTGACTGCCCTTTGTGAAGTGAACGTCCTGATTGCGCTTTATTCTCAGCAGCTTCTGGCCCGACAGCAGGATTCCATTGATCACGCCGAGCACCGGATGGCGGCGCAGATCGATATTCTGGAAAAAGTGCCGGTAATAAACGCGCTCATCATTGAACGGGCTGAATGGGTGCGGGTCGAAATGAACAAATTCCTTGTCCGGGTTTGCCTCAAAGAATGCGCGGATATCTTCTTGTGTTTGAATGGGCAGATCCACACCGGAGATCAGGTGGTAATGTTGGTATGGGCCGTGATCTACCGCTGCCTTGAGCAATACAAACTCTGCCTTTACTAAAGTAATACCACCCCAAACAGCGCTCGTTCTCTGTGCGTGAAAAACCTTGGCATATTTTACATATCGTTCAACGGTTTCTGGCTGGTAGTTTTCATTCTTGCTGTCCATATGGATGAAAATATCATTCCACGGTGCATCCAGCATCCGAAGCAAAGTCCAAAACATCTCATTGCACTGATGTGCCATAAGCATGTACGCCTGTTTTTCTCTTGTTTCCATCGCTTTTTCCTCTTACTTCTGCACCGCGTTTTCATTTTATTATAACAGAATCCTCTTTAAAAACAATCCCACCACCCCTTTTTTACAGCACAAAGCCGCTGCTTTCCCTTGCAGAGGGAGAGCGGCGGCTTTGTTTGGGTATGGAGAAAATGGAGGAGGTCTCAAAGTTTATCCGCGGAATGCAGCGGTATATACCGCCACCACCTCGTCGCGGGTGGGGGTGATCTGGTTGGTGGACATGCAGGTGTCGTGCAGGGCAAGCTCTGCCAGCGCGGCAAAATCTGCAGGGTCCACCTTGTTCAGCTGCGCAAGATTGGCGGGGATGCCCACCCCTGCACTGAGCTGACGGACAAACTGGATCACTGCCGGTGCGGCAGTGTCCGGGGTAAAAGTGCCCTGCAGGCCCATGGCAGCGGCAATGGTCATGAACCGCTCCCGACACACCGGGCTGCGGCTGTTGAAGGCCAGCACGTAGGGCAGCAGCACCGCATTGCACACACCGTGGGGCAGGTTGTAGTGTCCGCCCAGCGCGTGTGCCATCGCATGCACCATGCCAAGGCCCGCGTTGGAGAAAGCCATGCCTGCCACATTTTCGGCGTAGGCCATCATGGTGCGGGCGGCTTCATCCTGACCGTTGGCAACAGCCCGGGGCAGGTTCTGCACGATCGCCTGCATGGCCCAGTAGGCATCCTTGTCCGTGAGCGGGTTGGCGTTTTTGGAAAGCGCCGCCTCGATGGCGTGG
>ERZ791837.1896-NODE-1896-length-12605-cov-3.289801_pt1 | contig 12605 bp, 10 predicted proteins | sample MGYA00510292_ERZ791837 | MGnify/ENA primary metagenome ERZ791837 (study PRJEB30046, sample SAMN00715259) | human gut metagenome | study: EMG produced TPA metagenomics assembly of the A metagenome-wide association study of gut microbiota in type 2...
TAGCTTCTGCCACAAAGACAGCGTCTGTAAAAGCAGCAGACAAGAAAGAAGGCAAGACTTGAGAAGTTAAAGGATAAGTGGAGAGAACAGATGGATACAACAGACTTAGTAGTTGATGATGATATCATCGCCAAGACTGTTGCTATGTGGACAAAGATACCTGTTGCCAAGATAGCAGAGGCAGAATCTGAGAAGCTTATCAATCTTGAAAATACACTTCACAACAGGGTTATAGGACAGGATGAGGCTGTCAGTGCTGTTGCAAAGGCTATCAGACGTGGAAGGGTAGGACTTAAAGACCCTAACAGACCAATAGGTTCATTCCTTTTCTTAGGTCCTACAGGTGTTGGTAAGACAGAGCTTTCAAAGGCTCTTGCAGATGCTATGTTTGGAACGGATAACTCACTTATAAGAGTTGATATGTCTGAGTATATGGAAAAGCATACGGTATCCAAGCTTATAGGTTCACCTCCGGGATATGTAGGATACGATGAGGGTGGACAGTTAAGCGAAAAGGTGAGAAGAAACCCATACTCAGTAGTACTTTTTGATGAGGTGGAGAAGGCACATCCTGATGTATTTAATGTGCTTTTACAGGTGCTTGATGATGGTCGTATCACAGACTCACAGGGCAGAACAGTAGATTTTAAAAACACAATCATAATCATGACAAGTAATATCGGTTCAACATATCTTCTTGATGGTATTGATGAGAATGGTGGAATTAAGCCTGACGCCGAAAATCTTGTTATGCAGGATTTGAGGGCACATTTCAGACCTGAATTTCTTAACCGTCTTGATGAGATAATAATGTTTAAGCCACTTACAAAGGCTAATATTGGTAATATTGTCGATTTGCTTATTGCAGATGTAAATAAGCGTCTTGCGGATAAGGAATTAAAGGTTGAGCTTACACCTGAGGCAAAGGAGTTTGTTGTATCGCATGGATTTGACCCGACATATGGTGCAAGACCACTTAAAAGATATATCCAGAAAACAGTTGAGACACTTGCAGCAAAGCTTATTCTTGCAGGTAATATCAGTACAGGTACGATACTGATTGATGTTGACGGAGATAAGCTTGAAGCTCGCAGCAAGGGTGAAGTACAGAAATAATAAAAATACAGCAGCAGCCAAATTCCGGTGTAAGCACAGATTTTGGTGTGTACGTGTAAATTAAATGACAGCCGTATGAATCAGATAAACTGATTTGTACGGCTGTCATATTCATAATCAATATTACTTAATGCAGATATTATATCTTTTTTATCTATCATAAATGATTTGCAGAATTCATCAAGTGATGAATAATTATCCCTCAGCTGCATATTTGTAAAAGAAAGCAGCATTACAGGGTCTTTTGGTAAAGTAGTCACAGTATCTCTCCTTATTGACGTTTTCCAATATATTTGCACATTTATTGAAAAAAGTAAAGAGTAATTTTGGTTGATAAAAGTTACAGGTCTGTTATAATACAAATATAAGAGTTAAACAATTAACAATGTATGGAGTTATATTTTTTGTTTGGTGCATTTTGGCACAAGAATGGAGATTGTTATGTCGGTTCAGGATTATATGTCAGCTTTAAAGCTGGGGAAAAAAGAGTATCATGCATGTGTCAATAAGGGAGCATATCCATATCTTCCGGTTCTTGAGAATCTTGTTTCAGATGATGAGATTGATTCTGAAGTAAGCCTTTCGGTTGACCAGATTCCGTTAAGGCTTGTTGTCGGAACATGTAATGCTTCAAGAACTAATGCATTTGCGGGCAATTTCATGCCGCTTCTTGACTGGGGAACGGAATTTTCTGCAAAATGGGCGAGTCTTAGTGACAGCCAGGTTAATGAAGGAATAAGAGACCCGATTAAAGTATATGAATATATGAACAAGTTTTATGTACTTGAAGGAAATAAACGTGTAAGTGTATTAAAGTATTTTAATGCAGTTACAGTCAATGCAGAAGTAATACGAAAGATTCCCAAAAAGTCAGATAATCCGGAAGTTAAGATTTATTATGAATTTATGGAATTTTACAAATGCACAAGGCTCAATGATATATATTTCAGCGAAGTGGGAAGTTTTCCGTCACTTATGAAGCTTGTGGGAATTGAGCCGGATAAAAAGATGGATGAGGATGCCAAAAAAGATTTTGTGTCATGCTTTTTATCATTTAAGAATGCTTTTGATTCAAGAGGCGGCGATAGATTTGATTATCCGGTAGGAGACGCATTCCTGAGATTTATTCACATTTTCGGATATGATACAGTTAAAAAGATGACACCGTCAGATATGGCAAAGAATGTTGCAAAATCATGGGCTGAATTCGTATTGTTGTCAGAAGACAGTGCGGTTGATTTAAAGATGGATCCTACTGTAAATGAGCCTAAGAAAAACATTTTGAGTTATCTCCTTCCTAGGCCAGACAGCGGAAGCAGGAAACTGAAAGTAGGATTTATATATGAAAATACACCACAGGATTCGGAATGGTGTTATGCACATGAACTTGGAAGACAGTATATAGATGATACATTTGGTAAGCAGATAGAGACGATAAGCATTACTAATGTCAAGCCGGAAAAAGATGATGAGCATGCTATTGAGATGATGATAAAAAATGGTGCAGACCTTATATTTGTCACATCTCCAGCAATGACAATAGCAAGTGTAAAGATGGCGATTGCACATCCGGATGTAAAGATTCTTAACTGTTCGCTCAATACATCGCATAAGTATATAAGGACATATTATGCAAGAATGTATGAAGCAAAGTTTCTTACAGGGGTTCTTGCAGGAGCACTGGCAACACAGAATAAGATTGGATATGTTGCACAGTATCCTGTTTATGGTACAGTTGCTAATATTAATGCATTTGCACTTGGAGCGAAGTTTGTTAATCCAAGAGCGAAGATTTACCTGAAATGGTCGTCTGTAAAAGGTATCAATATTGAAGAAGAATTCAAGAAAGAAGATATTCACTATATTTCTGATCAGGATATGATAACGCCACAGTGTGGTTCAAGACGTTTTGGATTATATAATAATGAAGGCGTCGGCAACAGACAGCATATAGCAATGCCTGTATGGCACTGGGGTGTATTTTATGAAAAGCTTATACAGAGCATACTCGGCGGCTCATGGAAGAAAGATGAGGATTCTGACAGCGGCAGGGCTCTTAATTACTGGTGGGGTATGTCATCGGGAGTTGTTGATTTAATCTGTTCTAACAAAGTTCCGGTAGAGACAAGAAGACTGGTTGAATTATTTAGAAAAGTTATCTGTAATAATGAATTTGAACCATTTTCTGATGAGTTATATGACCAGAACCGACATCTTCAGAATAAAAAGGGACATGAGATGAGCCCGGAGGACATTATCACAATGGATTGGCTCCTTGATAATGTAGTTGGTGATATTCCTGCAATTGATGAGCTTGATGAAAGTGCAAGAGCAATAATGGTAAGTCAGGGAATTACGAGAGAATAAACATAAGTTGGGATTGAGTTGATTATGAGAATACTTGTATTAGCAGATGTTGAGTCTAAATATTTATGGGATTATTTTGAAAAGGAAAAGCTGGATGGAATTGATCTTATACTGTCTTGTGGTGATTTAAAACCGCAATATCTGTCATTTCTTGCTTCATTTTCAAAGGTGCCTATTCTTTATGTTCATGGCAATCATGATGACTGCTATGAGATTGCACCACCTGATGGATGCATCTGTATTGAAAATAAGATTTATGTATACCGTGGAGTCCGTATTATGGGGCTTGGAGGTTCTATAAGATATAATAACGGTAAGAATCAGTATACGCAGGCACAGATGAAACAGAGGGTAAGAAAAATGTGGCTTTCAATAAAGAAACATAAAGGAATTGATATCCTGCTTACACATTCACCGGCGGCCGGAGTTAATGATGGTGAAGATCATGTTCATAAAGGATTTGACGCTTTTGTTGATATATTGGACGAATATCAGCCAAAATATTTTATACATGGTCATGTTCATAAGAGTTATAGCAATGGTTTTAAGAGAGAGGACAAATATAAAAATACAGTTGTTATAAATGGCTACGACAGGTATATAATTGACGTAGACATATAAAAATATAAGGAGGGACACTATATGGCAAAATGGGTTTACAAATTTTCAGAAGGAAATGCTTCAATGAGGAACCTGCTCGGCGGGAAAGGTGCTAATCTTGCCGAGATGACAGGTCTTGGAATGCCTATACCACAAGGATTTACGGTAACAACGGAGGCTTGTACGGATTATTATGCAAGCAGCAGAAAAATCAGGGAAGAAATCGTAAACCAGATTTTTGATGCAGTTTCCTGGCTGGAGGAGATTAATGGTAAGAAGTTCGGCGATACACAAGAACCTTTGCTTGTTTCAGTGCGTTCAGGTGCAAGAGCTTCAATGCCGGGTATGATGGATACTATTCTTAATCTCGGACTTAATGATGAATCTGTTGAAGGATTTGCTAAAAAGACCGGAAATGCAAGATTTGCGTACGATTCTTACAGAAGATTTATCCAGATGTTTTCAGATGTTGTAATGGAAGTTCCTAAGTCATATTTTGAAAAAATCATTGATGAGATTAAGGAAAAGAGAGGAATAAAGTACGATACTGAACTTACAGAGGATGATTTAAAAGAGCTTATTGTAAGATTCAAGCAGGTTTACAAGGAAAATAAAAATCAGGATTTTCCACAGGAGCCAAAGGAACAGCTTATAGAGGCTGTTAAGGCAGTATTCCGTTCATGGGATAATCCGAGAGCCATTGTATACAGAAGAATGAATGATATTCCGGGTGACTGGGGTACTGCTGTTAATGTTCAGACAATGGTATTTGGAAATAAGGGCATGACATCAGGAACAGGTGTTGCATTTACAAGGAATCCGTCTACGGGTGAAAAAGGTATATATGGCGAATATCTTATCAATGCACAAGGCGAGGATGTTGTCGCAGGTGTCCGTACACCACAGCCGATTTCCAAGCTTGAAGAGGACCTTCCGGAATGTTATAAGCAATTTATGGAACTTGCATTAAAACTTGAAAATCATTATCGTGATATGCAGGATATGGAATTTACCATTGAAGAAGGTAAGCTGTATTTTCTCCAGACAAGAAATGGCAAGCGTACAGCTCAGGCAGCAATTAAGATTGCATGTGATCTGGTAGATGAAAATATGATAACTCCGCAGGAAGCTGTTATGAGAATTGATGCAAAGTCACTTGATCAGCTGCTTCATCCGACTTTTGATGAGGAGTCCTTAAAAGCTGGAAATGTGGTTGGTGAGGCATTGCCTGCATCACCGGGAGCTGCTGCCGGAAAGATTTTATTTACAGCTGATGAGGCAAAAGAAGAAGGTATCGGAGGAAAAGGTGAGCGTGTAATTCTTGTAAGACTTGAGACATCACCTGAAGATATAGAAGGTATGCATGCTTCACAGGGTATTCTTACTGTGCGTGGCGGCATGACTTCACATGCTGCTGTAGTTGCCAGAGGAATGGGAACATGCTGTGTTTCAGGATGCTCTGATATTGTGATTGATGAAGAAAAAGAAGTATTTACACTTGGAGGAGAAGAATTCCACAAGGGTGATTATATTTCTCTTGACGGAACAACAGGCAAGATTTATAAAGGTGATATTAAGACAGTAGAAGCAACTGTAAGCGGTAATTTTGAAAGGATTATGAATTGGGCAGATGAGTACAGAAAACTTGGTGTCCGCACAAATGCCGATACGCCTAAGGATACACTCAATGCTGTAAAACTTGGAGCAGAAGGAATCGGACTGTGCCGTACTGAGCATATGTTCTTTGAACCTGACAGAATACCTAAGATTCGTAAGATGATTCTTTCAAAGACTGTTGAGGGAAGAAAAGAGGCTCTTAATGAACTTCTCGTCTTCCAGAAGGCGGACTTTAAAGCCATGTATGAGGCGTTGGAAGGAAAGCCGATGACGGTTCGTTACCTTGACCCGCCACTTCATGAATTCCTGCCTACTGCAGAAGAGGATATTAAGGCACTTGCCGAAGATATGAATATTTCGGTTGATGAGATAAAAGCAACATGTGATGCACTTCATGAATTTAATCCTATGATGGGACACAGAGGCTGTCGTCTTGCAGTGACATATCCTGAGATTGCCGAAATGCAGACAAGGGCAGTTATAGAAGCAGCAATTGAAGTCCATGAAGAAAAAGGATATAATATTGTACCGGAGATTATGATTCCGCTTGTAGGTGAGAAAAAAGAATTAAAGTTTGTAAAAGATATCGTTGTAAATACTGCTGAGGCTGTTAAAGCTGAAAAAAATTCAGATATGCACTACAAAATCGGAACAATGATTGAGATTCCAAGAGCTGCACTTCTTGCAGATGAGATTGCAAGTGAGGCTGAATTTTTCTCATTCGGAACAAATGACCTTACGCAGATGACATTCGGATTTTCAAGAGATGATGCTGGCAAATTCCTTGACTCATATTATAAGAATAAGATATATGAATCAGACCCATTTGCACGTCTTGACAAAAACGGTGTCGGACAGCTTGTAAAAATGGCAGTTGAAAAAGGAAGAAGTGTACGTCCTGATTTGAAATGCGGTATATGCGGTGAGCATGGCGGAGACCCTTCAAGTATTGAATTCTGTCATCAGGCAGGACTTGACTATGTAAGCTGCTCTCCATTCAGAGTTCCTATTGCAAGACTTGCAGCAGCACAGGCTGCACTGACATATCCGGAGTGTAGACAGTCATGTAAGAGTTCCGATATTGATATGGATGAAATTAAGGAAAAAGCTAAAAAGGCAGCAGGAGAGGCTGCCAAGGTCGGAAAAGAAGTTGCTAAGGAAGCAGTCAAGGCAGGAAAAGAAGCTGCAAGAGTCGGCAAGGAAGTTGCGAAAGCTGCAGTTGCCGGAATTAAAGCCGGAGTTGCCGAAGGCAGAAAGGCTTATGAAGAAAATAAGAAAAATTAATTAAAAGTCTGTCATTGAACAAGGCTTTGGCGACTGTCATGATATCCTATAACCAACAAAGAATCGCACCTGCATAAAATTGCAGGTGCGATAATTTTTTAATATTAACGAGTCCTGTGCAGCTTACGGGCGGAACAATTCTTTTCTGCTTGACATAATCATCATAATGGATAAATATTAATATCAGGAGGAAGAGTGATGAAAAAGATTCTTATAGTGGAAGATGACAAAGATATAAGTATAGAATTAAAAGCATTACTTGAAAATTCAGGGTATGAGGCATCAATTCTTGCTGATTTTAAAAATGCAAGTGATGAGATATTAAGAAATGAGCCTGATTTGGTGCTTCTTGATATTAATATCCCTTATATGAACGGAGAGATGTTGTTAAGGGATTTGAGACAAAAGACAGATGTTCCGGTTATTATGGTTACAAGCAGGGATTCAGAGGCGGACGAGGTATTATCAATGAGTTATGGAGCAGACGATTACATTACAAAGCCGTATAATCCTACAATATTGTTGTTAAGAATTAATGCTTTGTTAAAAAGAGCAACGGCATCGTCAGCAAATAACAGCACATTTTACAGGGGAATGGAAATTCTGCCTCAGAAAGGTGTTATAAAATATAATGACGGAAGAGACGAGATGCTTCTTACCAAAAATGAAATGACAATATTTATGTGTCTGTTGGCAAAGAAAGACAGAATCGTATCGAGAGATGAACTTATGACTGAACTGTGGAATAATGAAGAATATTTAAACGATAACGCACTGACTGTTAATATAAGCAGATTAAGGGCAAGATTTAAAGATATAGGCATAGAAGATGTTATTGAGACAAGAAAAGGTCAGGGATATATATTGGTATGAAATTTGGAAAGTATCTGAAAGACAGGCTGTATTCAGTTATTATTTATATATTTGTTATTATTGCGGTTATATTGCTTATGACTGCGTTTAAGTCGCAGATTGAGTTGAAAATAACGGTTGGAATTATAATTACATTATTGTGGATATCGGAAATTTTCATAGATTTTTTTAGAAAGAAAAGATATTTTGATGAGTTTGTAAATAATACGCAGAATCTTGAACAGAAATATCTAGTTATGGAAACGCTCAGTGAGCCGTCGTTTTATGAGGGTAAAATTATATACGATGTGATAAGCGATATAGATAAATCGATGGTGGAAAATGTTAAAAAATATTGTCATGCTACGCAGGATTTCAAAGAATATGTTGAGATGTGGATACATGAAATAAAGCTTCCGATAGCATCAATGACTTTGATTCTGCATAATTATAAAGAAAAATATCCTGATGTGACAGAAAGAATGACACATCACGTAAACAGAGTGAATAATTATCTTGAACAGATTCTGTATTATGTGAGAAGTGAAAATGCACAGAAAGATTACATTATAAGCGACTGTCGTCTTTCCAAGCTGATTGCGGCCGTGGCGGTAAAAAATAAAGACGATATTCTTGAAAATAATATTGATTTTCAGGTTGAAAATGCAGATGCTGACGTATGCACCGATTCAAAATGGCTTGAATTTATACTTAATCAGATAATAAGCAACAGCATAAAATACCGTGACGAAAAGAAAACGGACGGCAGTATAATAAAAATATATGTCGTAAAAAATGATAAATCGACAGTCATTAATATTTATGACAACGGAATAGGAATATCGTCGGCTGATTTACCGAGAATTTTCGATAAATCATTTACAGGAGAAAATGGACATGCCTACTCAAAAGCTACCGGAATGGGAATGTATATAGTAAAGAATCTTTGTGAAAAACTGGGACACAAAATAACAATCGAATCTGTAAAAGGTGAGTATACGCTTGTAAGTATTGAGTTTTTTAAAAATGATTTTTATAAAGAGACATTATTATTACGCAATATTATGTAATGTTACAAAATTGTAATGTTGTGTAATATTAGTCGAACGACCGAATTAATAAAAAGTGGTAAAACATAATTAATCTAAATGAAAGGACAGATTATTTATGGAAACGATACTTAGAATTGACAATATTGAAAAGTATTATGGAAACAAATCGAGCCTTACAAAAGCGATTGACAATATTTCTTTTGAGGTAGAGAAAGGCGAATTTGTATCTATAATGGGAGCGAGTGGCTCTGGAAAGACCACGCTGCTTAATTGTATCTCTACACTTGATAAAGTTACGTCCGGCAGAATATTTGTTGGTGGATATGACATTACGGGATTAAAGGGAAATAAGTTAAACAAGTTCCGAAGAGAGGAGCTTGGATTTATTTTTCAGGATTTCAACCTGCTTGATACACTTACAGCATATGAAAATATTGCATTGGCACTTTCTATTCAGAATGTAAAAGCCGGTGAAATTGACAGACGTGTGAAAAAAGTTGCAAATGAACTTGGGATTTATGAAGTGTTAAATAAATATCCGTATCAGATGTCAGGTGGACAGAAGCAGAGAGTTGCAAGTGCTAGAGCAATTATCACTAATCCAAAGCTGATTCTTGCTGATGAACCTACAGGAGCACTCGATTCAAAATCTTCAAGAATGTTACTTGAAAGTTTTAACTATCTTAATGCAGAACTGGAAGCAACAATACTTATGGTTACACATGATGCGTTTACTGCAAGTTATTCTTCAAGAGTCATATTTATCAAAGATGGCAAAATTTTTAATGAAATAATTAAAGGAACAAATTCTAGAAAAGAATTTTTTGATAAAATAATAGATGTTGTAACATTACTTGGTGGTGACTTAAACGATGCTCTTTAAGTTATCATTAAAAAATATTAGTAAGAGTATAAAGGATTATGCCATCTATTTCTTTACTCTGATACTAGGTGTTGCGATTTTTTATGTGTTCAATGCAATAGATGATCAGTCAGTTATGATGAAGGTATCATCAACAACAGCAGAAATAATAAAACTTATGACCAATGTTCTTTCTGGTGTTAGCGTGTTTGTATCTATAATATTAGCGTTTTTAATTGTTTATGCAAGTAGATTCTTAATAAAAAGAAGAAATAAAGAATTTGGAGTTTATTTAACGCTTGGAATGAGCAAAAAGAAAATATCCTTAATATTATTTATTGAAACATTAATAATAGGTATAGTTTCATTGGTAGTTGGTTTAGGAATAGGTTTTTTATTATCACAATTGATGAGTATTTTGGTTGCTAATATGTTTGAAGCAGATTTAACTAGATTTCAATTCGTATTTTCAACAAATGCTTGTATTAAAACTTTGATTTATTTTAGTATTATGTATTTTGTAGTTATGATATTTAATACTATAAATATTAGTAAATGTAAATTGATAGATTTAATGCATTCTAACAAAAAATCTGAAAAAATAAAATTAAAAAATCCATTGTTTTGTACAATAGTGTTTATTATTTCTTGTATAGCATTAGGATTTGCTTATTATCAGGTTACTGGTGGTATTGAGAAAATGACTTATGCAAATAGTATTTTTGTTCCTATGGGAATAGGTGCTGTTTCAACTTTCTTTGTGTTTTGGTCTTTATCGGGATTGCTTTTAAAAATATTTATAAGTATGAAGAACACTTATTATAAAGGGTTAAATAGTTTCACCCTTAGACAGTTTTCAAGTAAAATAAATACTATGACTTTTTCGATGACAATAATATGTTTGATGTTATTTATAACGATTTGCGTACTATCGAGTGCAATGTCTATGAAAATATCTATGACAAATAATTTGAAAAAATTGGCTCCAGCAGATGTTCAAATTGGTAAGTTTATAAATGTAACTGATTATGAGCATTATTCTGAAAAACAAATAGAAGATTCAAAAATTTCAATATATGATACACTTGAAAAATTAGGCTATGATGTAGATAACAAACTTAAAGATATAGTAAAACTTGATGTTTATAACTTTGATAATATTGACTTAAAAACCAGTATTGGATCTTACTATGATATTGCAAAGGATAAATATCCTTTAATGCCATACAATAAGAAGGAAAGTATTGTAAAGATAAGTGATTACAACAAAATTGCAAAATTGTTTGGACTAAAAGAATATACATTAAATGATGATGAATATTTTATTGTTGCTAATTATTCAGAATATGTAGAATTCAGGAATGAGGGACTTAAGGTAGATACAATACTTAATATAAATGAAAAGGAATTAAAACCAAAATATGATAGTTGTGTAGAAGGTTTTATTGCAATGAATTCAACATATTCAAATATGGGAGTTTTTGTTGTTCCTGATAATGCAGTAAATGATTCAATGAAAAAATATGAATATTTAACTGCTAATTATAATGTTACAGATATAAATGAGAAAAATCTTTCGGAAAAAGAGTTAAGTGAAATTTGCAAAGAAAATTCTAATAATACTGTTATTGATTTTGATTCTAAAATGGCAATTAAAGAAAATAGTATTGGACTAGGTGCAATGGTTACATTTATAGGATTATACTTAGGTATTATATTCTTAATTTCTTGTGCTGCAATTCTAGCACTTAAAGAATTATCGGAATCAAGTGATAATGTAGAAAAGTTTAATATGCTAAGAAAAATAGGCGTAGATGAAAAAATGATTAATAAAGCATTGTTTAGACAAATTGGTATATTTTTTATGTTTCCGTTATTAGTTGCAATTATACATTCTGTATTTGGAATTAAATTTTGTAATTTTTTGTTAAGTTCCTTTGGAGCCGCTAATTTAGTATCATCAATAATTGGTGTTGCAATATTTATTGTTGCAATTTATGGAGGATACTTCTTAGTAACTTATATTTGCAGTAAAAATATAATTAAGGAAAAATAATATATCTGATAAAACGATAAAAGAGGCTATTACAAGCCTCTTATTTTAATACTCCAATTTCTCTATATCAAATAATGGAGAGTCATAAAAATCTTTAAGTTCTATTTTTAAAGTTTTACATATTTTAAAGATAATTGTAGAACTTGGATTATCTACATTGTTTGCCAATAATGCCCTTAATGTTGATGGTGCAATAGCAGATAATTCAGCAAGTTTATTTGGAGTGTAATTATATTTGTTACATAATTCAAGTATTCTTAAAGTAATTGCTTCTTTAAATAATATTTTAAAAACCTCCTTAACACTGCAAAAATTCTAGCAGAAATCGGTTAGAATTATACGCCGATATCGCTTGGCTTTTGGAGGCTATAATGTCAATGTAGTCAAATAAAAATATGAAATTTATAATTGATTAAGCAGTACGAAAGGATTATAAAAGTTTTTTTGTATTGCTTTTTTTATCAAAAAATGATGGAAATAAATGGATTTAGAGGAGTAGTAAGAAATGTTTGAAGAATTATTAATATCAGTACTATTTATTATTGTTTTAATTATTTTGTGCATAATTTCTAATTTGTATTCAAAAAAGAAACAGAAACAATAAAAAATAACGATACTGATTGGATGAATATATTTAAAAAGGAAGAAAAAATAAATGAACTAAATAGATTATTGATAGATGAGTTAATTGAAGATATTGTTGTTAGTGAAGATGGTAATATAAAAGTAATATTCAAATATGAAGATAAATATTTTGAGGCTCTTGACTTTATAAATAAATAAAAATATGATATAATAC
>ERZ791837.1900-NODE-1900-length-12591-cov-2.776085_pt1 | contig 12591 bp, 9 predicted proteins | sample MGYA00510292_ERZ791837 | MGnify/ENA primary metagenome ERZ791837 (study PRJEB30046, sample SAMN00715259) | human gut metagenome | study: EMG produced TPA metagenomics assembly of the A metagenome-wide association study of gut microbiota in type 2...
GACGACTCGGACATCAAGGAGGTCGACGGTTCGAACTACACGTCGCTCGGCGAGGCTGATCTGGGCCGGCTGGTGCGTTTCAACAAGATCAAGATCCGCTATGCGGGTGTGAAGAATCAGGACGGCGTGACGCCTCCGAACCTCAAAAACGGCGGAAATGCGAATCCCTATCCGAGCTGGATCGTGACCGACTGGGGAACGCCCATCTTCGGCGCGTGGTATCGCTGGGCCTACAACAACAGCGAGCAGAATATCCGTCTCTACGGTTCGGTGCTGATGAGCTACAACGATGCGGCGGAGTACACTTCGGACCCGGGCGTTTACGGCATCCGTACGAGCGGTTACAGCCAGTTCGCCATGAAGCCCATCCCGAAGGACGGCACGGAGGGTACGGTGCTGGGCATCTACGGCATCTATGCGAAGAAGAGCGATTTCACGGGAGGTTCGGAGGACTGGGCGCAGTACCAGATCTCGGTGAGCCGTATCGAGGACCTCGGCTTCCCGCCCGAGTCGCTGCTTTCCGAGGAGTGGATCAGGGCCAATACGCCCGCCTCGTCGCTGACGCCTCCCGTGAAGAACGGCGGCGATGATTACGAGGGTGACTGATCCCGCGTTTGAGCAATAAAAAACTGCGACCCTTTTGGGTCGCAGTTTTTTTGTGCCGCGGCGGCAGCGCTACCGCTTGTTCCATTTGCAGGAGGTCTGGTAGTAGCCGATCGCGCGGTCGACCTGCACGGCGTCCTTCCGCTCCATCGCTTCGAGGTGGTGGGGATTCTCCTCGGTGGGAACCACGCGGTACTGCTCGAAGCGGCGCACGGGCGACAGAATCGTGAAGGTGTCGCCTTCGAGGTAGCCGAGGTCCTGATAGGTGGCGATGAACGCGCGGTTGACATATGCCGGGTCGAAGATGCTGCGGCCGTAGAAATGCGAGTCGTAGCTCATGTTGAGCAGCGACAGCAGGATGGGCATCAGGTCGATCTGCGAGACGATGCCGTCGACCACTCCGGGTTCGATAAGCCCGGGGGCGAGGATCAGCGCCGGGATGTGGTATTTCTGCAACGGAATCTCGGTGCGGCCGGCGCTAGAAGCGCAGTGATCGGCCGTGACGAGGAAGATCGTGTTTTCGAACCACGGCTGCCTGGCTGCTTCGGCGAAGAACCGTCCCAGCGAATAGTCGCTGTAAAGCACGCCTCCGGCGCGGCTCTTCGAATCGTTGGGAATGCGGATTCGTCCGGCGGGGTAGGTGAAGGGGCGGTGGTTGCTGACGGTCATCACGTGGGCGAAGAACGGCTTGCCGCTGCGGGTCTCCTCGTTGAGCGTGCAGATGACCTTCCGGTAGGCGTCTTCGTCGCAGACGCCCCAGATGTTGGCGAAGGTGATCTCTTCGGGTTTGTAGCTTTTCTGGTCGACGATGTCGTATCCGTTGCCCGAGAAGAAGGTCTCCATGTTGTCGAAATAGCTGTTGCCGCCGTAGAAATAGGTCACGTTGTATCCCTTGTCGCGCAGCAAGGCTCCCGCGGAGTGCATTCCGGTGTTGTTCGGACGCTTGATGATGCTCTGGCCCGGGCAGGGCGGCAGCGAGAGCGTCACGGCCTCCAGGCCGCGCACCGTGCGGTTGCCCGTGGCGTATACGCGGTCGAACGCCAGTCCCAGTTTGTAGAGCGAGTCGAGTACGGGCGTGATCCGTTCCGTGTTGCCGAACCGCTCCATGTACGAGGCGCTCATGCTCTCCATGGTGATCAGCACGATGTTGCGGCGGATCTCCTCCCCTTCGGCGCGCACGGCGTGCAGGTTGTCGCCCGTGCTTTGGTAGACCCCGTGCACGAAGGCTTCGGCCTCGGCTTCGGGACGCGTGAGGTAGAACTGTTCGTAGTCGAGTGTGTTCTTGACGAAGGCGTCGTAGAACTTGTAGAGTCCGTTGGCCTGCAATTCGTTGACGTAGACGTTGTCGCTGTCCTGGAAGCGGGTGTTGAAGTTCAGCAGCCCGATCGCGGCGAACAGCGCCGCGACGTAGGCCGGTCCGATTACGGCTTTCCACCTCCAGCCTTTCAGGCATTCGGTCTGCACGAGTTCGCTGCGGAAGAAGTACCACGTCACGAGCAGCGTCACGACGACGATGCCCAGCGTCATCGGAATGACGGGGTAGGACTCCATGATGTTGCCCACCACCTCGTTGGTGTAGACCAGGTAATCGACGGCGATGAAGTTGTAGCGGACGCCGAATTCGCTCCAGAAGAAATATTCGCTGATGCCGTTGAAGATGATGGCGCCCACGTAGACGACGATGAAGAGGGCGAACCACACCGTGGTCCAGTGGCTGCGGAATCCGGGCAGGAAAAGCCGCAGTGCGAAGCTGCCGGCCCAGTAGCCCAGCACATAGAGGGCGATTCGCGGCGCGACGCTTCCGTATTCGTCGAAGATCGTGTTGAAGAACGCCACGTAGCAGAACGCCGCCACGAGCAGGGCGAGGAGGATGTAGCCCCACGGCTTTCTGTACTTGGTGCGCGAAACGCTCAACATGAAGAGCCAGAGGAAAATGAATCCCGCCGTCGCGGCGCAGAAATCGTTCACGGCGCCCAGCAGGAAGACTTCGCACCATTCGCCGAATGAGAAGGCGAGTGAGGTGGTCTGCTCGTTGAAAAGCAGTACGACGCGCAGCACGAGGCCGACGGCGACGGTCAGCAGCGACAGTTTGAGATAGAGGCCGGAGACCAGCCGAATACTTTTTTGCATGATGAATTTGGGAATTAACGGTACAAAGTTAACCATTTTCAGCCCGTTCGGAAAAAGAAAAGGCAGTCAACCGGGTGACTGCCTTGTTCTGTTGTTTTGAAAAATCGTTTGTTTTGGTGCTTACTTCGACGGGCGCATGACGACCTTCACGAGGTTTCCGTCCGCAAGGATCTTCTTGGCGAGCGCCTGCACGTCGGCGTTGGTCAGGTCGCGGATCGCCTGTTCGTGGTCGGCGATGTAGTTCAGGCCCGAGCCGTATTTGATCTGGATGTAGTTCATCCATGCGCCGTTCTGTTCGAGGCTGTTCTTCCAGCTCTTGAGCATGAATTCGCGGTGTTTCTCGATGTCCTCGCTCTTGGGACCGTTGGCTGCGATCTCCTCGATCTCCTTCATCACGATCTCGCGCAGTTCGTCGGCCATCTCCTCGTTGGTGTCGAACGAAATGGTCATGCTGTAAGTCTCGCGGGGGATGTACTTCGTCGAACCCTGGACGCGCACGCCGTAGGTTCCGCCCTTCTCCTCGCGGATCGAAACGAGATAGCGCGAATTGAGCGCCTGCGTCAGGAACGTCAGGGCCATTTTGTTTTTGAGCGTGTAGGGCATCTCACCCGAGAAATGGTAGTTGACCGAGACCTTCGGCTGCTGCATCGGAGCCGTGAACTCCTCCGTAACCTCGCCTTTCACCGGATAGGCCTTGTCGTCGACGTAATTGATCGGTTTGCGGGCGGCGGGGATCGAACCGATGTATTTCTCCACGAGGGGTTTCAGCGTTTCGGGGTCGATGTTGCCCACGAACGTGAAGACGAATCCGTTGGCTCCGGGGTAGAGCTTGGCGTAAATGCCGGGCAGCTGTTCGAAGTCGAACTTGTTGACGATCTCCGTCGAGATCATCTGACGGCGGGGATTGTGGCCGTAGGTCACGTCGGTCACCTTCTCCTGCATCAGGAAGTCGGGATTCGACTTGGCATTGGCGAGCTGGGCGAGGAGCATCTTCGTGAGATTGTCCACGTCGTCCTTGTTGAACCGGGGCTGCGTGAAATTGAGGTAGAGCAGCTGGAGCATCGTCTCGATGTCCTTGGGCGAGCAGACGCCGCCCATGGCGCTGGTGTAGTTCTCCACCGAGGGCTGCACCGAGGCCGTTTTGCCCGAAAGCTGTTTCTTGAGTTCCGTGGCCGAAAATTTGCCGACACCCGACATCGAGTTCACGGCGGGCATCATTTCGCCCATGTAGTACTCCTCGTCCGAGAGCAGCGACAGGCCGCCCTTGCCGACTACGCCCAGGCGCACTTCGTCGGCCTTGAAGGTCGTGGGTTTCACGACGACCTTCGCACCGTTGGCCAGCGTCCATTCCGTCGTTCCGAGCTGTTTGTCCTCGACCGTCTTCTTCACGGGCGAGCCTTTGAGCACGGTCCCTTCTGCGATCAGCGGCTCCTTGACCACGTTGTCCTCATAGGCCGTGACCTCCGATGCGGCCACCTTGTCGCGGATGGCGAGAATCTCCTCGGCGGTGGGCGTTGCGACGCCCTCCTTCTCGGGAGCGTTGATCACGATCACCTGATTCGTCGGGAGAATGGTCTGCTTCGCGAAGGCGTTGACGGCATCCACGTTGAGCATCTTGATCAGCATGCTGTCGAGCTGCCATTCGGTCTCGGCATCGGGCATCGGCTGGTTTTTCTGGTAGTTGTTCAGATAGGTCTGCACGAATTCGTTGTTGCGGCGGTCGTTGCGGTTGGCGTACGAGCGTTCGGCCTGACGCATCAGGTTCTCCTGGGCGCGTTCGAACTCGCCCTGCGTGAATCCGTAGCGGCGCACCTTCTCCATTTCGGTATAGAGGGTCTCGAAGCCGCGGGCCAGCTTGCCGTCCTCGGTCATGGCCACGAATACCGTGGCGTCGAGCGTCGGGATGATGCCGATCACGTCGCCCGTGCCCATGCCGGCGCCGAGGAACGGCGCGTCGGGCTGCATGGCGATCTCCTGCAGGCGGGCGTTCTCCATCGTGGTCATGTAGGCCTCGATCACGTTGTTGGCCTCGGCCAGCACCGTGTTGGCGAGCTGTTCGGGAAGCGCCGGGCGCTTGATGAAGAGCTGCACCTTCGTACCCTGCATTTCGGGATCGGTGTAGATGCTGACGATCGGCTCCTCGTTGTCGGGAACCTCGATGGTCTCCTTCTGCGATGCGCCGGCGGCGGGAGCCGGAATGTCGGCCATCAGCGTCTTGATCTTGGACTCAATGGCGTCTACGTCGATGTCACCGACCACGATTACGGCCTGGTAGTCCGGACGGTACCATTGTTTGTAGAAATCCTCCAGCTCCTTGTGCCGGAAGTTCTTCAGCCCGTCGAGGTAGCCGATCAGGTTGCGGCGCTCGTATTTCGTGCCTTTGCCCAGCGCCTGCAACAGCTTCATCGTCGAACGCCACGACGCGCCGTCGCGCGTGCGCAGCTCCTCCATGATCACGCCGCGCTCCGAGTCGATTTCCGACGGCTCCAGCGCGATGAAGTGCGACCAGTCGTGCAGGATCAGCAGCGCCGAGTCGATGATTCCCTCGCGCGAGGTCGGCACGTCCTTCATGTTGTAGCACGTGTAATCCCAGCTCGTGCCGGCATTGAGGTTGGCGCCGAATTTCACGCCTACTTTTTCGAGATACTCCGTCAGCATCTTGCCGGGGAGGTTCTTGGTTCCGTTGAAGGCCATGTGTTCGAGGAAGTGGGCGAGCCCCTGCTGGGAATCGTTCTCCTGAATGGCGCCGACGTCGTGCAGAATGTAGAAGTCGGCCTGTCCTTTCGGCTTTTCGTTGTGGCGGATGTAGTAGGTCATTCCGTTTTCCAGTTTCCCGGTGCGGACCTCCGGATCGGCCGGGATCGGCTGGTTCATCTGTGCCGCGGCGCTGCCGGCGGCGAACGCCGCGACGGCCAGCATCAATAATTTTTTCATGGGCATTTGTGGTATAAGGTTTATTGTTTCTGTGTCTCTTCGGGGCGGTATTCGATGATATCACCCGGCTGGCAGTCCAGCTCGCGGCAGATCGCTTCGAGCGTGGAAAACCGGATGGCCTTGGCCTTCCCGTTCTTGAGGATCGAGAGGTTGGCGGGCGTGATGTCGACCCGTTCGGCCAGTTCGCCGAGCGACATCTTGCGTTTGGCCATCATTACGTCTATGTTTATGATTATCGCCATAAAGTCGTCCCCCCCCCTTTTATCGTTTGCATTTCTCTCATGTCGTCTGTTTTAGATGGTCAGTTTCTGCTCCTCGCTCAAATTCTGGCCGATGGCGAAGACCTCGGCGGCGAAAAGGATCAGGATACCCATGATGATCATTGCGTAGGAGACGTGGAAACCCGCGTCGACGGTGTATCCGCTTCCGGCGAGCAGTTCGGCGGCGCGGCTGTTCATCACCCAGTCCACGGTGTCGCTGATCAGTTCGGTGACGATCGTCAGCATGCCGATTGCGCGCAGATACCAGACGTTGCGTTTGTCGAGCGAGCGCTCTTCGCGGATCGAGCGGCGCAGCGAGTGGATGATCACGAACATCAGTACGATGATGGCCAGATAGAGAAGCGGGCAGAGCATAACCAGCGCATAGAGCCATGCGCTGCCGCCGATCGAACGGAATGCCAGCCCCAGCGGGGATGTGCCCGGGGCGTTCTGCTCGACGACCAGGGCGAGTTTGCGGACGTTGGCTTTGATTTCCACGCCCGGCGCCGCGGCGATTTCGACAGCCGTTTCGGGTTGTCCCGTTACCCGGATGTCGCCCAGCATGTAGATCATGCGCGGCACGCCGGATTTCCACTTTTCGGCGATGTCGTTACCGAGTTCCGCGCCTTCCGCCGCGCCCCGCGAGAAATTGGGCAGGATTCCGTGGGCGATGCTTGCCACGAGTACGATGAAAAACGTAATGTAAATGACCAGCAGGCGTTGCAGGAGCGATTTTTTGTTCTGCATGTGTGACTATTTTGGTTTTACAGTTGCAAAGATAGAATTAATTTTCGAAAAACAAATAATATTTATCGTTTTTCGATAAAATTTTTCGCAGCGGACAAAAAAGGACGGCACAGGCGGCCGTCCTTCGGATCGTCTCCGGAGCGTTTACTCCACGTTGTCTTTCAGCTGTTTCCAGAATGAAGCGCTGATGGACATTGAGATCGAGATGGCCAGCACGTAGAGGATGAACATGACGACGAACGTGATGAAGCCGATGCCGATCGCATTGCAGATGGCCTGGAAAATGCCGAATACGATGCCGAACAGTACGCCGACGACCAGCGACACGAAGAACATGGTCCATTTGCTGCCGTAGGTGGCGTCGTTCGAAGCCTTGATGGCCTGTATCGGATTTTTGCCCTTTTCGATGAGGAAATAGTAGGAGAGCGTCCATGCGATCGAGAGCACGATGCCCGGGATGACCATGAAGAGCACGCCGATGAAAATCGGGAAAATCATCAGGCCCATCGTGATGAAGAACTCGCCCATGTAGCGGCGGTATTTGCTGTCGAAAATGCCCAGGGGATTGACAATCTCACCCTTGGCCAACTGTGTGGGCAGTAAGGTGATGGCGATTGTGGTACCCACATTGAGATAAGGTATCCAGATCGTAATGAGCCATAAGGCCACTGCTGCGATCACCGAAGGTGCGTTCTTTACGCCGATGGCGACGGAATCCTTGAGGGTTTCTCCGAAATCGAGTTTTTTCACTTCCATAACTAACAGGTTTAAGGGTTAACATCAAAAACAAAAATACGAAAAAAATCGTATCTTTGCCTGCATAACCGTAAAATTCAATGCAATGGCTGAAAAATCTCGCTATAATTACCGGGTTGAACCGCAGGACGTGGATTTCACGCTGCGGGCGACAATCCCTTCGCTGGGCGGCTCGATACTCAACACCGCGGGCATCGACGCCCACGGCAAGGGGTTCGGAGTCGATGCGCTGAATGCCGACAACCATTCGTGGGTGCTTTCGCGCATGGCCGTCGAATTCGACTGCCAGCCCACGCAGTACACCGACTACACCGTGGCTACGTGGATCAGCGATTACGGCCGGGTGCTCTCGACGCGAAACTTCACGCTGACCGATGCCGCAGGCCGCGAATTCGGCCGCGCCGTGACGCAGTGGGCGATGATCGACCTGCAGAGCCGTTCGGCGATCGACCTCTCGTGGGTGGGCGACGCGCATGCCGACGCCATCGTAGATGCCGCGCCCCCGACGGACAAGCCGCGCAAGATCCGTGCGGTAAGCCCTACCGCGACGGCCGAACACCGCGTGGTTTACAGCGACATCGACTTCAACCGCCACGTCAACACGATGCGCTATATCGAAATGATGCTCGACATGCTGCCCGTCGACATGCTGACGCAGGAGGCTCCGGTGCGGCTGGACATTCATTTCCTGAAAGAGTGCCGTTTCGGGCAGACGCTGACGGTGGGGTGCGAGTTGCGCGGGCGTTCGGCGCTGTTCGAAATTTCGGCCGACGGCGCTGCGGCTGCCGTGCGTGCCTCTATCGAATGGAAATAGGCCTGCGGGGAACGCTTCGCAGGGCGCTTGTGGAACGGGTTTTGCAGTTTACGGCTGCAAAACCTTTTTTCATTATGGAGAGCGCAACCAAAACACAAGCGAAAAACAAGTATCAGGTAAGCATCGACCTGCTGAACGATGCCGTGGGCAAGGAGATCGCCACTTCGTTGCAGTACATGTATTTCCACACTCATTTCGAGGACGACCGCTACCAGTATCTCTCGAAGATCATGCGCGAGATTTCGATCGCCGAGATGCGCCACATCGAGGAGTTCTCCGACCGCATCCTCTTCCTGCAGGGCGACGTCGATATGAACGCTTCGTTCCGCACCCGGCAGGTGACCGACGTCAAGGACATGCTCCGTTTGGCGCTGCAGCTGGAGCAGAGCACCATAGATTCCTATAACGAGGCTTCGCGCATCGCTTCCGAGCACAAGGACGCCGTCACGCACAAGATGTTTCAGGACATCATCGTCGAGGAGGAGCAGCATCTCGACACCTTCCGCACCGAGTTGCAGAACCTGATCGACTACGGCGAGGAGTACCTCGCGCTGCAATCCGCCGCGGGAAGCAAGCACGCCGCCAAGAGCTTCGGACACCCCGGCGACGGAGAATAGTCCGTCCTGCCGGACCGGTACCGCGGATGCCTTCCGGGCCGGATTCCGTTTTTTAATCGTATATGCGTTTCTGCCCTCTGCGGCACGGGAAGTCCCCGCTTCGGCGGGGATTTTCCGTGCCTGCGGGCGGCCGATCCGCCGATGCGCCCTCTGCGTCGGCGATAAAGAGCGGGAAAACGGTTGCCATGTCGCATATTTTCCTATATTTGTACTATGAAAATTACGATTTTAGGACCTGCGCACCCCTACCGCGGGGGATTGGCTTCGATCATGGAGATCATGGCCCGCACGTTCCAGCGGCGGGGCGACGAGGTCGACATCAAGACCTTCACGCTGCAATATCCCTCGCTGCTGTTTCCCGGCGAGAGCCAGACGGTTGCGACGCCTCCGCCTGCGGACCTCCGCATCTGCCGCTGCGTCAATACGATGAATCCGCTGAACTGGGTGCGCGTCGGCCGCCGGATACGCCGCGAGCGTCCCGATTTCGTGCTGATGAAGTACTGGACGCCCTTCATGGCCCCCTGTTTCGGGACCATTGCACGCATCGCCCGCGGCAACGGCCATACGAAGGTGCTGTGCCAGATCGACAACGTCGAGCCGCACGAACGTCACCTGACCGACAAACCCTTTAACCGCTACTACCTGCATTCGGTGGACGGCTTCGTCTACATGTCCGAGCAGGTGCACAGCGAGCTTCGCGCGTACAGCGACGCTCCGGCCCTGTTTTCGCCGCACCCGCTGTTCGAGAACTTCGGCGAGCGGGTCGAACGCTCCGAGGCGTGCGTGCGTCTGGGGCTGGACCCTGCGAACCGCTACGTGCTTTTCTTCGGGCTGATCCGCGATTACAAGGGGCTTGATCTGCTGCTCGATGCGTGGGCCGAATTGAAACGTGCGGGGCGCGCCGAAGGGCGTAAACTCATCGTGGCGGGGGAGTTCTACACCGCCCGGGAGCCGTATCTGAACCGGATCGCCGACAACGGTTTGCAGGAAGAGGTGCTGCTCCACGACCGCTTCATTCCCGACGACGACGTGAAATATTACTTTTCGGCGGCCGATTTCGTCGTACAGCCCTACAAGACCGCCACGCAGAGCGGCGTGACGCAGATAGCCTACCAGTTCTGCGTGCCGATGGTCGTCACGAAAGTCGGGGGACTGGCCGAGATCGTGCCCGACGGCCGGGTGGGGTATGTCTGCGAACCCACGCCCGAAGGGGTTGCCGGCGCCATCGAACGGATGTACGAAGGGGACACGCTTCAACGCTTCCGGGAAAACTGCGTCGAGGAACGCCGCCGCTTTTCGTGGGAGGAGATGTGCAGCCGCATCACGGAGCTGTACGGGCTGGTGGCTTCCGGAAAATAGGGGGCGCCGCAGCTTCCGGGAGAACTGTTTTTTCGGCATTTCGTTTGTTATTCAGGCGAAAAGACCTATCTTTGCGGGACCTAACTCATACTCTTGCATATTGTGGCGTCACAATTCATCAATCTGAAATCCAGGTTGCTTAACCCGTATGTGGTATTTGCCGTCTGGATGCTCTGCACGGTTTGGATCTGCATCACGCAGTCGCTGGCCGGGCCTCAGAACTACAACAATTTCCTGGTCTTCCGCGGGGTGTTCGACCATCTGTTCTCCTCGCTTCCCCTTTACGAGCCCTATCCGCTCGAATACGGGGATATCAACCATTACGGTCCGATTTTCGCCTTTATCATCGCACCTTTCGCGGTGCTGCCGCCGTGGCTGGGCATGTCGCTGTGGTGCATGAGCCTTTCGCTGCTGCTCTACTGGACCGTCCGGCAGCTGCCGATGCCCGTGGTGCTGACGAGCCTGGTGCTGTGGCTGACGCTCAACGACTTTTACGGAGCCTGCTTCAAACAGCAGTTCAACATCGCCGTCGCGGCGCTGGTCGTCGGGGCGCTGGCCATGATCGAGAAACGCCGCGAAGGATGGGCCGCACTGTTCATCGTCATCGGTACGTTCGTCAAGATTTACGGCATCGTCGGGCTGGCCTTTTTCTTCTTCGTGCGGCGCAAAGGACGTTTCATCGGGTATATGGCTTTGTGGAGCGCCATGGCCCTGCTGCTGCCCCTGCTCTTCGTCAGTCCCGAATACCTCTGGTCGCAGTATGCGGCATGGGCCGCCGACATTGTGCAGAAGAACGGTGAGAACATGTTCTGTGCCTATACGAACATCTCGCTGGTGGGCTGTGTGCGCAAGATCAGCGGTTCGCCGGCCTATTCCGACCTGCTGATCATCGTCCCCGCCATGGTGCTGTTTCTGCTCTCCTACCTGCGCACCGGGCAGTACAAACACTTCAGCTACCGCCTGACGATGCTGGCTTCACTCCTGTTGTTCATCGTGCTGTTCAGCAGCGGCAGCGAACACAGCGGCTATGTGATAGCCGCGCTCGGCATGGGTATCTGGTGGGTGAATTTTCCCCCCCCCCCGCACGCGGCCGGCTCGAATGGACGCTGCTCCTACTGGCCCTGTTCGCCAGTTTCTCCTATAACTTACTCCCGACTAAGTTCTACCGTGGCGTATTCGTAGCCTACGCGCTGCGTTCGCTGCCGTTCTTCGCCATCTGGCTCCACTGCATCCGGAGGCTGTGGCGCGAGGATTTCGCCGTCACGGACGTCCTTCTGGACTACAAAACCCTGCCTGCGGCAGACGAGGCGGCAAACGAGGCGGCAGAATCCCGTCCCGCGCGGCCGGGCGACGGGCTCGACATCGTATGCCCGTGTTACAATCCGGCTCCGGGGTTCGTCCCTGCGCTGGCCCGCTCCTATGCGGAGCTTTGCGCCCGGTATCCGGACAAGCGCCTGCACCTGATCGTCGTCAACGACGGTTCGCCGCATGGTTTCGGCGAGGAACAGCACGGGGCGCTGCGGCAGGCCGTTCCGGATGTCGAGATCGTCGATATTCCGCACGGCGGCAAGGGCGCTGCCATCCGGGCCGGCATCGCCCGTTCCCGGGCCCCGTATACCATCTATACGGACATCGACATGCCCTATACGGCGGAGTCGATGTGCGAGGTGATCGACCGGGTGTTCGCAGGGACCGACGTGGTGATCGCCGTGCGCAACCGGAGTTACCATTCGCGGCTTTCGCCCATGCGCAAGATGATGTCCTACGGGTCGAAACTGCTTAACCGCATCTTCCTCAACATCCGCCATACCGACACGCAGGGCGGTCTGAAGGGCCTCTCGCCCCGCGCTCGGGCGGTGATGCTGCGCACACGCATCTCCGATTTCCTGTTCGACACCGAATTCGTCGTCCTCGCCGCACGCGACAAACGCCTGCGCATCGAGGAGGTCGAGACCATGCTCCGCGACGGCATCGTCATGTCGGCGATGTCTCCGCGGGTGTTGTTCCGTGAATTGAGAAACTTTTTCCGTATCGCCATCCGCCTATGACTGTGACACTCGGTTTCGACGTCGAGGAGTTCGATTTTCCGCTCGAAAGGGGCCGCGGAATCGATTTCGGCACCCAGCTTGCGGTCAGCTCCGAGGGGCTGGAGTTCCTGCTGGACCTGCTCGCGCGGCTGGAGCTGCGGGCCACGTTTTACACGACGGCCAATTTTGCCCTCCACCGCACGGACCTTGTCCGCCGCATCGTCGCCGGAGGCCACGAGGTGGCTTCGCATGACTATTACCACGGGCTGACCGCCGGGTCGGACCCTGCCGGCAGCCGGCGGACGCTCGAAGAGCTGACCGGACAGCGCATTGTCGGCTACCGT
>ERZ791837.1902-NODE-1902-length-12580-cov-4.701078_pt1 | contig 12580 bp, 11 predicted proteins | sample MGYA00510292_ERZ791837 | MGnify/ENA primary metagenome ERZ791837 (study PRJEB30046, sample SAMN00715259) | human gut metagenome | study: EMG produced TPA metagenomics assembly of the A metagenome-wide association study of gut microbiota in type 2...
GGCTGTAGGAGGAATACTGCTGGTTGAACCGCTTGACACAGGTAAGGCCGGAAAGTACGTTTGCGATCTGCTGATAGACAGGGTCGTCGGCAGAAAGCAGCTGAAAATCCATCTCTGCGGAGCGGGCAAAGTTCTGAATGTGCTCCGCCCGGACACTGGCCTGTGTGCTGACGCTGATCTTTGATGCAAGGTCGATCTTGCTGGAAGGCAGGATGAGCACCAGAAGCAGCACCACCAGCACCACAAGGCCGAACCGGTACAGGATGCTCTTGTTCTTCATAAAGAGTCACGCCTCCTTTGGCGGTGTCCGGGTCAGACGCCGCTGGGCGAGGAAGAAGCCCACGGCGCTGGCGGCAAACACGAAATAATAGCTGGCGATGCGGTAGAGCATGAGCACGCTCATCACCTCACCGGAAGGCAAAAAGCTGCTGTACAGCAGCAGAAAGGCGGTCTCGATGGAGCCCATGCCTGCCACGTTGGGCAGGGCGTTGGAGACGAACAACATCAGGCTGGTGAGCAGCTGCACCCGCGCAAAACTCAGCGGGGACAGCTGCATGAACCGGATGCACAGCCACGGCAGGCAGAACAGCAAAAACAGCTTGAGCGCCTGCAGGGCAAAGATCTGCACACAGCGGGCCTTGTCGGCCAGCAGCAGGCGGCTCTCGGTGCCCAGTACATCCAGCTGCTCCAGCCAGTCGGCCCGGCGCTGCTGCCATTTTTCGGTCTTGGGCAGAAAGCCCAGTGCCCAGCGGGCCAGATTCTGCACCAGCGGCGACACGCACACCAGCACCAGCGCCACGATCACCAGCGCTACCACAGCATATGCCATGGGCAGATATTTCAGCACGCCGGTGGTGTTGGCGGCCATCCATTTGTGCTGGAGCAGCAGCATCACGGTGGCGTACAGCAGCACCGTGGTCTTGTGGAACACATATTGCAGGGTCATCAGGCCCACGCCGGGGCCGATGGGCAGCCCGGCCTGATGCAGATACCAGGTCTGCACCGGCACGGCACCCGCGCCCAGGGTGACTACGTTGCCAAAGGTGCCGCACCAGGCGTTGTCGATGCCCTGCCGCAGGGTGAAGCCGGGCAGCCGCCCCCGCACGATGACGTAGGAGACGCAGCCCTCCAGCAGCGGGTAGCTGATGCCCAGTGCCAGCACCACCAGCACCTGCCACAGGTTCAGCTGGGCAAGGGCGGCGGTGATCTCGGCCCAGTGATCCCGGAAGATGAGCACGATCACGCAGGTGAGCGCCAGCAGGATCAGCAGAGATAATACGGCCTTTTTGCGGGAAGGCTGAGAGGCGGCAGATTGATTCATGGGGGCAGAACTCCTTTCAGACAGGATGAAACTTTTTAAAAGTATAGCACAGCCGCAGGCCGTCTTTGTGAACGGAAGCCGAATTTTCTTGTGCAATCCGGCCCGGATGATAAAAAAGATGTCCGGAACGGAAAGAAACTGACAAATATTGCAGATTGTTTTGACGCACTGCGTGCAAAAACGCCCCGGAAGATCACACGGATTTTCCGGGGCGTTGAATTTAACAAGAATAAAACAAAAGGCTTAGCGGGACTCGGTCAGCTCCCGGATCAGACGGACCAGGGTGGAGACATAGGCTTCGTTGGTGTAGTAGCGCTCGTAGAGCTTGCGGCAGTCGGCCTTCATAGCGGCCAGCTGGTCGGGGTGCTCAATGGCATGGGCCAGCACTTTGGAAAGCTGGACGGGGTCATCGTTGCGGTACACAAAGCCGTCCACCCCTTCCGTGATGAGCCCGGCGGTGCCGGTGTGCTCCGACACGATGGAGGGCTTGCCGAAGATCAGGCCCTCGGTCACAAAGGTGGGCATAGGGTCATCGCGGGAGGCGCACACAATGCAGGTGCACTGCTCCATCAGCGACTTGATCTCCGGGCGTTCCAGCCGCTTGCGGTAGAACACATTATGAGGGAACTGCTCGGTCAGGGCGTGCACATGGGCGGAGACATCCCGGTCGGAAGCCTTGCCCACAAAGAGGAAGGAGGCCTTTTCCCGCACCTCCGGCGGCAGCAGACGGATGGCTTCGCAGTAGATGTCCTGCCCCTTGCGCATCTCCATGGAGCCCACCGTGACAAACAGGGGCCGCCCGCCGGCATAGCTCAGGTCGTAGCGAGGGAAGCTCTCGCGGGCGTAGTCGGGCAGGCCGTAGATCAGCTGCTCCACCTTGAATTTGGGCCGCACCGAGTGCATGGCGGCGGTGGCGTGGGAGCCCACAGCGGCAATGTGCACGTTGTCGGCCAGCTCCTTGGGGATCTTGTGGGTAATGAAGGGATAGCCTGCAAAGGCGTCGTGCAGCCACCACAGCACCGGCACAAAGCCGCCGTTCAGGGTGCGCACGGCGGGGGCTTCCACCACCGTGTTGGCCAGCACAAAGTCTGCGCTGGAAGCCAGCTCCCACAGGGTGGAAGAGGTCACGCAGTCGCGGCGGGTGACCACAGCAGCTCCGGCCTCCAGAAAGAGCGGCAGAGAGCCCTCGTCCGAGGGGCCCAGCACCACCACTTCATAGCCAAGACTGCGCAGCACCGGGATGGCGCTCACCAGCACGATGGGCGCACCGGTCATGGTGAGTTCATGGCTCAGCACCACGGCGCGTTTGCCGGTGGCCGAGAATACGTCCTCGGCGCACAGCTCCCGGCGGAAGTGCAGCAGTGCCTGCGGGACGCAGCGGCAGTTCTGCGCCAGCTGGTTTGCCAGCCGCAGCAGTTCCAGCACATCGTCTTTGCCGCGGGCCGCCGCGCGGCAGCGGTCCAGCAGGGCGCGGGAGAGCAGGGCACAGCGTTGGCCGGACAGGTGCTGATCGGTCTGGTACAGGGCACTGCCGCCGTCGTAGCCGAACACGGCATCGCACACCACAAGGTCAGCCCCCTGCTGCAAGGCGGCTGCAAAATAGGTGAGGGCGGTGGAGGTGCACTCCACATCCTCGCTCACCAGCAGCACACCGTTCACGGAGGGGGTCAGCTCACCTTCCAGCCGGTCCACCAGCCGGAACTTGCGGTGCAGCTGCTCGGCCAGAGAAAGGGTCAGGGCATTGCGGCGGCCCGGGGCGTACACCAGCAGATAGGTGCTCTGGGTGTCGGTATAGGTCTGTTCCCGCAGCTGGCGGCGCTGCAGGGGGCTGTAACTGCTGTACATGTACGAACCCCCTTCAATGCCGGTGGAACAGGCCCAGCAGCTTGCGCAGCGGAGCCGTGAGCTTCCAGCTGCTGCTGCCCAGCACGTTTTCCAGCGAGGCCTCGTAGGCGGCCCGGCTGTTCTGCAGGTCGGCCAGATGCTGCTGCTGTTCTGCCAGCTGCTTGCGCAGCTGCTGGATCTCAGCGTTTGCCTCCAGCAGCTGTTCGGTGCCCTGACGGGACACGGCCTCGGTCTCTTCCTTGAGCACGGTCAGCGCCCGCAGCAGGGCCTTGCCGGGCTGCTCATGCAGGTAGCGGCCCAGGGGATAGTAGCGATATTTCACCGCAAACCGCAGCCCGGCGGGGAAGCCTACGGCACTTTCCACTGTCAGGTTGGGGTCGATGTTCATGAACAGCATGGTGCCCTCCTGCAGGGCGTTGCCGTTGATGATGTGGTAGCTGAGCCGCTCGTCTGAGAGGGAAAAATCGGTGATGCAGCAGGCAAATTCACCGGGGTCCAGCCGCAGGGCCCTGGCCTCCACGGGCAACTCGAACACAGCCGACACTTCGTGGGTCAGCTCGTCGTAGGAGTCAGGGGCAACGGTCAGGCACTCATGGGGCGAAAAACCGGAGCCGGAGTCGTAGAACAGCTGGGGCAGAAGCAGAGCACCCTGTTCGGTGTCGGCACCCTGCGAGGCCAGCACGGCCTCATATTTCAGCACCTGCTGCTCCAGCTCCAGGCACCGCTGTGCCAGCCGGGAAACGCCTTCGTCCGACAGCCGGAGCTGCTGTTCCAGTTCGGCCACGCGGCTGCCTGCCGCGTCCAGGGTCTGGGGGGCATCGTTGTTCATAACCGGATTCTCCTCTTGTTTTATAAGATACGGCTGCACCGCAGCAGCCGGGGAAATCAATGCTGCGAAAGCGCGGGGGTGCGCCGCTGGGCCTGCCGCCGTGCGGCCGAGGCTTTGACGATCCAGCTGCGCCGCAGGTTCAGCAGGGCGCACACCAGCCCGATGGAGGTAAACGCGATCACGTTCTGCAGCAGCATACCCCGCAGCGGGTGGTCTGTAAAGTGAGCCGCAAACAGATACCACGGGATGGCGATAAGTTCCACCGTGTGGATGCAGAAGATGTTCAGTGAGTTGCGGCCGATGGCCTGCAGGCCCTGTGCGATGGGGCCGGCGAAGCGGTTGAGCCGCATGAACAGGCGGATGAACAAAAAGCCGGTGGCGGCATCCAGCAGGATGCTCAGCGGGCCGAGGGTCCACTCGCCCATGGAGATGCAGTCGGTGCTCTGGGCAAGCAGAGCTCCCACAGCGGTCAGAGCTGTGCCGCCCAGCAGGATGTACAGGGTGCGGCGGGGCAGGGGCTTGTCCAGCCAGCGGTTCTTCTTGGCCAGATAGCCGATGTAAAGGTAGGGCACGATCACGGCCCCCTGCGAAAGGCTGAAGGGCAGCTCCCACACCAGTGTGGTGCCCCAGCCCAGCAGCATGATGCCGAGCACAGCCCAGTGTGTGTATTTCTCCGGGAAGATATTCAGGATGGCGTCCAGCAGCACCCAGCCGATCAGCAGCGAGAGCAGATACCACATGGGGCCGGTGGAAAAGAACTGCTGCCCGGCATAAGTAGTGGTGTGGGGCAGCCCCAGCAGAAAGCCGCCGGCCACCTTGAGGGTCTCGGTGACGCTGCTGGGGAAGTAATGGAACGCCATGTAGTGGCACAGCAGATGCAAGAGCGAAGTGCACACCGCCGTGATGCAGTAGGGCTTGAGCAGCGCTCTGAGCTGCTGCTGGATGCACTTGCCGATGGAGCGCTTGCGGAAACCGTAGCCGCTGGCAATGAAAAAGGCCGCCATCAGGGCCTCACGATAGATGAACGGGAAAAACGCCGTGAGCGACAGCCCGCCGGAGATCTGCATGGGGTAGAGTTCGGCGGTGTGGGCCAGCACGATGGTGATCATGCCCATGCCCTTGAGCATGTCGAACATGCCGATGGAGTTGACGGTGCTGGGTCTGGTGCCTTCCATGAAAAGGGTCCTTCCTTGCGCCGTCCGGAAACATGTGACCAACAGGCGCATACAGTAAAAAATGATCCATTTATAAGGATATAAGGCTAGTATAATGCTTTTTGTGCACACTGTCAATTTTGAATTGCCCACCGTCGGGTGGCAATTGTTGTCTTTACCGATAAAAAAGCCTGGTAGAAGGGCCGAATTTCTGGGCAGACGGCACAGGCTGCCGGATGGAAAAAATAAGGTATGCAAGTTTTAATTGCCAAAAATGGAAATTAAATGTTGCAAAAGCCTTGCATTGCCAGCGGCGGTATTGTATACTGAACACAATTGAAAAAGCGGCCTGGCCCGGGTGGACCCGGCTGCAGGAATGTAAAAAACAATGACGTGGAGGCTAACATGGTTCATTCGTTGTATCAGTCCCTGAACAATCTGGAAACGATCTACGCAGACCGGATCGGCATCCGTTATTATGATGAGGCCAAGGGTGGTGTGGTGGAGGTGCCCTTCCGGCAGTATGCTGCAGACCTGCGCCGGTTCGTGGCATTTTTGCGCAGCCGCACCCCGAACCCCCTGGGACAGCGTGTGGCCATCCTGGCCCGCAACAGCTACCACTATGTGATGTGTATGTACGGCGCAGTGCTGGCCGGAGCGGTGGCAGTGCCCCTGAACACCGGCAAGAACTGGGACGAGATCCGCTACGAGCTGGATCTGGTGGAGCCGGTGTGCGTGCTCCATGACGGCGAATACCTGAGCCGGGAGCCGGCCCTGGGCCAGGAGTACGGGGATCGTCTGGTGCCCATGGATGCCTTTACCGCCTTTGAGCCTGCGATGGAGATCACCGAGGTGCCGGACCTCAATGCAATGGCCTTTATCATGTTCACCTCCGGCACCACTGGCCGCAGCAAGGGCGTTATGCTGTCTCAGAAGAACCTGTTCACCGCCATGCCTGCCTTCCTGACCCCCTTTGAGGACGTGCGGAGCCAGACCGGCTGGAACACCGACGAGTTCAGCTCTCTGTCCTGCCTGCCCATGTTCCACATTTCGGCCATGACCAGCCTGGTGTCCTGGAGCGTCACCGGCCACTGCGTGAACCTGTGCAACAATCTGAAATATTTCTACCGGGACCTGGGGGCCATGCGGAGCGACGTGATGGCTGTGGTGCCGGTGCTGCTGAAGAGCATCTATAATGATGTGATGAAGGGCAAACGGGAGCGTCTGAACGGCCTGCGTGTGCTGACCTGCGGCGCAGCCATGTTCGACCCTGCCGTGCTCCAGGACCTGATGGACCGGGGCTTCTTCATCGCCCAGATGTACGGCCTTACCGAGACCTGCGGTGACGGTGCCTGGAACTCCTCCCAGGAGGAAAAGTACCTGACCAGCGTGGGCCATGTGGACGACAGCTGCCAGTACAAGCTGGAGGACGGGGAACTGTGCATGCGTGGTGACCCGGTGATGCTGGGCTACTACAAGGACCCGGAGGCCACCGCCGAAGTGCTGGACGCCGAGGGCTGGTTCCACACCGGCGACATTGCCCGGGTGGAGCCGGACGGCTATATGTATCTGACCGGCCGCAAAAAGAACGTGATCATCCTGGGCAGCGGCGAGAATGTGAGCCCCGAGGAGCTGGAAAAGCTGCTGGCTCCCTGCGCTGCCATCCGGGAGTGTATGGTCTGCGAGCGGAACCAGCGCATCTGCGCCGTGGTCTGCTGCGACCCGGACCAGCAGGACGCTGTGCGGGACTTTGTTACCGAGGTGAACCGCACCCTGCCCCTGTACAAGCACATGGTGGTGGAGTTCTCGGCCCAGCCCCTGCCTCGCAACGCTGCTGGCAAGCTGCTGCGGTCCTAAATCTTAGCGGAAGAAGCCGGTCTCATGGTGGGAAAAGTTCCCACAAGGCGTTATGGTCGTGAGACTGGTTTTTTAAAGAATAGAGAGGGAAACGATCATGGAACTGCATGAACCGAAAAATCTGTATGAGCTGCTGACGCTGAACATGGAGCAGCGATTTGCGAACCGGGTGGCCTTCCGCTGGTACGACGCCGACCAGGATGTGGTGGTGGAAAAGCACTTCGGGGAGTATGCGCAGGACATCCGCCGCGCGGTGAACTACTACCTGAGCACCATCCCGGACATTCAGGGCAAGCGGGTGTGCGTGTGGAGCAACAACAGCTACTACTACGCCGTGAACTGCTACGGTGTCATGCTGGCGGGCGGCGTCATCGTGCCCATGAACCAGCGCAAGAGCTGGGAGGAGCTGCACCGGGAGCTGGAGCTGGTGGAGCCTTCCGCCATCCTGACCGACGGCGATGACTACGGCTGCAACGAGGAGATGCAGGCGGCTTACGGCAGCCTGCTGCGCCCCATGGATGCCTACAAGGCTTACGAGCCTGCAGAGCTTGTGAACCGCATCCAGCCCGAGGAACTGATGGTGCTGATGTTCACCTCCGGCACCACGGGCCGCAGCAAGGGCGTCATGCTCTGCGAGCGGAACTTCTTTGCGGTGATGCCCCACCATGTACGGGTGGGGCAGCGGTTCTGCCAGCTGAAAAATGATCCGGACCTGCTGGTCAGCCACATGACCCTGCTGCCCATGTTCCACCTGGGTGCCTTTGGCTGCCTGTTCACCTGGGCCTGGATGGGCTGGGCCCAGAACCTGGGCAGCCTGCGGTCCTTCTATAAGGACCTGAAGCGGATGCCCAGCCAGGATATGGCTGCGGTGCCGGTGCTGGTGGAGTCCATCCACCACGACCTGATGACCGGCAAGCAGGACAAGCTGGGGGATCTGTGGGCTCTGAACTGTATGTCCGCGATGTTTGACCCCCAGACCCTGATGGACCTCCACGACCACGGCATGGTGATCTCCCAGCTCTACGGCAGCACCGAGACCACCGGCGGCGGCCTCATCAATTTTGCGGAGGATGCCAAGCACATCGGCTCCATCGGCAAGGACGACGGCCACTGCGAGATCAAGCTGGACAACGGCGAGCTGTGTATGCGGGGCGGCGATGTGATGCTGGGCTACTATAAGGACCCGGAGGGCACCGCTGAGGTGGTGGACGCCGACGGCTGGTTCCACACCGGCGACCTGGCCCGGGTAGATGAGGAGGGCTACTACTTCCTCACCGGACGCAAAAAGAACGTGATCATTCTGGACAGCGGCGAGAACGTCAGCCCCGAAGAGCTGGAGGGCCTGCTGGCAAAGTGCCCGGCCGTAAAGGAGTGCCTGGTGAAGGAAAAGGGCAAAAAGATCTGCGCTGTGGTCTGCTGCGAGGAAGCCGACCAGCAGGCGGTACGGGACTTTATCACCGAGACCAACCGCACCCTGCCCCTGTACAAGCGTATGAGCGCAGTGGAATTCTCTGCCCAGCCCTTGCCCCGCAACGCCATGGGCAAGCTGATGCGCTGAGGTTTGCAGCCCTGATTTTGCGGTTTGCGCCGCATACTCTGCAAAAAAACTGGGCAAACCCATAGGGGTTGTGCTATACTGAGGGCAGAGCCGTGCTGATCCTGATCGGCACACCCAAAATCCGTCACGGAAAGGAAGAACATTTCTATGGAACGAGCAGAAATCATGTCCCAGATCCTGGCCATCCTGGAGGATGTGGCAGAGATCGCGCCGGAGGATGTCAACGAGAACAGCGTCCTGATGGACGACCTGGATCTTTCGTCGATGGAGATCCTGACCATCGTGGCCGACCTGGAAGAGACTTTCGGCCTGCGCATCCCGGAAAAGGAACTGCGCAACTTTGTCACCATCAGTGACCTGGCCGATTATCTGGCAGCCAATGCCGGGTGAGCCGATGGAAGCAGCACAGCGTTCGGCGGAATATGTCTTTCAGGGCATCATGTACTATTTCCGCCGGGAAAAAGTGTGCCCCCGGTATCAGTTCACCCTGAAGGACCCGGTGGACCCGGCCCTGCTGCAGCAGGCGCTGGATGCCGCGCTGGAAGCTGCACCCTATTACCGGGTGCGGCTGGTGTGGGAAAAGCGCAAAGCCTTTCTGGAACCGAACTCGGAGCCCTGCCTTGTCTACCCGGACAGCGTGATGCGGGAGATGCCGGAGCAGACGAACGGTTACTTCTTTGCCCTGCACTGCGCACAGAATACCGTGTACTTTGACTGGTTCCACTTCATCGCGGACGGCCACGGGGTATCGCCCTTCCTCACCCGCATCCTGGAGCTGTACTGTAACCTGCGCTACGGTACCGCCTTTGCAAACCCGCCCATCCCCTGCAGCCCGGCCTACGACATCGCAAAGCTGGTGGAGCAGTACCCGCTGCAGGTCATGGACGAGACTACGATGCAGCGGGAGGTGGTGGAGACCTGCGAGGAGCCCATGCACCGCATCCGAATCCGGTTCGCCAAAAAGGATCTGGTGGCCAAGGGCGTGCAGAACGGCGTCAAGCCCTTCTGCGCCCTCATGGGCCTGCTGTGCATCGCGCTGGGAGAGTATCTGGGCAAGGACACCATCCAGTATTCTTACTCTGCCGACACGCGGGACGCCATGGGTGCCCCCAACGCACGGTACAACTGCGTGTGTTCCTTCCAGGACGGAGTGACCCTGCACGAGGGCGTCCGGCTGGAAGAGTTCGTGCAGCAGATGGACCGTGCCGTGAAGGACAGCCTGACGGCGGAGCGCAAGCGTTGCCGGATGGCCGACCAGATGGGCTGGGTCTACAAGGTGGACCAGCAGAAGGCCCCCCTGCGGATCAAGCAGAGGGTGTTCCAGATGGGCGAGTACATCAGCGGCATTCCGGCAGATTTCTGGTTCAGCTATCTGGGCAACCCCCTCATGCCGAACACGCCGGAGCTGGCGCAGTACATCACTGACTTTGGCGTGTGGGTGCCGCCGGAGGGCGGCTCCCTGTGCGTGGAAGCCTCCACCCTGAACGGCATCATCACCCTGTGCATCGAGAACAAAGTGCCGAAGGCCGGCCTGCCCGGCATCCTGCGCCGTGTGCTGGAAGCCGAGGGCATCCCGGTGCTGGAAGCCAAAGCACTGGACGAAGTATAAACAAAAGGCAAAAGCAGCCTTACCGGAACCATTTCGGCAAGGCTGCTTTTTTGCATCTTATTCGGTCCGGGCCGGGCGGGTGGTCACCTCGCCGCAGTGTAATGCCTGCGGGCGGCCGTTCTCCCGCTGGACCACCAGCCGCCCTTCCTCGTCGATGGCAAGGGCTTTGGCGGCATAGGTCTCGGTGCCGGTGCACACGGTGACCCAGTGCCCGGGCACAAAGCAGCGGGCGCGGTACTCGTCCAGACAGTCAAAGGCGGGGCAGAGGGCCAGCAGCTGCCGGGCGATGGCCCCGGCCAGCGCGGCCCGGCTCACGGGGGCGGGGCCGCCCGGGTACAGGCTGCCGGCCTTTTCGGCCAGCTCCGGGGGCCAGTCGGCGGCGGTGGCAGTCAGGTTCAGGCCGATGCCCACCACCAGCCACTCCAGACGGCCGCTCTCCAGGTCGGTGCCGGCCTCGGTGAGGATGCCGCACACCTTTTTGCCCTGATAATACAGGTCGTTGACCCACTTGATGCCCAGTTCCAGCCCGCACAGCTCCTGCACCGCCCGGCATACCGCCACAGCGGCCCCGATGGTGGCCGTCTGGGCGCTGGCCGCCGGGACCGCCGGGCGCAGCAGTACCGAGAGGTACACGCCCTTCCCGGCCGGGCTTTCAAATACACGGCCCAACCGTCCTCGGCCTGCGCTCTGGTGGGCTGTGAGCACCAGCGTGCCGTGGGGCGCACCGTCCAGCGCCAGCAGCTTGGCCGTCCGGTTGGAGCTTTCCAGCGTGTCGTACACCTGCACCGGGGCGGGATAGGGGCCCACAACCTCGGCACAGAAGGGGTCGCCGCCCAGCAGCCGATACCCCCGGCGGGAGACAGCTTCCAGTGCGTAACCCTGTGCGGTGAGGGCGGCGGCCGCCTTGTGGACGGCGGCGCGGCTCACGCCCAGCTGTCCGGCCAGCTGTTGGCCGGAGATATAGGCACCCCCGGCGGCACTCAGTGCCTGCAGAAGGGCCTGACGGGTGGTAGAAGGCATGGCGGTAAGGCTCCTTTCGTGCTATACTATAACCACATTGTAGCATGGAACGGGCAAAACACAAACTTTTTGCAAAAAAATCTGCGGTTTGTGCAGGGAATGCGGCGGCTGTCTCGTTTGAATCAACAGAAGGGCCGTGCAGAGCACCGCCCTCCACAGCCGGAAAGGAGGATGAGCAGGTCGTTGACAACACTGGAATTCAGCGCGATGGTGCAACAATATCAGTCTCTGGTCTACACGGTCTGCCATCAGCTGGTGCCGGACGTGGGGGATGCGCAGGATCTGACCCAGGAGACCTTTCTGGCGGCATGGCGGGCCATCGACCGCTGTCCGCCCGGCTTTGAAAAGCAATGGCTGGCCCGCCTTGCGGCCAACAAAGCCAAGGATTACTTACGCAGCGCATGGGTGCGCCGGGTGAACACGCCGGGCGACGAGGTGCTGGCGCTGGAGGGGGCACCGCCCGGCCTGGAGCCGGAACAGCAGGTGCTGGACACGCTGAGAGCGGAAGAACTCACCCGCATGATCCTGGACCTGCGGGAGCCCTACAAGACACCCTGCCGTCTGGTGCTGCTGGAACAGCACACCATGGCCGAGGCGGCACGTCTGTGCGGCCGCCCGGAAAAAACCGTGAACGCGCAGATCTACCGGGCCAAAAAGATGCTGGTACAGCAGATCCGGGAACAACAGGAAGGGAGGAGCGTACATGGAACTGTTTGATCAGAACGGATGCCTGACCGAGGAAGGGCTGCACGCCGTCATCGGCGGGCAGCTGGACGAGCTGGGCAGGCTGGAAGCCGCCGAGCACCTGTCCTACTGCGACAAGTGCATGGACCGGTACACAGCCCTGCTCACCGCCGATGTATTGGAAGAGCCGCCGCGCTCCGCCCGCGGGGCTGTGATGGGCACCATCTGGGTGCGGCTGATGCAGAACACCTGGGGCCGGGCCGCCGTAGCCGCTGTGGCGGCGGTGCTGGCGCTGACCATGTGGCGTACCGGAGCGCTGACCTTCGTCACCGACCACGACAGCGACCTGCAGGCTCTCCTGCCCACAGTCCAGGTCACCCTGCCGGAAAAACAGCCCCCGAAGCTTCTGCCCGAAAAGCTGGGCAGGCCCGTGACTTCCCGCCCCGGCGAGAACATCTATACCCGCGTTTCCTCTGTGCTGGAAAGCCTGCTGAACGCGGCAGAAAACATAAAATCATAAAACAAGGAGATCGTTATGCTGAAAAACGGATTTTTGACCTTCTGCTGCGCGTTTATCCCCGGCGCAGGCCAGATGTATCAGGGTTACATGAAGCGGGGCCTCTCCCTCATCCTCACGGCCTGCCTCATCGGGATGGTGGGCTCACTGCTCAACCCGGTGCTGCTCCTGCTGGTGGTGATGTGG
>ERZ791837.1910-NODE-1910-length-12533-cov-2.750280_pt1 | contig 12533 bp, 9 predicted proteins | sample MGYA00510292_ERZ791837 | MGnify/ENA primary metagenome ERZ791837 (study PRJEB30046, sample SAMN00715259) | human gut metagenome | study: EMG produced TPA metagenomics assembly of the A metagenome-wide association study of gut microbiota in type 2...
CCATTTCTTAAAACCGTCACGGGAAACGAGGAAACCGCTGATGATGCCGCCTATCAGTAGGGCGGCTACGCCGATGGTGCCATAAATGACTCCGACGGATGCGGTTGATAATCCCAATCCGCCTTGTTCGGCCCCATCCAATAAGAATGGAGAGGCTATTTTAGCAAGTTGGGATTCTCCCAACCGATAGGTGAGCAGGAAGAAAAACATAAGTCCCAGGTTTTTCTTCTCAAAGAAAGTGACGAATGTCTTAAAGAAATCTTCCAGTAACTTACCCGGTGTTAACCCCGGTCTTTTGACATCTGAAGCAGGGTGAGGGAGAATAAAGCGATGGTATAGTGTCAGTCCGAGGAATAATCCTGCCATCAGATAGAAAGTGATGCTCCAGGCCATTGGAACATTGCCATGCGATGTTTCCAACCAGCCTGCCAACATAACCAGGATTCCCTGCCCGAAGATATTGGCGAAACGATAGCAAGTGTTTCTGATGCCTACGAAGAAGGATTGTTCTTTGTTGTTGAGGCCAAGCATATAAAAGCCGTCAGCCGCAATGTCATGCGTGGCAGAACTGAATGCCATCAGCCAAAAGAATGCAAGAGTGAGTTGCACATAGTGTGGAGTCGGGATAAAAAAGGCAATACCGGCGAAACCGGCAGCAATCAAACCCTGCATGGCAATAATCCAGGAACGCTTTGTCTTGACCAGATCTACGAAAGGACTCCATAATGGTTTGATCGTCCAAGGCAGATATAACCAGGAAGTATAGAGCGCTATTTCTGTATTCGACAATCCCAGGCGCTTGTACATGATAACGGCAATTGTCATCACAGCCACATAAGGCAGTCCTTCCGCAAAATAAAGAGTCGGAATCCAGCTCCACGGATTTCGATTGTTTCTTGGTATTATGTTCTTGGCATTTCTTGTTGATATCATGGCATTAGTCTCAGATGTTATTCATATTGTTTTTCAAGTCTGCTTCCGGGATAATAGTGAGCTAAAATATCTTTGTAATAATAACCTCGCTCTCCCATTACTGCCGCACCGATCTGACAAAGTCCTACTCCGTGTCCCCAACCGGCTCCCGTCAGTGTAAAGCGGGTTGGAACATTTCCCTCTTCTCCTTTTTCCTTATCCACAAGGAATGCTGAACTATAAAGATGGGAAGGCGACAATGTACGTCGGATCTCTAATTCTTTTCCGATGGTCAGTGTCCGTAAAGTACCTACTATCTTTAATCGTATCAGGCGTCCGGAAGTTCCTCGCTCTACAGGGATTAAGTCTATGATTTCCCCGAAATCAATTCCCGAACGTTGATGGATTAACTCAGCTAGTTCCTGTTGGCTATAACTGATTTTCCAACGGTAGAAATCAGTCGTTTCCTGATCGTAGTTATTAAGAACCTGACTCAGAATCTTTTTATCCTGCGTATTACAGAAAGCATCCGGAGAAGTTCGTATCCATCGGTCCGCTTCTTCTTCCTGCGTCAGATCGGGAAGCTGTATTGCCGGACCTGTTATTTGTTTCTCCGAATCAGAAGCATGGGATTCTGGTATGTAATCTCGTTTACCGGTCAGATAAGGATGCCTCACATTCTCCCAACAATTCTGAAACTCTTCCATTGCACCGCCACAACATTTGGAGAATCGCGCATCGCAAATCTTTCCTTCATACATCAGCACCTCTCCACGGGTAGCTGAAACAGCTTCGATAGCTTGTGGAGTAGAAGCACGGGTAATTCCCTGATAGCGCTGGCAATGATCATCCGCACAAACATCAAAGTGCGTATGCGCTTCATGATCATACCATTTGATAAGTTGAGAGTGGAGAGTGGAATGTGGAGAGTTGGCTGCGCTGTCCGGCTGTATAGTAGCTTTCCATTTTTCATTCTCCACTCTCAATTTATTGATCAGCCAGCTTCTGGAAATGACTGCATGCGCTTTCAGTAGTTCCAAAGAGGCGGTGGCACTCATTTCTGATGAGATGACACTTGTCAGGTAATCTTCTATAGAGATTACATTGATGGCGGTCAGTGTCTCTCCTTCGACAATGATTTTCAAAGCTCCCTGGAAGCGTTGTACTTCTTTGCGTTCCCAATGAAAATTGATGCCGATGGTGACATCCTTTAGCTCAAAGAAGATCCCGGCATTTGGCTGAGGGTAGAATATCAATTCATCGTATTCTTTCCCTGACCAGTATATCTTTTCTTTTTGATAAACAGCCTTTTGTGCCCCTGAAACCTTTGTGCCGTCAGGAGTAGTGAAGCTTTCGGGAAAAGAAAATTCAATTTCTTTTCCCGAAAGGATACCGACTGTAATCTGAGGTTCTTCCATTTCTTCTTTACTAGGATGTTTGATCGGTGAGTGCTTTTAACTGTTCCTGTGACAAACTGACCTCCTTGTAAATCTGAGTGATTTTTTTAGCTGTTATCTTATCCAAATCTTCTTCTCTTACAATGGGGAATACGCCACACATCTCCGCAATAGCCGGGCTTATCAATAAGCCTTTTTTCCCTTGGGCATAATAACATTCCGGCCGATGTTTAGAACGTAGGAAAATAATACAGTTCCACTGTTTTATTTCATCGCCTCCAGTGCGGTTTACTGTTTCGAGTCCATACCAGGCAATCACATTGATTAAAGGTTCTTTGTCATGATAAATAGAAACTATCTTATCGTAAAGATACTCAAACATTTCAATGATCCCTCTTCTGTTTGGAGATGAAATGCCAATGCTCGTGGTGAACCCGTTTTCTAGATGACTATGTACGCTATCTTCAGAACTAAGCATGTCCGATATGAAAGTCATCCCAAAAGGATTGGCAATCTTTTCCTCTTTTCCTGCTGCCTGAAAGTGCATATGGTCAGGGGCGGAAGCTCCGCATTCCGGTCCGTTATATAAGATGAGGAACTCGTTCATGTTTTCGGCAAGGAAAAGCATATCCTCAAAACGGTTTTTGATGGTTTGCGGGGTATGTTCCTCTTCAATTATGGTCAGATGCCGGCGGAAAATCGGATAAGGATTGAGGCATACCTCATAATGTCCGAGTGACAAAGACGTTTGTTCTGCCGGGCGATTGTCATTGCACAGAAAACAAGGTCTTTCTTGTATGGACTGAGAGTCGGTCTGGGCCATTGTAGAGATTGCCCGTTGTGGATTTGGGAAGAATCTGACTCTCTTGGTGTCCCCTCCTAGTTTGAGTTCCAGCGTCTTTTCTTTTTTAAGATTCTGTTCTAATTCCTTATAATTCTTTTTTGCCAGCTTCCAGTCTTTTTTCTGTTTTTCTATCATCTCGTTGACGAGACGCTGAAAACTTTCATCGATGCTGTGCATCCGGATTCTTGCCTGTAACTCCCAGGTTCGGATACTGTCTTTGTAGAAATTGTTCCGGTTAATTTTTTCGATATCTAATGCTGCGTCAGAGTTGCCTTCCCAACGGCGGCAAAGATAGATTACATCATAAATACGACCGATCGTATATTCACGAGAAATACTCAGACCTATGGCATAATCTTCTCCATAACTGGTATTGGGGAATTTGATCTTGCGAAGGATGGGAGTGTAGAAGGCCCGTGGGGCACCCAACCCATTGATACGTAAAGCATTGTTGGGACCGTCCTCTACTGTCCACTCTTTATGGTCAATGACACCGGGAGCTATCTCGTTCATCTGAAAATCCGTCATTAGGTAAGTCCCTATCACCATTGCACAGTTCTGCTGATAGAAGGTATCGACGATTTTCTGTAAGGTATGCTCATCCTTATACAGGTCATCGCTATCCAGTTGCACGGCAAATTTACCGCATTTCTCATGGTGTACTCCTACATTCCAGCAACCTCCTATACCGAGATCATTCTCCTGGGGAATGATATGTATTAGTCTATTGTCCGCACTAAATTTCTGGAGGGCTTCGGTGGTACCGTCCGTTGAGTGATTGTCGATCACAATCACATTAAAGGGAAAAGTCGTTTGCTGGCTCAAAGCAGAATTTACGGCGTCACGAATGGTCCGGATACGATTACGGACAGGTATGATGACAGATGCTTCAAACTCAAAAGCTTCTCTGTCCAGGTTTACTGTTCGGGAAGAAGGTCTTACATAGGCATTGATTTCTTTCAGATGCTTGATACAAACTTTCTCCATTTCGATCTGTACTTCCCGATTTTTAGGATTTACGTAGTCGAATTGTTTTTCTCCGCTTTTCCGGGTATCTGTTTCTATTTCTGTGTAAAGGAACTCATTGATATGGATGATTTGAAATAGATTACCTAGCATCAGACGCATTTCATAAAATGCAGCATATTGGAAAACTGTTTCCTCCAGAATACTTGAAGCAAGGGTGAAAATTTCGGAATTGAATAAAAGCACCGAACCGAAATCAAAATCATCCCGGAGGCTTCCTTGTTGATAATCAATAACGGGAGTTTGTTTGAGAACTCCGTCAACCAGTTGGTAATGATCTGCGTATACCATTGCATTTTCTGAGGAACTCTGTATAATCTGTGTCATGCGTTCCAGTGCGTACAATCCTAGTTTTAGCGGGGTCTGTTTCGTGTAAAGCAAAAGATAGCTGGCATCATCTGCGTTGTCAGCAATTGTTTTAATCGTACTTGTAGAGTAGAGACCGTTAATGAGGAGACATTCACACCCCGGTAAGCACTCTTTGTTGGTATCAGCGCTTAGCAGGTAGATTTTGTTCACTAATTCTGAAGCTTGCAATTCTTTTACAGTTTGTATCGTATCTTTCGGATTGCCAAAAGGTATGAAGCAATTGATTTTCTTTTTCATTTTAATGTTTTTTTATTAAAGAGTTGTTGATAGGGGCTGCTGACGATTTCCTTTTGATGAGCAGGCAAAGCCCCAGAAAAGTAAACGCAGCATTCAATATCAGTAACTCGTAGCTAATTTGATATCCATCGAACCAGGCTTCCGAATTTCTTTGCAATACGTAGCAAAGTGCAGGAGAAAGAATGGCTACTAACGGAATATATGGATCATAAACTTGTTTTTTAGTAAAAATGCCGAAAGCGAATAGTCCGAGAATTGGACCATACGTATAGCTGGCCAGCGTATAAATCGCATCAATCACACTCGTATTATTCAGCAAATTGAATACGAAGATGACGATTCCCATCACGAACGCCATCCCGATGTGCACGTGTTTCCGTATTTTGCTGAGTGCCGCTTCGTCTTTCTTGTGCGCATTCAGAATATCTACGGTGAAAGAAGTCGTCAGGGCTGTCAAGGCCGATCCGGCAGCGGAGTACGCCGAAGCTATCAATCCGATAATGAACAGGATACCGACTATTCCCGGAAAGTAATTGCCTGTGGCGATCATTGGGAACAATTCATCGCTCTTACCAGGATTCTCGATTCCCTGTCGGGCGGTGAAAGTATAGAGCAAGACACCCAGCATCAGGAAGAGCAGGATCACAAAGAACTGTGAAATCCCGCTTGTAATCATATTCTTCTGTGAGTCACGGAAGTTCTTGCAACTGAGATTCCGTTGCATCATGTCCTGATCCAGCCCGTTCATGGCGATAACGGTAAAGACTCCTGCCAGGAATTGCTTGAAGAAATATCGCTTGTCGTTGACATCGTCAAAAAAGAACATTTTGGAGAGATCGTTGTCTGAAATCGTTGAGACCAATCCGCTGAAATTCAGATGCAGGCTGGAAGCTATATAGTAGATACAAAGTACAACGGAGACTACCAGACAGAATGTTTTCAGTACATCAGTCCATATCAATGATTTCACTCCTCCCCGGAAAGTATAGAGCCAGACAATGAATACTGTCAGTATAACATTGATTATAAAGGGAATATGGAAAGGCTCGAAGATGAGTAATTGCAAGGTCAGACATACTAAAAAGAGCCGCACGGCAGCTCCGAGCATTTTGGAAATAAAGAAAAACCAGGCTCCTGTCTTATAGGAAGAAGCTCCGAAGCGATTTTCAAGATATTCATAGATAGAAACCAGATTCATCCGGTAGAAAAGCGGAACGAGTATGAATGCGATAATGAACTGTCCGACGATAAATCCCAGTACCATTTGCAGGTAGGAGAAGCCGCTGGCTTGTACCATACCCGGTACGGATACAAACGTAACTCCGGAGATAGTGGAACCAATCATGGCAAAGGCGACAATATACCATGCCGATTTGCGGTTGCCGACGAAGAAGCCTTCGTTATCCGCTTTATGTCCTGCTATATAGGAGATAGCGAAAAGGATCATAAAGTATGCTATGATAGTAATAGATAAGATAATTGGACTCATATCTGTTGCTTAAAATTCGTTCGCGGGTGAATATATTCAAATATGCTTTTCCTACAAATTGTACAAATGTAGGGAATTTATCAAATAAATGCATCCTTCTTATGAGTTTTTTATTCCGGGTGTACCACCTGTATCATTTCTCGATGAGTGCCAGTTTTTGTTGAGAGAAGGAAGTTCAGGAGATATCTTCTCTAATGAAATGCCTGTAGTGACTGAAGTGTCGTGCATCCAGTCTATGAAACGGCAGGTATCAATCGTGCGGGGATGTTCTTCATCAGTTGCCAAGGCAAGGTAACCTCCGTCGTTGCTCAGTTGCGGAAATTTGGATATTTCGGTTATACTTTTGCCGTCAACCTTATGCTTTCTGATCAGTGTAGTTGCGGAGTGAGTAAAACAAATATATCCTTTGCCGGGAATAACAAGGTTTGTATTTTCATCTTCCTGTTTGAGTATTGTGGTACTGAATATTTCTCCCGTTGCTCTCATTTTAAACAGACGCAGAGACTTTACAGTGATATCCTGATCAGCAGGATTATAGAATTCGATGTATTCGGCACCGTCTTTGGCATTGTCATACATCACTTCGTTGAATAGTAACATATTTCTCACATTGTCAGGATATTCCGGCGATTCCGGTGTGTCAGGCTTGTCCGGTTCATCCGGAACGTCCGGTATGTCGTCCGGTTCAGTACTTGTTATTACATCATCAGACAACTGTATATGATGGAAAGTGAAACCGTCACAGCGGCTTTTTGTATAAACGCAGTATATGCCGCAGCAGATTGACTTTGTGATACTTGCGTCTTTTATTTGTTTCTCCTTCGTATATTCGGTTTCCGTTTCCATGCGTGTCCAGAAAGTCCAGTAGCCGTTGGCGTCGCATTCTACTTTGATAAATAATTTCGGAGAATTATTTCCTTTCATGAGTTCTCTTCCCGAAGCCAGTAATTTGGATTGATTCCCATTTTGCCGGTAAAGTGCTACATTGTCTTTTGTTCCTCCTATCTGAATGTAATAGCCGTTCAGATCTCCGGAAAGTATTTCCGATGAAGAGGATAAATAGAAACGGGCGTAATTATTGGCGGAAGGATTAAAGGTGAGCCGTACCCCGAATTCCCATCGGGTGCTTCTTACAGAAGAAGAGGGGATCGTGATATATGCTGTTCCTGCATCTTCCTACGGATCATTTAAGTGTACGCCTTCTTTGGTATTAATCGTGAATTTCTCGGTTTCTCCTGTCCAGGGAAGTTCTGATGTTGAACTGTCCGGTTCAAGGCTCTCTTTTTCATCCTCAGGCGGAAGCGCACAACTGTATAATAATATAATGAGGAAACTCAGAAATGTACATGCCTTGCAAATTTTCATACGGCTTTAAATTAGTGTTGTTATCTACCGTATTTGTTTGTGTTCAACGCAGAGGCAATTGCGGATCGGATAATGTTCATGCTTGCAAAGGTACAGTTTCTTGTTGAATAAATGCGAAAGGTTCTTTATTGTTTTCTGTGAATGTTAGAAATAAAAGATACGGATTATACGAATTAACACGATAGCTTTATGCTTTCACAACGCTAAAACCGTGTTAATCTGTGTAATCCGTGCCTAAAAGTTATTATTCCTGTTATTACTCAAAGCGCGGCATCACATACTTGTCCGTATAAGAAGTGAAACTGATGCCGGGCATATAATGAGTATTCGAATTATTTTCCAGCTTCTTTATCAGTGAATAATCATCCGCGTTCAAAGCATAGTAATTATCGGAAGACGGACTCGTCACCCGTACCGTCCAGTCGAACATATTTCCAATAATGGTCAGCGCATCCGTTTCGGGATTGAATGCAGGAACTCCTGTTTTCACCACATCATACGTGCGGCTTTTCAGCACATAGAGGGCATTGTTGACATCTGTCAGGAAAGCAAGCGTCTTTTTATTTCTGAATTCCGTCAGATAAAGGTGCTCTAATGTTAATCCTTCCGGCAAAGCGATGGCACGAACGTAGGGACGTCCTTTCACCTGTTTCAGATGGAACAGACGACGATCGGCATCCAACAGAAGGTATCCTTCGTCATACTCCTTCTTCACCGTCGGGTTTCCTGCGATCTCAATGGCCGGAAAGCGGAAATTCTTCTTGGTCATAGCTTCTGTAAACAAGAGGCTTTTTTCTGCATTCACGCTATTGGAAGCCATATCGATAAACTCAATGCCTTGCGAAGTAATGCGGAAAACATCATCCGGCATCTTCAGGTCTACACGCCCGGACATCGACTCCAACAGAGGATAAAGACCGATGGAAGGAGCGTTGATATCCGTAGGTACGCTGCGGAAATTGAAATTCTCCGTCTGCACGATCTTCGGAGTGACCGCTATCCCGTTAATCGTATCCGGAAAACGTTCGTCGGACATCAACTGGCGGAAATAAAACATAGGCAGAATACTGTCGAAAGCCGCTTCGGAATAGATGTTTCCGGCAGCGTCGCGACGTACGGTTCCTTTTCCCTCTTCCTGTCCCATCAAGGCGAAATCGCCGATCACGAAACTATATAGAGTGAAAGGAGTCTTCTCCGGCTTTACGACAAAGAAGTTGTAGCACCAAGGCAACTGCCAGAGAAGCAGGAAGGCGATGGTGACATATAATAGTATGGTACTGAAACGTTTCATCTTTATTTAATTCTTCATTTTTAGTTCTTCATTCTTCATTATCTTAGTCCTGCTTTCCCGCTTTGAACCGTACGATGGAGAGCCAGGAGAAAGACGCGGTCAGCAACGTATAAACCAGCAGATACGGGAGGAATTTGTTATAAGCTTCCGGCGTGGGCGACAGGAAGAAGATTCGCAGTAACAGTACAGCGATAATGAGATTGATGATTCTGCGTTTCCATGCCGGTTCGAGGCAGATCCATGCGATGAGCAGGTAGCCGGAAATACCGGCAAGATACCACGTGAGGGCGGTCAGCAGTATATGATTCTTCAGTTCGTGAGCCAGTACTCCGCTCAGATAGACCTCCATCAGAAGGAAGTTGGAAGCGAAGCAGACAAGCAACAGTACCAAACCGGAGAACAACATATTGCCGGTCATTTTCAGTTCGGGATAGGGCAGGTGCAAAGTCAGTTTCAGACATTTGCGCTGCATCTCGGGAACAAACTGCACGATGGCCATCAGCACTCCGGCAATCAGGGGGATGTATTGTAACATATCGATGAATATGGCATCCCGCTGCATCATGACTTCCCATACATGCGCGGCGCCTTTCATTTCTATCACCCGGTTGATGCGAAGCATACAGTAGCCTGTAAAACCGAGTGTAGTGACTACGGCAAGCAGAAAATACCACCGTGTCTTGATCCATTCTTTATAAAATATAGCGTACATGAGACTTCTAATTTACTTTTTAATCTTTAATTATTTTATTGAATCAGTATTTGCCGGTCAGACCGATGAAGGCATCTTCCAGATTCACATGTTCGCTATGCAGGTCCGTATAGGGTACTGACATGGATTTCAGTTTTGCTTCCGCCTCTGTGAGGGGGAGGAAGGAGAATGTTTCCAGTGTATTCCGCATCACGGAAGGATGATAGAAATCATCGGATGCGGGCAGTTCGTAACCTTCGGGAACAGTACAGGTATAGCGGCGTCCTTCTTTCAGTAATTCGTCAATTGGCTTCTGAATCAGTATCTTTCCGTAGTCCATTATGATACAGTCGTCTACCAGTCGTTCCATATCCTGAATGATATGCGAAGTCAGAAAGACAGTCTTGCCTTCGGAACGTGCATAATCGCGGAGATAGTCTACAAACAGGCGGCGATAACCGGGGTCGAGACCGAGGGAGAAGTCGTCTAATACAAGAAGCTCGGGATTCTGTGCCAGAATCAGTCCGAGTGCTACTTGTGAACGTTGTCCGCAAGACATACGGGAGATGCGCTGTCCGGTAGCTACTTTCAGTTTGTTCATCAGTTCATAATAAGCCTCTTTTTTCCATTGATTGGGGTAAAAGGCTGCGTAGAACTTCTCAATCTGGGTGATGCTCATGAATTGATACTGTACGTGCCCTTCTATCAGCAGCCCGATGTTGCGGCGCAATGCCGGAGCCATCGTCTGTATCTCTTGTCCGAAGATACGGCATTCTCCGGAACGTGGTTTCAGATATCCGCTCAGGATGTTGATGGTCGTGGTCTTGCCCGTACCATTCTTGCCCAGTAGTCCGAGGATGCGGCCTTTGGGGACTGTGAAACTAAGATTTTCGTAAATCAACCGTTTGCCGTAGTAGTGCGTCAGGTTGTTACATTCTATGATTTGTTCCATTTTATTTTATCAGTTATTCTGTTCAAAAGAAGAGAAGAAAAAGGATGGGAATCACGATTCCGACAATCATTTCTATTCCTCCTCTGCCGATAATACCTTTGTTGCCTTTCAGCATGATGACTCCGGAAAGGGTGATGATGATGAGGCCGACTGCGAAAATATCCGCAAAGTAAGTCCACCATTGTCCGGGGTTGTAGTGCAGGCGTGCCATTGCTCCGATGAGCGGGCGGCGGGTGACAGATTCGTAGACTGCCTCTCCCGTACGGACGTTTACCTGCAAGTTGGACCCGCCTTTCAAGAACACTTTCATGATGTCCGCTTTCGGGAAATAGTGCTTGGTATAGTTACCTTCCTCTCCCAATGGTTGCAGCAGAGTCAGTACATTTTCCCTTTTCATTCCCTCTTTGCCCGGCAGTTTTTCGGCAATCTTATATTCTTTCCGTTCGATGGAGAAGTTCGGGTTGATGGTGTCACGGTGATTCATCACAATGCCGGAAATGGCATAAATCAAGACCATTCCGGCAAAGAAAAAGGATAAATCACGGTGTATCAGCCTACTCCATTTACGGATGCTGCTACTCCACTTCATACGAATTAGCTTCCATGAAATAGAAAGACAGATACTCTTTGCCGCTGCTTGCTTTTCGGTCGGCTATCTTCGCGCGGAAGTCGGCGATACGGGCTTCGGGCGTGTTGGCTGTCTCGCCGCGTGCTTTCTTCTCTGTGTCACAGCCGGCTTCACCGGTTCCGTGTTTTTCGGCAGCTTGTGCTTTGAGTTGTGCTTCCCAGTTTTGGAGGTAGGCTTCGTCGATGCGTTGTTCTTTCAATGTTCCGGTAACACGGACGATAGAGTTCACGCATTTAGGGTCGAAGGCTCCCAATGTTCCGGCTTCTACACGGATCACTTGGGTATCGTCACTGCCCATCAGGAAGATTTTCTTTGCACCATGTTTGCAGGTATGTGTGCAAACGCCTTCAATAGTTACTTCTTGTCCTGCAAGGTTTTCGGCATTGGCAAGGAGAGAATCAATTTCCAAAGCGGAAGATGCAGACTGCTCTGTAGTCACTTCTGATGCGCTTTTCTGTTGTTTGTTACCACATGAAGTTCCGATAAAAGTCATTGCCATAAGGGCAATTGCGATTGTTAGCTTTTTTGTTTTCATTGTTATTGCTTCGTTTTTATATAGTTTGTAATCTGTTTTTCGTTTGTTTATAGCTTTTAATAGTTCGCCTTACGGGCGGGGAGTTTCAACCATGCTTGAAACAAATACTACTCCTTTAGTTGGCAGCTTGATCCCTTACGCAACGGAGTTGCATACCGGCTTTAATGCTGACATAAGATAATGATAATCTGCCTTCAGGATACTTGCTTGTATTGATTGTACTCATTAATCCAAAGAACTGTATATTGGTAAGTAGTCCGCTGGTGCTATTGTATACGGGCTTGAAGGCAGTCGAAGTCATAAGATAATTCATTGCCGGTTTTCCGTGCCATGCAGTTTGAATATTGGCATCTTCTGCTATTGCCGTTTTTTGATAGCTGCCGGCACCTGTAAGGCTTGTTGCCATACGAACGCCGGAGAATTGGTAATTGAATCCTGCATTATTCAGTGATGATATTTTGGCACCGTCATAAACTGCATCATAGAAAAGAGCTTTATCACCATTAGCCGGTACCTTGCCGTCGACATCATTCGTTGTTTTTCCTACCAGATTAAAGTATTCCAGACGTGTTGGTATGTGCCAACCTTTCGGACAAATACCTTGCGCTCCTTCAAAAGAGTTCAGATTACTTTCAGTAATTTCCTTACCGCCCAGTGCAACTTGGAAATCATATAGATAACCTAATTCTTTTATAGCACTTGCTTCTGTTGTAGCTACGGTTGCGCCGTCTACTATTTCATAAGGATACCAAATATGAGAATCTGTTGTCGGGTCAGTGGACGGAGGATATCCTTTC
>ERZ791837.1912-NODE-1912-length-12528-cov-3.379941_pt1 | contig 12528 bp, 9 predicted proteins | sample MGYA00510292_ERZ791837 | MGnify/ENA primary metagenome ERZ791837 (study PRJEB30046, sample SAMN00715259) | human gut metagenome | study: EMG produced TPA metagenomics assembly of the A metagenome-wide association study of gut microbiota in type 2...
GGATGGTGTGCTTGATGGCGCTGCTGGCCACGGCAAAGTTGATCATATCCATGGCTTTGTAGTTGTGCAGCATGGCATAGATCAGGCCGCTGGCGAAGGCGTCGCCGCCGCCCACGCGGTCCAGAATGTTGAAGGTGAACAGCTTGCTCTCGAAGGTGTGGCCGTCGTACCACATAAAGGCCTTCAGGCTGTTTTCGCTGCCGCTGTGAGCATAACGCACATGGCGGGCGATGCACTTCAGGTTGGGGTAGCGCTCAATGAAGTGCTGGAAGATCTCGTCCTGCTGCTCGTAGCTGGGCTGCAGGGGCACGCCGTCCTTCCAGTCACCCTTGCTGTGGTCGTTCTCGTCCTTCCACAGGTGATAGGGCTCAATGCCCAGCAGCACATCCACGTAGGGCAGGCACTCGGTGCAGAAGTCGCGGGCCTCTTCCCAGGTCCATAGGGTGGAGCGGAAGTTGCCGTCAAAGCTCACGGTCAGGCCCTTCTTTTTGGCCACCTTGAGCATGTCCAGGATCAGGCTGCGGCAGTTGGGAGCCAGTGCCGGGGTAATGCCGCTGAGATGCAGCCAGTTAAAGCCGTCCAGCAGGGCGTCCAGATCCACCTGCGAGAAGTCATACTCAGTGATGGCACTGTGCTTGCGGTCGTAGATGACCTTGGACGGCCGGATGCCGTAGCCGGTCTCCAGATAGTAAGTACCCAGACGGTTCGAGGGGGTCTCGTCCGGCTCGGTGAGGATCATGGGGGTGCAGTGCACGTCGTTGGAGCGCAGCCAGCGCACGGCGCTTTTGCCCAGGCTGTTGTTGGGCACCACGCTGAAGAAGGTGCTGTCCACACCCAGGTTTGCCAGAGCCAGCGCAATGTTGGCCTCACTGCCGCCGTAGCTGGCCTCAAAGGCAGACGCCATGCGGATCTTTTCGTAGTTCGGCGGGGTCAGACGCAGCATGATCTCGCCGCAGGTGATGAATTTCTGGCCGGTGGTCTCGCTGCCAAGGATGGGATTGAAATGTTCCATAACGGTCCTCCTGATATTGTAAAAAACTCACCGTGGATCCTTTTGACACATCGTTGTATCCATGTAACCATTATAGTGCGCGCACCGCCGGAATGCAAGCATTTGCACGGGAATGCAAGAGAAAATAAGAACCGAAATTTGGGTAGTTTGACGAAAAGAGAAAATTCGCGTTACACCCCCGTCAGGTCAAAGCTGGGGGTGTATTCCTCCTTGGCACTGCTCTTCTGCTGCATATAGCCCTGCACAAGGCCCTTGTCCATGGCGTAGTTCACCACCCGGTGGTACTCATAGGTGGTGATGCGCCGCCCGATGCCGTGCTCCGCAGCCTTGTAGAACGGCGTATACTGGCTCATGACGCTGGGCAGGAAGCATCCCGGGTCGGCATCGTTCCAGGCGGCCATCTGGTCCAGCACGGCAAAGCTGTCGTCCACATGGCCCGGCAGCGCCAGATGCCGCAGGATGACGCCCCGCTGCAGGATGCCGTCGGCGTCGAATACCGGGTGCCCGGCCTGGGCCATCATGGCTTCAATGGCGGGTTTTGCCTGAGCAAAGTAGTCCGGTGCGGCGGAAAGTTCCGCCGACAGGGCGGGGGAGACGTATTTCAGATCGGCCAGCCAGATGTCGATGTACCCGCGCCAGGCCTCCACATTCTCCACGGTCTCATAGCCGCCGGTGTTGCACACAATGGGCAGATGCAGGCCCTGTGCCCGGGCAAGGTCCAGTGCGGCAGTGATCCAGGGCCGCCACTGGCCCGGCGTGACCAGATTGATGTTGTGGGCTCCCTGTGCCTGCAGGCTGAGAAAGATTTCGGCCAGATGCTCCACGCTGATCTCCTTGCCCAGCCCTTCGGCGCTGATGGGGTAGTTCTGGCAGAAGCAGCACTTGAGGGTGCAGCCGGAAAAGAACACGGTGCCGCTGCCACGGGTGCCGCTGATGCAGGGCTCCTCCCAGAAATGCAGGGCAGCGCGGGCGGCTTTCAGGGTGCGGCCCGCGCCGCAGAAGCCCACGGCTCCGGCAGCCCGGTCCACCCCGCAGCGGCGGGGGCACAGGGCGCAGTGGGAGGGCGGAGAGACAAGATCGGTTTTCGGCATAATATCCAAAGTCCTTTGTGTAAAGTTTGTTGCCCCCAGTATACCACATTTTACACGGGTCGTGCTATACTATAAAAGGAGAATAACTGCTTTCAGGAGGAATCCTCATGCGCACCGAGAACGATGAGATCCGCGATAACCTCAAATATCTGACCCTGCTCTCGCGGGATTACCCTTCGCAGGCTGCGGCGGCCAGCGAGATCATCAGTACCCAGGCCCTGCTCAAGCTGCCCAAAGGCACCGAACATTTCATGAGCGACCTGCACGGCGAAAACGAAGCCTTTGTCCACATCCTGAACTCCGCTTCCGGTGTCATCCGTGAAAAAGTGGACCTGGTGCTGGGGGAGGCCATCCCGGAACAGACCCGTGCCGAGCTGGCCACCCTGATCTACTACCCCAACGAAAAGCTGCCGCAGCTCAAGAACCGCTGCACCAGCGAAGAAGCGCTGGACCAGTGGTACACCGACACCCTGCTGCGGCTCATTGACATCTGTCGGCTGGTATCGTCCAAACACACCCGCGACCATGTGCGGCAGTGCCTGCCGGCCAGCTGCGGCTATATCCTGGACGAGCTGCTCCACGCCCATTTTGAGGACCACGACAAAGACCTGTATTATGGGCAGATCGTGGGCAGCATCATCGAGAACGGCCGGGCCGACCGGTTCATCGTGCGGCTGTGCGAGCTGATCAAGCATCTGGCGGTGGACAAGCTGCACATCGTAGGCGACCTGTTTGACCGTGGCCCGCGCCCGGACATCATTCTGGACCTGCTCATGCGCCACCACAACGTGGACATCCAGTGGGGCAACCACGACGTGGTGTGGATGGGTGCCGCCGCCGGAAGCCCCATCTGCATCTGCACGGTGCTCAAGACCACGCTGGCCTATCACAACCACGGCATGCTCGAGGATTGCTACGGCATCAACCTGCGGCATCTGCAGCGCATGGCCGAGCAGTTCTATGGGGAGGACGATCTGTCCATCTGGATGCCCCACACCGACGCGGCCCGCGGCCCCTATACCAAGGGCATGCTGCACCGCTGCGCGGTGATGCACAAGGCCATCAGCATCCTGATGTTCAAGCTGGAATGTCAGGTCATCGACCGCAACCCGGACTTCCAAATGCAGGGGCGGGACTTTTTGCGCCGCATCGACTGGACACGCCACACGGTTCGTATTGGCGAACAGGATTACCCGCTGCGGGACACGGCCTTCCCCACGGTGGACCCTGCCGACCCGGCGGCCCTGAACGATGACGAAAAGCTGGTGCTGCGCAAGCTGGTGCAGTCCTTCCGCCAGAGCGAAAAGCTGCAGCAGCATGTGGAATTCCTCTATGCAAAGGGCAGTGTGTACCACATTGAAAATGGCAACCTGCTGTACCACGGTGTGGTGCCCATGACCGCAAAGGGCAGTTTTGCGGTGGAACGCTTTGAGGGCCGCCGCTATTCCGGCCGTGCCTTGATGGATTATTGCGATGCCCGGGCCCGGCGGGGCTATTACGCACCGGAGGGCAGCGCCGAACGCCAGAACGGACAGGATTTTTTGTGGTATCTGTGGTGCGGGCGGTTGTCACCGCTGTTCGGCCGCAGCGCTATGACCACCTTCGAGCGGCTGTATGTGGCAGACCCCGCCACCCATGAGGAGGTCAAGGATCCCTACTATACCTGGTACAACGACGAGGCCGCCTGCCGCCGCATTCTGGCGGAGTTCGGCCTGCCGGGTACCAGCCACATCGTCAACGGCCACGTCCCCGTGCGGGAAAAGAACGGCGAGAGCCCCATCAAGGGCGGCGGTCGTCTGGTGGTGATCGACGGTGGGTTCTGTCGTGCCTACCACGAAAAAACCGGCATTGCGGGCTACACGCTGGTGTATTCCAGCCGCTCCATGTCGCTGCGCACCCACCAGCCCTTTGAGAGTGCCGAAAAGGCGGTGAGCGAAAATCTGGATATCATTTCCCAGAAAAACATTCTGGAGACCGAGAACCACCGCATCCTCGTGGAGGACACTGACGAGGGCGAGGTGCTGCGGGAGCGGGTGCACGATCTCAAACAGCTGGTAACGGCCTATCAGCTGGGCTGGATCAAGGAGACCCGCAGTGAGGATCAGGTGTGGTAAAATGTGACAAACCGGCGTCTGACCGCCGGAATGTGTCGGAATCTTGAAAAAAAGAGACAAATTTTCAGAATATCAGAACGGATTCTGGGCAAAACAGAAAATAATGGAACTCGTACAATCGGGGCTTTGCTTTTTTGTGTAATTTGTGTATAATAAGATAGCTGTAATTGTGCGCGGGCTTTGTTGGCTTTGTACACAGGACGGGCACAGGCAGTGGATATGAATGCTTTCAGGAACCTTAACAGGCCTGTGGCACAGGCCTTTGACAAGGAGATCATAAAAGTGGAGAAATTTGTTATTACGGGCGGCAAGCCCCTGCACGGCGAGGTCACCATTTCCGGTGCAAAGAATGCGGCGGTCGGCATTCTGCCTGCTACCATTCTGGCGGCGGATGTCTGTGTGATCGAAAATCTGCCGGATATCAGTGACGTGGCGGTGAGCCTGAAGATCCTGAGCACCTTGGGCGCGCAGGTCAAGATGCTCAACCGCAACACCTACGAGATCGACACCACCCATCTGACCGGCACCAACGTGCCGGACGATCTGTCCCGTCAGATGCGTGCCAGCTACTACTTCCTGGGCGCTCTGCTGTCCCGCTTTGGCCGGGCGCAGGTGGCCATGCCCGGCGGCTGCAACCTGGGCCCCCGCCCCATCGACCAGCACCTCAAGGTGTTCAGTGCCCTGGGTGCCGAGGACAGCGTGGACTACGGCATGATCACGGTGCGTGCCAAGGAGCTCAACGGCGCACACATCTTCTTTGATAAGGTCAGTGTGGGCGCTACCATGAACGGCATGCTCTCCGCTGTGATGGCAAAGGGCCAGACCATTCTGGAAAACTGCGCCAAGGAGCCCCATGTGGTGGACCTGGCCAACTTCCTGAACATGTGCGGTGCCGACGTGCGCGGTGCCGGCACCGATGTGATCAAGGTGCGCGGTGTGGAAAAGCTGCACGGCTGCACCTACAGCATCATCCCGGACCAGATCGAGGCCGGCAGCTACATGGTGGCGGCCGCTGCCACCGGCGGCGATGTGCTGATCAAGAACGTGACCCCCAAGCATCTGGAGCCCATTACCGCCAAGCTGCGCCGTGCCGGTGCCGAGGTGGAAGAGTTCGACGATGCTGTGCGGGTACGCCGTACCGGCGACATCCTGCCGCTGAAGATCAACACCATGCCGCATCCCGGTTTTCCCACCGACATGCAGCCCCTGATGGGTGTGCTGCTGAGCGTGGCCAAGGGCACCAGCACCGTCACCGAGAGCGTGTGGGACAACCGCTTCCGCTATGTGGACGAGCTGCGCAAGATGGGTGCCAACGTGCAGGTGGACGGTCAGGTGGCTGTGTTTGAGGGCGTGGATAAGCTCACCCCTGCACCGCTGCGCGCACTGGATCTGCGTGCAGGCGCTGCCATGGTGGTGGCTGCGCTGATAGCAGACGGCACCAGTGAGATCGAGGAGATCGGCCACATCGAGCGCGGCTACGAGAATATCGTGGAAAAGCTGCGCGGTCTGGGTGCAGACATCAGCAAGGTGGAGCGTATGCCCGCTGCACTGGATCAGGCACTGTAACTTATAAAAAGCAAACAGCCTGCTGCATATGCGGCGGGCTGTTTTTGAGTGTATCAGAGGTTTTTCATGGCAGAATTCATCTCGTTATATTCGGGTTCCTCCGGCAACAGCAGTGTGGTGCGCTGCGGGCAGCGGTATCTCATTGTGGATATGGGCAAGGGCGTGCGCACTACCTCGGCGGCGCTCAAGGCGCTGGGCCTTGCCGTCAGTGACTGCGACGGCATCCTTGTCACCCACGAGCACAGCGACCATGTGAAGGGGCTTTCCACCTTCCTCAAAAAGAACACGCTGCCGGTGTACGGTGCAGCGGAAACGCTGGATTTTCTGGACAGCAACGGCATCGTACCGGCCAGCTGTGAGCTGCACGAGCTGGAAGGCAGGGAAGAGGATGTGGGCGCGTTTGGCGTGCAGAGCTTTCCCACCAGCCACGATGTGCCCTGTGTGGGCTACCGCATCCACACCCCGGACGGCAAGACCATGACCATTGCAACCGACCTTGGCGTGCTCACGCCGCCGGTGCACGAGGCGCTTTCCGGCTGCGACCTTGTGGCACTGGAGAGCAACTACGACCTGCACATGCTGCGCAGCGGGCCGTACCCCTATTACTTACGGGCACGCATTGAAAGCACCCGGGGCCACCTCTCCAACGACGAGTGCTCGGCAAAGCTGCTGGAACTCATTCAGGAAGGGTGCAAAAAGTTTGCGCTGTGCCATCTTTCGCAGGAGAACAACACGCCTGCGCTTGCCCTGCAGACCGTGTTCAACACGCTGGGCGCGGCGGGCGTTGTGCCGGAGAAGGACTGCATCGTGCAGGCACAGCGCCGCAACGAAATGAGTCCTGTATTAGAGTTTTGAATAAAACAAACGGCAATGCAAATGCATTGCCGTTTGTTTTATTCAGCTGCTTTCTGTGTGCGGATGTCATCGCCTGCAAAAAGGCAGGGGACAAAGGCAGAAAGGCGGCTGGAAATTTTTTCGGTATACAGCTTTTCCAGCAGAGCACCGTCAGTGATGTTGGTGGTGACGATGGTGGGCAGCTTTGCACCCAGCCGGTTGTTGAGCAGACTGTACAGGCTGCTGATGAGGAAGGCGGAGTTGAACTCCGAGCCAAGATCATCCAGAATGAGCAGATCGGCCCCGGCAGCGGTCTGCATCAGCGTTTCCTCCTCGCCTGCCGGGTCTGCACCAAAGTGCAGCCCTTCCAGCTTGGAGAAAAAGTCCGGGCTGGAAACATAGATCACATCGTAGCCCTTTTCCAGCACGATGCCCGCAATGGCAAGGGCCGCATGGGTCTTGCCAAGGCCCGCATTGCCAAACAGCATCAGGCTCTCGCTGTGGTGGTCAAACTCTTCCGCGTAGCTGCGCAGGTCTGCCAGCATATCGGCCATGTAAGGGCGGATGGAACCGCCCACCTTTTCATCGGCACGGTTCGGGTAATAGCGCAGCTCCATGGTGTCAAAGCTTGCAATGGACAGGCTGGACAGCGCTTCGATCTCCTTGCGGCGCAGCTGCTGCATCACCTTGTGCACGCACTCACAGGTGCGGCCATTCACGCTGCCGGTGTCCTGACATTTGGGGCAGACAAAGCGCGGCTCCAGTGCATCAGCGGGCCGTCCGCTTTGTGCCAGCAGGGCGGTCAGCTTCTGCTTTGCACCGGCAAGGGCGGCGGCAGCTTCGGTGCGGTCCTTGCCCGCAGCACCGGCCAGTGCGCAGCGCAGACCCCGCACCCGTACTTCATCCTCGGCATGGCGCAGGGCGGGCACGGCGGCCTCTGCCTCGGCCCGGGCATCCTCGGCACGGGCGCGCGCCATCTGCCGCCGGGCGGCTACGGTGCGCAAAGCTTCCTGATACAGTTCGTTTTTGGTACGCATATGGGTAACCTCGTGTTATGTGTTGGAGCGCTTTTTGAGCCGGTTGAGCGACGCAGAAAGGCTGCTGTTGCCCAGAAAATCGTTGCCGCTGGGGGCTTCACGGTCCACCCGGATGTTCCGGCTGGCTCCGGCGTCGGCCACCGGGCCGCGCACGTCGTGGATGGTGCGCAGGCCCTTGGCGTTCCAGGTTTTCAGGATGCTGTTCCAGTACCACAGGTCCCGCTTGGGGCCTGCCTGCACAGCAGCTTCCTGTACCATGGCGTCATCGTAGCCGTACACCTCGTACCAGCGGGCAATGGCCTTGCGGCCGCCCAGGGTAAGCTCGTCGGTGGAGATGCCCAGCAGGCCGCTGACGTACTGCTCCCGGCTCCGGCGAAGGGCCAGCAGCTTGAGGTGGGCGTCGGCCTGCTCGCCGGTCTCCACGCCCTCGGTGCGCCAGACCTTCAGCTCATGCACCACGGCAGCCATGGTGCGCTTGCCGCAGCTGGCCACATAGGCCACGCACAGCATCACGGTCTCCGGCGCAAAACCCTCCTGCACATACAGGTTCACCAGCTTTTCCATCTCGCGGTGGGTCAGCGGGCGGGCAAAGCCGGTCTGGGCGCAGTCGATCAGGCTGGAGATCATGGGGTCGGTGCGGCTGGCGGCGGCGATCTCGGCCCAGGTCATGGGGGCGGGGGCACTGGGCTCGGCACCCGGGGCCGCGTTTTCCTCGTAGCGTTCCAGCAGCCCGGCACCGGCCCAGAAGGACAGGGCACTTTCGGCGCTGATGCGGCTGCGCAGCTTGAGGTCTGCGCAGATCTTGTCCGGGTCGGTGATGCCGGTGGCCAGTACATACAAAGCCACCCGGACGTTGTATTCTTCGGCGATGCCCAGCTTGGAAAATACCAGCTGCGGCACCGCGATGGTATCGCCTTGGAGTTCTTTCAAACGGTAGATCATGCGTTCCTCGTCTCTGCTTCTTCTTCGGGTTCCGGTGCGGGCGGCGTCCAGGGGTCGCAGTCCATCATGTCGGGGCAGTTCTTCCAGCGTTCCGGGTCGGCGTTGAAGGCGTCCTCCAGACAGCTTGCGGCGGCGGCGCGGCCCTCGTCGGTCAGCGGAAAAATTTCCTGTCGGCGCAGGGCCGGGTCGGTCATTTCCAGCGTCCAGGGGTCCGGCCAGTAGTCCACCGTCAGGATGCTCTCCTCCTTCACGGCACCCTCGCCGCCCTCCGGGTCCGGCACGCTGCGCTTGCCCGGGGTGAGCCGATAGCGCAGGCCGTATTCGTTGCCGCTGTAGGAATTTTTGCATTTGAAGTAATGCAGCAGGGGAACAAAGATCATGGCAGAGTCCTTTCGTATTTTGCAGGGAGCGGCTGTAAGCAAAAACGGCAAACCGATATTCCACGGTTTGCCGTTTGTTTTTGGAGCAGGGTACGGGACCCGAACCCGCCGCCTGCTGCTTGGGAAGCAGCCGCTCTACCGGATGAGCTAACCCTGCAAGTTGCTCATTTATTGTAGCAAAGAGGGACGGGATTGTCAAGGGCCGGAGAATGTCAGTTTTTCTGGGCATCGGTCAGATCCAGCACCGGCGTGAAGGGGTCGAACACAAGGCCGGTGATGCCGTCCGCCACCAGCAGACGCCTGTTCTGGCCCAGCAGCGGCACCACGGCGCAGCCTTCCAGCAGCTGGCGCTCACAATCGGCCAGCAGGGCACAGCGGGCGCTGCCGGTCTGCTGGGCACTCTCGGCCAGACGCTGAGAGTAGATGGGGTCGGACCAGCCGGTCAGGCCGCCGCCCTCGGCCGTGAACTGCTGCAGCATCTGGTATACGCTGCCGCCTTCGGCGCGGATGGGAGCCAGCGCAATGGTGTAGCTGCCCGCTGCAAGGCGTTTGTCGAACTCCTCCTGCGGAACCTCTTCCACCGAGAAGAAAAGGGAGCAGTCCTTCTGCCATGCGCCGTTGATCTGCTCGGCCAGTTCGGTCAGGCCAGCTTCCTTCGGCAGCAGGATGGTCACGCCGGAAAAATCCGAGCTGGCCATGCCCTGCCGTGCATTCAGGTACAATGTACGGGGGTCGGTGATGGTGGGCAGCGGGTTCCTGGCAGACTTGCGGTAATCGATGCCGTCCACGGAAAGGCCGGTGGGCACAAGACCCTCGGCAGCGGTGTACAGACCGGAAGAGGGCACATCCACATTCCCCCGGGCGATGCCGGCAAGCGCCTGCCGCAGTTCCTGATCGGCAAACACAGAATCTTCGGCGCTGTTGAACAGCAGTGCCCAGGTGGTGTCGGAGTAATCCACCGACTGCAGCGAGGTATCCTCACCGGTGTCGTCCAGCGCGGCGGAGCATTTTTCGTCTGCAATGAGCTGGGCGGCGCTCTTGCCGGTGCTGCCGGTGTTCTGCACCAGACGCAGGCTGCCGATCATGGGGGAGGAGACATCCCGGCGCAGGAACAGGCCGCTGGCCGTCCAGTTGTAAAGATAGAAGCTGCCGCTGGAAAGGGTGGTCTTGGCGGTCAGGCCGTAGGTGCCGCGGGTGCTCTCAAAAAATGCTTCATCGCAGGGCATGGCACCGGGCAGGGTGAGCTTGGCAAGGAAGTTGTCGTCCCTTTCACTCAGGCGGAACACCAGCGTCAGCGGGCCGGCGGCCGAAACGCCCAGCGTGCTGGCATCGGCTGTGCCAGCCAGCACGGCAGCACTGTTCTCAAGGGCGGCAAACTCCACGGCATAAGGGGAATTTGTCTGCGGCTGGAATATGCGCCGGAATGCAAACACAAAGTCCTCGGCAGTGATGGTGTGATCCGTGGAAGCGCCCTTGACGGCCTTGTAGGTCAGGCCGTCCTTGATCTGGAAGGTGTAGGTCTTGCCATCGGAGGAGATCGTCCAGTTCTCGGACAGATCGGGCACGATCTCGCCATCTGCTTTTTTGCGGACAAGCCCGCTGTAAAGGTTCTCGCAGGCGATCACGTCCGGGGCAGCAGAAGCCACCTGCGGGTCGAGGTTTGCGGGAATGGTATCCACGAACCATGTAAAGCTTGGCGCACTGGAACTGCTGCCGCAGCCGGTGAGCGCAAGCAGGAACGCAGCAGCAAGCACTGCTGCGGTAATACGGAAGAACTGTTTCAAGGAGATGACCTCATTCTATGGTATTTGCGAAAAAAGGCTTCTTGTATACAAAAAGAACTCTACTTCGACAAGTGTAGCAGAAACAGCGGCAAAATACAATTGCAGAATTGTGAATTTACCTTGCTTTTTGGGGCAAAAAGGGTGTTTTTCCGTTGCCAATTGCGGCTAAATGGACTATAATGGTACAGCGAAACATCTCTGCACCCGTTTTGAGGTGCGTTCTGAATACGATATTATGGAGGAGGAACTGTTTTTATGCAGAAGGATCAGCAGAAACTGATGGAACTCATCAAAGGCAAAAAAGTGGCCTTTATTGGTGCCGGTGTCAGCCACAAGACCCTGATCAAGGAGTTTGTGGAGCTGGGTGCCCATGTGACCCTGTGCGACCAGAAAAAGAGCGTGGAGGACTTTGGCGATTACGCTGCCACCATCAAGGAGCTGGGCATCGACCTGAGCCTGGGCGAAAACTATCTGGATGGCTTCAAGGGTCAGGATATCATCATGCGCACCCCCGGCTATGAATTCTTTAAGCCGGAGCTGCAGGCCGCCAAACAGGCCGGTGCGCTTGTGACCAGCGAGGCAGAACTCTTTTTTGAGCTGTGCCCCTGCGAGATCGTGGCTGTGACCGGCTCTGACGGCAAAACCACCACCACCACCCTGATTGCCAAGATGTTTGAGGCTGCCGGCCGCAAGGTGTTCCTGGGCGGCAACATTGGCGCAGCCCTGCTGCCCCAGCTGCCGGACGTTACCCCGGCTGATATCGCTGTTGTGGAACTTTCCAGCTTCCAGCTGATCAGCATGCGCAAGAGTCCCAAGGTGGCGGTTGTGACCAACGTGACCCCCAACCACCTGGACCACCACAAGGATATGCAGGAGTATATTGATGCCAAACGCAACATTCTGCTTTGGCAGGAGCCACCTTGCCGCGCCGTACTGGGTTATGAGAACGATATCACCCGGAGCATGGCCGCTGACTGCAAAGGTGAACAGTTCTGGTTCACCCGCCTGCACGAGACCGACCACGGTGCATTCCTGCGAGAGAGTGATGATCCCCTCTGCTATGCCGAAAACGGTGTTGTGACCCCCGTGCTGCCCCGTGCAGAAGTAAAGCTGCGCGGCCTGCACAACGTGGAAAATCTGCTGGCCGCCATTGCAGCGGTCTGGGGCCGCGTTCCGGTGGATGTCATGCGTCAGGTTGGCTCTACCTTTACCGGCGTGGAACACCGCATTGAGCCGGTTCGCGTGCTGGATGGCGTAACGTATTACAATGACTCCATCGCATCCAGCCCCACCCGCACCATTGCGGGCCTGCGCAGCTTTGACCAGAAGATCATCCTGATTGCGGGCGGCTATGACAAAAAAATCCCCTATGAGCCGCTGGCACCGGAAATTGTGGTACACGTTAAGGTGCTGGTGCTGATGGGGGCTACCGCACCGCGCATTGAAAAGGCTGTGCGCGAGGACCCGAACTTTGACCCGCAGGCATTGCCGATCCTGCACGCAGACAGCATGCAGCATGCCGTTGAGCTGGCACGCGGTGCAGCCAAGCCGGGTGACATCGTCAGCCTGTCGCCGGCATCGGCGTCCTTTGACCTTTACCCCAACTTTGAAGTCCGCGGCCGTGACTACAAGCGTATTGTCAACGAGCTTCAGTAATTACGGGATTACGGGGGTTGTGTGTTCCTTTTTGAAAAAAGGAACCGAAAAAACTTTAGGCAACACCGCACAATTCCCGCCTTACGGCTTAAGCACCGCTCCGGCGGCTGCG
>ERZ791837.1913-NODE-1913-length-12528-cov-2.762206_pt1 | contig 12528 bp, 8 predicted proteins | sample MGYA00510292_ERZ791837 | MGnify/ENA primary metagenome ERZ791837 (study PRJEB30046, sample SAMN00715259) | human gut metagenome | study: EMG produced TPA metagenomics assembly of the A metagenome-wide association study of gut microbiota in type 2...
AGACAGAACAGGGCGGTCGTCCCGGCACAGATCCTCTCCGGCGAGAAACTGCAAAGGCTCAACTCACATTCCGTATCGGATGCGTTGCGCTATTTTTCCGGTGTGCAGATAAAGGACTACGGAGGTATCGGGGGTCTGAAAACCGTCAACATCCGTAGTATGGGCAGCCAACACGTGGGGGTATTCTACGACGGCATACAGATCGGCAATGCCCAGAACGGGACGGTGGACCTCGGTAAATTTTCGCTTGACAACATGGAATTGGTATCCGTTTATAACGGCCAGAAAAGCGACATATTCCAGTCCGCACGCGATTTCGCCTCGGCAAGTGCGGTATATATGGTGACGCGCAGACCTGTTTTCGAGAGCGGACGCAGAAACCGTTTCAATGTAAAACTCAAAGGCGGTTCCTTCGACCTTATCAACGCTTCCGCCCTTTGGGAGCACCGGATCAGCGAAAACCTTTCGTCGTCGGCCAATATTGAATATCTGAACACTTCCGGCAAATATAAATTTCGCTATCATAAGGATGGCGGCTATGACACCACCGAAGTCAGACGCAACGGGGATGTCCGGTTTCTTCGCGCCGAGGCTGCTCTTTTCGGCAAGGTAAAGCGCGGAGAATGGCAGGCGAAAGGATATTTCTACAATTCAGAGCGAGGCTATCCCGGTGCAGCCGTAAAAAAGGATTACGGTATTTCATTACTGAACGAAGACCGGCAGAAAGACCGTAATTTTTTCTTTCAAGGTTCCTTAAGGCAAGAGGTGACGGATCTCTACAGCTATAAAATCCAAGCCAAATACGCCAACGACTATATGAATTACGTCATGCCGCCCGAAAGTACCGTACAACCGATGGATAATCACTATTGGCAGCAGGAGGTTTATATTACGGCTGCCAATCTGTTCGCTTTCACCCCGTGGTGGACAGCAAATCTGTCCACAGATTTCCAATGGAACAAACTCGATGCAGACGGCACCGATATGTTCAATGCGCATTTCATCGAACCGAGGCGCTATACGTTGCTGGGAGCCATAGCCACATCGGTCAACCTCAAACGATTCAGCATGCAGGCAAGCCTGCTTTACACGTATTTACATGACCGGAGCGCTCGGAGGATGGAAACAGCGCCGGATAAAAACGTATTCTCTCCCACGGTAATCGCATCGTACCGTCCGTTTGAAAAGATCGGCCTTGATATAAGAGCCTTTTATAAAGAGATATTCCGGATGCCGACCTTCAACGACCTCTATTACGTGCAATTGGGCAACCGGCTTCTGAAGCCGGAATACGCCACGCAATACAATGTGGGAGTTGTCTACTCCAAACGATTCGGCAAAGGAGTGCTGTCGACGCTCAATCTTACGGCGGATGCCTATTACAACGAGGTGAGAGACAAGATAATCGCCACCCCGACCTCCAACCAGCTCGTCTGGACAATGGTTAATCTCGGATATGTGGAGATACGCGGTGTGGATGTGACGTTCAATCCCTGTTTCAATATAGGCGGCGTGGCATTGGACACCCGGTTGAGTTATACCTATCAGAAGGCACAGGACTTCACTAAGGAGAAGGATGAAGGTTGGGAGGAAACCGTTATGGACGGATATGGCGACCAGATACCCTACATTCCGTGGCACAGCGGCACCGTGATTCTTAACGCTTCCTATCGAAAGTGGGATTTTAATTACAGTTTTATCTATACGGGAGAGCGATATATGCTCGGAAACAATACTCCGGTCAATTATATCCAGCCGTGGTATACGCACGATATGTCGCTGTCGCGAAATTTCCCATTTAAACACGCTCAGCTTCGTATCACCGCGGAGGTGAATAACATTTTCAACCAGCAATACGAAGTGGTTAAATGGTATCCCATGCCGGGAACCAATTTCAAGATTATTCTAAGTCTTACATTATGAAGGGATTTTATTTAAAATGGCTTACAGTCTTCATCGGCATTCTCATCTTTGCGGCTTCCTGCCGCAAGGACGATCCGGTATTACCCTCCGAGCCGACCTTGGTGAATCCGTGGGAACAGGTTACTGGCGATATATACGGATTTTTTCTGCTCAACGAAGGCAATATGGGAACGAACCAGGCTTCGCTCGACTATTACGACTATGAGACAGGCGTTTACACGCGAAATATTTACGGCGAACGCAACCCTTATGAGGTCAAAGACCTCGGCGACGTGGGAAACGACATTCAAATCTACGGTGACAAACTCTGGGCGGTTATAAATTGTTCCAATTATGTCGAGGTAATGGATGTCAATACAGCCAAGCATATCACCAAAATAGCTATCCCCAATTGCCGCTACCTTGCATTCAAAGATAAATACGCTTATGTGAGCGCTTATGCAGGCCCCGTACAGATAGCACCGGATGCCCGGATCGGATATGTGGCCAAAATCGATACGGTAAGCCTTCAGGTCGTCGATGAGTGCATCGTAGGTTATCAGCCCGAAGAGATGGCCATTGTGGGCAATAAACTCTATGTCGCCAATTCCGGTGGTTACCGTGTCCCGAATTACGACCGTACCGTGTCGGTTATCGACTTGAAAACTTTTACGGAAGAGAAAAAAATAGATGTCGCTATCAACCTTCACCGGATACAGCCGGACAATTACGGCAACCTGTATGTTTCTTCCCGCGGAGACTATTATGAAATACCTTCTAAAACATTCATAATCGACACTTCGACTGACGAGGTCACATACGAGTTCGAGGACCTGCCCAACACGCACATGACCCTGTGTCGGGATTCGCTGTTCCTTTACAGTACCGAATGGAGTTATCTGACAAACGATTGGACGGTATCCTATGCCATCGTAAACACGCGCACACGGGAGATCGTTACGCGCAACTTTATCAAAGACGGTACCGAAAAGCGTATCCAGACACCTTATGGAATCGCCGTCAACCCAAACACCGGAGAGTTTCTGGTTACCGATGCCAAAGACTACGTCCGTGCCGGAACCCTGCACTGCTTTGGGCCGGACGGCATACGAAAATGGTCGATAAGCACCGGGAACATACCGGCACATATTGTTTTCACACATAAAAAATTGCAACCGCTGGAAGAGTAACTTAACACACTTGAATATGAAAAAAAATTATGAGCGAATCGTTTTACTGCTTCTATCGGCGTTGCTTTCGGTTGGATTTCTTGCCGGGTGCAACGACGCTGATAACGGAGACGACGGTTATCTCCTGAAAAAGGAAGACATCTCTGTGAACCAGCCCGACGGGGGATTTAAGGCTCTGGTCAACCAGCCTTTCCGGATCGAAGTGAAAAGCGTTTCGGATGAGGGCGTTTCCTATGAATGGTCTCTCGGCGATTCGAAAATAGCCGATTCGAAGAATCTGGAATACACCTTCACTTCGTTGGGAACATTCACCCTTACGCTGCATGCCAGCCAGGGAACGACCACCTTCGACTATGATTTCGAGGTCAAAGTAACCACCGATTACGTACTCAAAAAGGAAGATATAACCATCGAAGAGCCCGAAGGAGGATTTAGAGCCAAGGTCGACCAACTGTTTCGGATAGAAGTAACCAGCGTGTCCGACGACGGTGTCTCTTACTTATGGTTCGAGGATGAGGAGCCGGTCGCTCAAACCAAGAATCTTGAGCACATGTTTTCACATGGCGGCGCTATCGGCTTGAAATTAACAGCATCGCAAGGGGATATCTTCTTTGATTATTATTTCACTGTTTTTGTCGAATATGCTCCTATCGACCCGCCTGCGGAAGGGGCGAATCCCTATATCACCAAAGTCTTCGACTACATGCCGGCAGTCGGACAATTTACCAATACGCTGCCGCTGTACGAGGAGGGGGATACGCAGGAGACAATGAATCAGAAAGTATTGGACGCCATCGGCAATAATAAACGCGGAATGATCACCCTCGGCGGATTCGGCGGCTACGTAACGGTCGGTTTTGACCATACAATCCAGAATGTCGAAGGCTTGCGAGACTTCCGGGTTTTAGGCAATGCCTTTTATGCAAATGCCAATCCCAATCCGGATGCTCCAGAGGGCGGAAGCTGTGAGCCCGGAGTAATTATGGTGGCCTATGATCCCGACAATCTCGGACCGGACAACGTACAATGGTATGAAATACAGGGCAGCGCCCATGTGGATCCTACCAAGGAACCGTGGTATGAAATGGCGAAGGTCAATGGTAACGATGTAAACATTTACTTCGATTACCGGATAACCTATTACCGTCCCGACAGCGAACCGACATCGAGAGACGAATGGGATACGTATATAAAATGGGAGGATAATCAGGGAAATTCCGGCTACAAAATGAAAAATCAGTATCATTCACAACCGTATTATCCGCTTTGGGCCGGAAATACGCTGTCGTTTACAGGCACATGCCTGCCTCAGAATGCCATTGACGAAAGTGGTTCGGGAACCTATTTCGTTCTTTACAAATTCCGCTATGGCTATGCGGACAATGAAATCAACAGCTATGACGACTCGTCGATCGATATAAGCTGGGCTGTCGATGCGAGCGGAAACAGCGTCAACCTGCCGGGAGTCGATTATATAAAAATATACACCGGTGTCAACCAAGAGAACGGTTGGCTTGGGGAATGTTCGACCGAAATAATGGGTGTGGAAGACCTGCATTTGCTCAAAGAAGAAATACACACAAGGCGATAAAGACCGAAATAACAGGCAATTCAAGTTTTCTGAACTTCGAAAACTCATTTCGATTTACAAATAGTTAATCGGCGGCGGGCCTTTTGATCGCGGTGAACCATTGCAAACATTCCTGCATTTAAATCCCGCCGCCGTTCTTTCACATCTGTCTGCGAGAACCGGAAAAATAGAGATTAGTAGCACGTTGTCTGCCATAACAACGCAATACTCCGGTTTCCACAGACAGATTTTTGCTGATTTGCATTTCGAAAACAATAGAAAATTTTTACAGCAAGCACAAAAATTGAAAAAATGGTCTTATCAAATATGCTTTGTTTTAATTCAACCAACGGATTACACAAAACAAAAGTAATATCAACATTTGGTTTTCGCATTCAACCATTTCTTCTCTGCGGGGAAAATGCGGGGAAAACCCGAAAATTAAAAATCGCTTAACCTGTCATAATCAACAAATTAAGCGATTTTACTGGTACCCGGAGCCGGGGTCGAACCGGCACGACATTGCTGTCATTGGTGTTTGAGACCAACGCGTCTACCGATTCCGCCATCCGGGCAAACCTCATCCGTAGAATCGGGATGGCAAAGATAGTCGAATCTTTGCAATTTTCAAAGAATCCGGCTATTTTTCAAAAAAAGCCCTGATTTTTTTCGCCTTGGCCGGACCGACCAGCGCCGAAAGCTCCTCGGCCGGAGCGGCCTTGACCTTGGCCACGGAGCGGAAGTGCTGAAGGAGCGTGCGGATCGTCTTGTCGCCGATGCCTTCGATCTGCTCCAGTTCGCTATGGATAAACGCTTTGCTGCGCTTCTGACGGTGGAACGAGACGGCGAAACGGTGCACCTCCTCCTGAATGTGCGCCAAAAAGTGGAAAAGGGGCGAAGTGGGACGGATGCCGACCAGCACGGGCGGATAGCCGCAGAGCAGTTCGGAGGTCCGGTGGCGGTCGTTCTTGGCCAGTCCGGCCACAGGTATGTCCAGCCCAAGATACTCCAGCACCTCGTGAATGATGCCCATCTGCCCCTTTCCGCCGTCGGCAATGATGAGATCGGGCAGCTCGGCCCCCTCTTCCTGAAGACGGCTGTAACGCCGGAAGACGACTTCGCGCATCGAAGCGTAATCGTCAGGCCCTTCCACGGTCTTGATGTTGAAGTGACGATACTCCTTGCGTGCGGGTTTTCCATCGCGGAAGACCACGCACGAGGCTACCGGATGGGCCCCCTGCAGATTGGAGTTGTCGAAACATTCGATGTGCCGCGGCTGTCTGTCGAGACGCAGCTCCTTTTGCAGGGCGTTCAACAGCCGTTCGGTATAGCGTTCGGGATTCTTGATTTCGAGGTTTTTGAGCTGCTCGGCGCGGTAGATGCGGGCGCTCTTCTGCGAGAATTCCAGCAGTTCGAGTTTTTCGCCGCGCTTCGGCACCGTGAAGGTCACGCCGTCGAACAACAGCGTCGTCGAAGGCAGGAACGGAACGACGACCTCTTTGGCGAGCGTTCCCGCGATATGCTCCACGATATGCTGGATGGCCAGCGTCAGCATGTCGCGTTCGTCGCCGCCGACGCCCGTCGAGAGTTTCACCGTATAGACGCCCACGATCGAGCCGTGGCGGATGCGCACGAAGTTGCAATAGGCCACATCGTCGTCCGGAAGAAGCGAAAAAACATCCACATCGACGATCTTCGCGCTCACGATCACCGACCTGCTCGAATAGTTGTCCAGCGCGTCCAGACGCTGTTTGTAGCGCTGCGCCAGTTCGAATTTCAACCCGGCGGCGGCATGCGACATTTCGCTTTCCAGATAGCTCCGCACGGGGCGCAGGTCGCCCTTGAGCACCGCGACGACCATATCGACCAGCTTTGCGTACTCCGCTTCGCTCTGCTCCCCGACGCAGGGACCCTTGCAGTTGCCCAGATGATACTGCAGGCAGACCGAATACCTGCCTTTGGCGATCTGTTCGGGCGCCAGATTGAGCTTGCACGTCCGCAGCGGCACCACTTCGCGCACGAATTCGAGCACGCTGTGCTGCATCATCACCGAGCTGTAGGGACCGAAATACTGCGAGCCGTCGCGCGTCAGCTGGCGGGTGGACTGCACGCGCGGAAAATGTTCGCGCCGCACCACGATCCACGGATAGGTCTTGTCGTCTTTGAGCAGAATGTTGTAACGCGGCTGGAGAGTCTTTATCAGCGAATTTTCGAGCAGCAGCGCGTCGGTCTCGCTGCTGACGACGATATGGCGGATCTCGGCGATCTGCCGCACCAGCACACGCACTTTGGCGCTGTGCTCCTTGCTCTGCACGAAATAGGAGGAGACCCGTTTGCGCAGGCTCTTGGCCTTGCCCACATAGATGATCGTCCCGGAGCGGTCCACGAACTGGTAGACGCCCGGCGACAGCGGCAGCAGGGCCACCTGCTCCTTGAGATCCGGTTTTTCCGTTTCAGCCATACGCCCTGCAAATTTAGCAAATATATTGCAAATCGGAAAGTCTATAAAAAGGTCGCATTTTTTGTTTAATTCGTCCGAAAATCATATCTTTGCACATCGCTATTTCACTACACGCCAAGCCTATAAGAAAACTTATCCTCCTGCTCCTGTCCGGCATGCTCTCCACCGCATGCGTGGACAAAGATTACGACCTGGGAAACATCGACACCGACAACATCGCCATCGGCGACGAAGGGTCGCAGTTCCGCATCCCGCTGGTCAAGGTGCTCGTCTCGAAGGACGAGATCAAAAACAACGGCGGCAACATCGAAGAGATCTTCCGCGAAGCCGACATCTGGTTTCCCTCCCAGCTGCCCGACGGCAAATTCGTCGACCTCGTCAAATTGCAGGACAAAGACGATCAGACGTACGTAAACACGCTGCTCCGAACGCTGCGCGAGGAGATGCAGGCCAGCGACGCCAAACTCGCATCGGTCGTCGATCTGGTTTGGGACAAATACGCCGCGGAATTTCTGTTGCTTCTCAACCTGACGGCTCCCGACGAGCAAACCTTCAAGACAGCATTCAAAACCGCCTACCGCAACGACGCATCGCTGCGCGAACGGCTCGCGGACGAAGTCAGCGCATTGGCCCGCACCTACCTGACCGGCTCGCTCGGAATAGACCAGCTCGAATACGAAGTCGGCCATATCGACATCAGCAGCGACATAGTGGACATGCTCGCCGACAACCTCGACCCCGAGGGCACGCCCAACGCCAGAAACACGCTGTTCCTCTACGGCCAGATCACCAGCGGGCTGCCCCTTTCGCTGCTCCTCGATCCGAGTTTTTCGCCCACGGAGATCACGTTCCAGGTCGGAGTCGGCGCAGACAAGGCATCGAACGACATTCCCCAAACGCAGCTTTTCGCCGAAGACCTGCGGCAGATCGTCGAGGGCATCACGATCCGGATTCCCGTGACGCTCACGGAATACTATCCCGGCAAAGGATTCAGCGACGACCGGTACCAGATCGTCATCAGCCTGAGCCTGCTCAAGAACGGAGGACTGAAACTCGACATCTAAACCGCACTCCATTATGAAAAAAATATACACCCTCATCGCGGCGGCGCTTCTGGCGACCGGCGCCGCAGCCCAGAACCCCACGGCCTATTTCATGGAGGGTTCGACCTTCCGCAGCCAGTTCAACCCGGCTTTCGCGCCGCTGCGCGGCTACGTCAACATCCCGGCCATCGGCGGCGTGAACATCAACGTGGGCGGCAACATCGCCGTGGACAACATCCTCTTCTCCCGCGACGGCAAGCTGGTGACGCTGCTCGACAGCTCCGTGTCGGCCGCCGACGCACTCTCGGGCCTCAAGCAGAACAACCTGCTGGGCATGGACTTCCGCATGAACGTCATCGGATTCGGCGCCTTTACCAAAAACCACAAGAATTTCTGGTCGTTCGACCTCAACGTGCGGGTCAACGAAGACGCCAACCTGCCCTACTCGCTCTTCGAATTCATCAAACTCGGCAAGGAGGGCCAGATCCGCAACTTCGGCACCTCGACGGACTCCTACCTCGAGGCGGCTTTCAGCTACTCGTTCCCGCTGATGGACGACCGCCTCTACATCGGCATCCGCGGTAAGTTCCTCGCCGGACTCGCCCGTGCGCTGGTCACCTACGACCGCTTCGACATCTCGCTCCGCGAAGACCGCTGGGCCGTTCTCACCCAGGGCACGCTGGACCTCACGGCCGCCGGGGCCAAAGTCGAAACGGACCCCGACAGCGAGACCTTCGAGATCGGCGATCTCGACTTCAAACCCACCAAACCCGCAGGATACGGCTTTGCCCTCGATCTGGGCGCCACGTACGACATCCTGCCCAACCTGCAAGCGTCGCTGGCCGTGACCGACCTGGGATTCATCAGCTGGAGCAAGAAAAACTCCGTCATGGGCGTCTCGACGCAGGAGACGGAATTCACGGGCGCCACGGTTCCGGAAAACGCCTCGGAGCCGGTTCCGGATTTCGACCTCGAAATGCTGAAATTCAACCAGGTCGACGGGCGCAGCACGACCAAGATGCTCCGCGCGTCGGTCAACGCCGGACTCGAATACGAAGTGTGGCGCCACAAAATCGGCATCGGCCTGCTCTACACGGCCCGCGTCTGGAAATACAAGACCATGCACAACATCACCGGATCGGTCAATTTCCACCCCGTGCGCTGGTTCACGGTGTCGGGAAGCTATTCGGTGATCGACAACCGCGGCGGAGCCGTCGGCCTGGCGCTGAACCTCTGCCCCAACTGGATCAATTTCTATCTGGCAACCGACGTGCTGACTTCGAAGCACACGCCGCAGTGGGTTCCCATCAAGCAGAGTTCGATGAACGTAACGCTCGGCCTGGGCATCCCCATCGGCAAGCGGAGCCACCGTATCGCGGCCTACGTCCGCGAAGGCGACAGACGCTGACCCCACCCCGCAAACAAGCAAATTCCCGGCTCGATGAGCCGGGAATTTGCTTTGCGAATGCGTCCCGCAGGCCGGACCGGGCACCCGGACAGGCGGCCGCAGCGCGAAAAAAAACGGATTTGCCACGCGAAAAAGGCCCGCCCCTTCGGAATTTTGGACGCACCCATATCACTTTCGGGCAAAGCGATTGCAAATCCGGAAACTTTCTCTATCTTTGCCCCGTAAGGAATCCGGAAATGTTTTCCGCCATCTCCTTCATCCCCGAATACATTGCGACGGCCCTAAAATCTGTGTGAAGTTGCGTCACTACTTTTGAATTCTTCAAAAACGGGCCGTCGCAATCTTTTCTTCGCTTTCAGCAAAAACCATACCGTTTTCACCGTCGGTTTCCAGCCGCTCCAGCGCCGCGCGCGTCGCCGCACGCCCCGCCTCGAGAATCTCCTCCGAACGGTAGAACTCGAACATGCCGTAGCTGTCGGCGGGCAGCCCGACCATGATGTCGGGTTTGTACAGACGGCACATCAGCTGCGTGATGCGCTGCTGCATGATCTGCGACGAAGCGATCAGCACCTTGTAATAATTCAGCGACGCATTGGCCCGGCGGACGGAATCGGCCCCGAACCGGGCGCTGACGTCCACGGCGACCAGCAGGTCGCCCTCCTCGCGCCGCACGCGGTTCAGCGGCAGCGGGTTGACCGTGCCGCCGTCGACCAGCACCCGGCCGTCGCGGTGCACGGGCCTGAAAACCGAAGGAATCGAGATCGAAGCCCTGATGGCGTCGTACAATCCCCCGCTGTCGAGCACCACTTCGTCGCCCGTCAGCAGGTCGGCCGCCACGGCGGCGAAAGGCACGGGCATCCGCTCGATCTGCACGTCGGGGACCAACTCCTTCATCGCCTCCATCACCCGGTCTCCCTTGACCAGCCCTTCGGTGCTCAACGCGAAATCGACCAGGCTGAAAACCTTGTATTTATCGAGTGCGCGCATCCACTCCTTGAACGGTTCGAGGTACCCCGAGGCATACACGCCCCCGACCAGCGCACCCATCGAGGTCCCCGCCACGGCGCTGATCTCGAATCCCTGCCTCTCCAACTCTTCGATGGCCCCGATATGGGCCACGCCCCGTGCGCCGCCGCCTGCCAGCACCAGCGCCACTCTTCTCTTTTTCATATATTCCCTCCATTAATGCGGACCCGGACCTTGTTCCACGCATGGGTCCCGAAAAGACAACTTGCACGCATCGTGCCGCACATCTCGCGCAAACGCGACATCGGCGCGACGAACCCCAGCTCCGAGGCGTCGACCCACGGACGCACCGAAGGGTCGAACAACGCCAGGAAGACGCTGCGTCCGCCCCGGCGGTTCTCCCGCACGGCCTGCGTCACGACGGCGCTGCATCCCGACCCGAAGGGCACGCACACGGCATCGTCGGCATTGTTGTCGTAAACGGCCCACGACACCAGTCCCGACAATATGTCGGGCGTGGCGAAAAACAGCGCCCCGTCGGCCGTACCGAAAGCCTCCGCGGCCTGCGGCGTATCAATGCGCGCAAAATTGAGCCACGCACCGGAGGCCTCCGGCACGCCGAGCCGCCCGATGAACTCCAGCACCATTTCGGGCGTCTGCTTGTAGTGCTCCTTCTGCGACACGAAGGCCGGCACGAAGGGCGGCATCGGTGCAAAGCCGGTGTAGAACTTCCCGCCCCCGCAGCCGATATTGCCGGCATTCAGACTCACGGGCAGCCCCCGGCGCGCTTCGGCCAGCGCCTTGAAGAAACAGCCCCCGACCTTTTCGACCGGGCGCATCGGACTGTCCGTATAGCGGAACAGCAGGGGCAGTTCGGGCCGTTCGCCGAAGGCCTCCCTGTATGCGGCGATAAATTCCTTCACATCCATATCCTCAATCGTCGGTGACAACGTAATCCATAAAGACGTCATGCGGCTCGTCGGGCATCTCCCCGACCAGCTGATGCGCATAGCAGACGCCGGCTTTCACACCCCGGAAACCGGACTGCGACAGATATTTGTCATAATATCCGCGGCCGCGGCCCATACGCGCTCCGGCGGCGGTAAAAGCCACTCCCGGAACGACGATGAAGTCGATGTCCGCCGGATCGCACGGCCGTTCCGCAGCCGACGGCTCGGCGATTCCGAAAGCGCCCCGGCACAGCTCTCCGGGCACATAGTCGTAAAACCGCATCGCATCGCCCTCGACCCGCGGCACGACGATGCGCTTTGCGGCGCTCCACCGCGCCAGCGCCGCACCGGTCTGCGGTTCGTCGGGTAGCGCGCAGAAAAACGCCGCGCAGCGGGCCTGCGAAAATCCCGGCAGACGCTCCACCCGGCCGAAGATACGCTCCGACGCCGCGGCACGCTCTTCGGAAGAAAGCGAGAGGTTCCGTTTTTTCATCGCAGCGCGCAGTTCTTTCTTGGTCATAAAATCCCACCTTTTCGGTCTAAAATTCCCGCCCGTTTCTATTGTTATTCTGCAAACAATGGCTATCTTTGCGTCCGGGAACACAAAACTTTAACAAATATAAACAAATTTAAATCATTATGAGCTGTTTTTTATCTAATTCCTCGCTGGGCAAGAAGTTAGTGATGAGCGTAACGGGGTGTTTCCTCGTGCTCTTTATTCTCTTCCACATGTCCATGAACATTGTGGCGATCATCTCGCCTGAGGCTTACAACATGATCTGCGCGCTGCTCGGAGCCAACTGGTACGCTCTGGCCGGCACCGCAGTGCTGGCGGCCGGCGTCGTCGTGCACTTCATCTACGCGGTCATCCTCACCTTGGAGAACCTCAAGGCGCGCGGCAGTCAGCGCTACGCCGTGACGGTAGTCGAACCGGGCGTGTCGTGGGCATCGAAAAACATGCTCGTACTGGGATTCATCATTCTGGGCGGTCTGGCGCTCCACCTCTTCAACTTCTGGGCTAAAATGCAGCTCGTGGAG
>ERZ791837.1916-NODE-1916-length-12520-cov-2.351785_pt1 | contig 12520 bp, 6 predicted proteins | sample MGYA00510292_ERZ791837 | MGnify/ENA primary metagenome ERZ791837 (study PRJEB30046, sample SAMN00715259) | human gut metagenome | study: EMG produced TPA metagenomics assembly of the A metagenome-wide association study of gut microbiota in type 2...
GCTGTATCACTGGAAGATTCTGTATATATCGCCTGAAGTTCATTGGACAACGACTGATCAAGACTATTGTCTTCTTGAAGTGCCATTTCACCATTCTGTACATCAGCAATAACATTATTTTGTTCATCCTTCTCAGATGCATGAACCGGCAATACGGTACCATTTGAAAACAACATTGTTACAATAGTCGTCCATGCAATAAATTTTAAACCCTTTCGTTTCATATGTTTTATAACCTCCTGATATATTTTTATAATATTCTATTGAAGAATCATACCTATCGTACTGGTACGTGCTATACTATCAACTTTCTATCATTTCACCTCCATATGCATTTTTCTTTGATTTTATTTGTCCTATGATTTATATATACGCCCTTATTCACCACACTTTCATCATGCTTTACAATTCTCAAATTTCCAAAGACAATTTTTAGATGCATTAAAATAATTGAAAATTGATCAGGAATTGGGTATATTATAATAAGCATCACAAAATATGACCTTTTGCGAAAGAATCTAAATTTACACCGCAAATTCGTTATTTTCATTGATTTGTGACGGCAATTTCGACCATGAATCTCTAAATAGCGATCTTCAATTTTTCCATACAAATACGCTTTTGTTCAAAAGAAGAATGTACATAGCGATTCAAAGTTATTTCTACAGATGAATGACCCAAAATTTCTGATAATGATTTTACATCAAATCCTAACTTGATACAGTTTGTAGCAAATAAATGACGCAATGAATGAAAATGCACTGACGGCAAATGTGCTCTTTTCAGGACAGATGCAAAACGATATTGCATCGTTCTCGGCTCTACAGGTCTTGAAGTTCCTGATATAACAAAAGTATCTTTCTCTGATTGATATTTCTCCAACATATCTATCAGAAAACTGGGAATAGGAATGTTTCTTTTTGAAGTTGCACTTTTAGGAGCAGTAATTACAAGTTTTGTACCGCTTTTGTCGATATTACTAATACGCTGAATGGTTCTTCTGACGGTTAACACCCTCTTTTTCAAATCAATATCGCTCCATTTTAATCCGCACAACTCTCCAATACGCAAACCAGTATAAAGAGAAATGAGAATTCCAAGAGAAGTCCTGTTCATATTGAAAGTCAAATATTCAGTAAGTCGCTGCTGCTCATCAAATTCGAGAATTTTAACATCTGATTTGGAGTTGCTTTTTGGTAATGTTACATTTATAAGAGGATTATGATATCCGTGTTCACGATTGACATATTTAGCCATTGACTTGAAAACAATCAGAATATCCGATATATATTTTGCTGAAAGTCCAGATTTCAGCTTCATCTGAATAAAATCATATACTAAAGAAGCTGTTAGTAAATCATAACGCATTCCGCCAAAGTACGGAAGAAGGTGCTTATTGATTTTCATACGATAGTTAGAAAGTGTTGATTCTTTTGTGCTGCTGCTTATTTTTAAAATCCATTCATCAAAAAGCACTTTAATCGTCAAGTTAGAAGTTTTTACACTTAAAGCGGATTTTTGTTGTGCTTGCAATATCTTATCTTTTACTTCTCCATAGGTTTTACCGTAAACCGAACGATATTTAGTTCTGCCATCAGAGTTATATCCAACCGGATATCGTCCTTCCCATCTATTGTCCTTACGTTTATAAATATTGTCTCCTCTTCTTGGCATAAGCTTATCCTCCATTTGTAGATTGACCATAATATGACGGAAAATCAATTAAAAAAACAGATGTTAAAGCAGTTATTTTTTATGAAACGTCTTGATGTATAGCATTTTTTAAAAAAATTATACTTTAACTTGACTTTTTTAGTTGATTATGCTATAATAAAAATAAATAAATCGACTAAAAACATTATTTTTGACTTTCGCAAAAGGTCATATTTTGTGAAAGAAAAAATGTAAAAGCACCGAAAATGGTGCTTTTATTTTTTTATTAAATTATAATCTTTTTAAACTAAAAAAACGCCCCTGAAATTTCCCAGTTTTTTCTCAATTTTTACACAAAAAAGCCGCCTGCAAATCCGCAAACGACTTTCTTCTTATTATTCTATTGCTTTAGTTTCGCTTCAACACAAGAAATTAATTTCTCATCTTGATACGGCATACTTTTTATAAGATCATATATCTTTTGATACTGTGCACGAGCAGCATAGGTGTCTCCGTTCTTCTCATATATTCGACAAAGTTCAAGGCTAAGCTTTGTCACTCTTGTGTCGTATTTTCCAAAATAACATTCATTGATTTTAATTGCATTTACCAAATAATCAATTGCCTTCTGTGGATTATGACATTCCATCTCTAATAATGCCTGTGCATAATCTTTGAAATAATAATTGAAATCCGAATCAGTTTTCTTACAATCCTCCATTGCCTTTTTAAGATAAGCAGACGCTTTATCATAATTATGACGTTTGATTTCTATTCTTGATAAATTGCGATATGCAACCACGCATGATGTATACAATGGATCATCTACGATTTCATAGCAGCGATTCCTGATATCTATCATTTCTATACAAAGTTCTTCAGTTCGCATCAGAATGTCATTTTGATTAGTTTCACCATAAAAATCTAAATATTGATTACTTAGAATCAAATCTACATCTGAAATATAAAGTTCTTCTAATATGGATTTATTTTTTAAGCGCTTAATAGTTTCTCTGCCCTGTTCCAAAAGCTCAATTGCATCTTTTATGCGAAAAAAGTGAATATGACCGCTGGCAATTCTGCAAACCATCCTTGCAGTTCTGAAATGATCATTTCCAAATTGTATCTCATACAAATCATGAAGCTTTTGTGCAAGTTCAACAGAACGTTCATATTGACAACAATGCGAGAATATCAGCTCCAGCCACTCGTAAAAATCATATAACTCTGCTAAAGGCTCAGGAAAGGCTTTATAAATATGAATGGCTATTTTCTCTATTACTTCTTTCTGAGCTCGATTTGCATGATAACATCGAATTGCAGTAAATTCCCGCATTAAGCCATCTATAAATCTTTTGCATTTCAACAAATTTGGCTTACAGGTAATTTGAATAGTTTCTTTCACAAGTGTGTGTATAGACAAAATACCGTCAAATTCCCTAATCCATGAACGTGAAATAAGATTGTTTACTTCATTGTAACTTTTCAAACCACAACTATGCTTAAATGAACGTTTTCCCATTCCTGATAATGGGATAAGCGTCATACACATAAGTATATATTTTTCTGTATCTGTGAGAGTTGCAATGTCAAAAAGTTTCTGCATATGATATGACAAATTTCTTTGTGCATCATCATAGTTTGGCATAAGAAAAACTTCCTGAAGCTCATATTCTGCATTTGTTTCTATCACACTAAGCATTTCTTTAGGCATCAAGCAGCTGGCTTTCATCTGTTTGGCGATAAGCTCCAAAGCCATAGTATGTCCCTGAAATAATTCTATAAGCTGTTCTGCATATGTATCGCTGCTTATATCCTTTTCATAATACTCTGAAAATATTTTTTTCAATATATCTATTCTTTGTATCTCATTTATAATAATTGTATTTTGTGGATAAACACTTTGCAAATTACATCTGGTTGTTATGAGAACTTGAAATGGTCCGACAAAAAGTTTCTCCAACTCTAAATCATACTCATCCAGATTATCAAAAATAATCAGCGTTCTTGCAGTGGACGAAAGCCTGAGCTGTGTAAGTTTACGTTTATAGAATTCTGTATCGCTCTCTTTTATTCCGTCCGAGTGAATTACACGCTCTGAAATAAAAGGCTCAGTAAGCGTAAATACATTATTATCATTAATAAGACTTATAATTGAACCGGAATATTCAGCAAAAATTACTGTATCATAATTATCCTTATATCTTTCTGCATACCTTTTGGCACATTCACTTTTTCCGATTCCTCCCATTCCCTGTAAAAAAAGAAAATTGTTACCCGACAAAAAATGAATATGTATCTGTGAAAGCAACTCGTCTCTGCCCATAAACACAGGTCGACATGGTTTGGTATGTGAAAGCAGTACAGCTTTTTCTGCAACATTATTATGTGCTTTCCGATAAATCGGATACAGCAAATCAATTTGTTCTTTTCCATATATTGACCATAAAATCAACATAAGTATTGATTTGTCATATTTTCTGCTTTTTATACTCTCTTCAATACTTTGAAAAAAGGAGACTGGCATTTCACATCTGTCATATGAAATTAACTGATAAATCTCATGTTCTATATTCATACCACAAACATCTATCATCGCTGTGAGCGATGTCTGCATTTCCTGGAATACAGAGTCTTTGCATATTAGTTCAGACCAAAGTTTTAACTTTCGAACATTCAATCGTTTATGCTCATCATAATTTCCTTTCATAAACGAAGAAAGATGCTTTTCACCAAAAGAATCTGTAAATGTAAGCTGATATGAATCTTTCAAAGGTTTAAAAATTAAGTTGATGAAGTCCTTGTTTGTTTTGTTAGGAGAAAGAATTTTCTTTATTTTCTCCAAAGTAATATGATTTTTATATAGACAATTGTTTGTTGCTTCATCCTTTCTATATAACATCAATCGCCCTCCTTTACTAATTAAATAAAATACTCTGATCAAATTATAAATATCTTTCTGCTATATTCCTATTATAATATGTTTGTCGCAGAGAAACAAATCATGCTTATCATGATCGGATTTTTTCAGTTGTACGACCTTTTTCCCTCGCAGGAAATGTCATCTTTGCAAGTTTCGCTTTTGCCGGTGGATAGACAGGAATGCCGATTTCGTTCCATATTTCCTCCGTACTCGTAGCACTTGAAGCACGATAATTTCTATCTCACGGCCACACTTTTTAAGCATATCTTTAAAAATAAACTCAGCCATGGGACTTCTGCATATATTTTCGTGGCAGACAAACATAATTCTTATCATGATTTACTTTCTTATGTCATAATTCTGATGTTCATGATTCTATCCTTTCATTTTGGCCAATGTATCATTATTTTTTTGCCATTTCCAATGTGTTTCTGACAACCAGACAATCATCTGCTCACGATTAACATCATCCCAATAACATTATACTTCCACACAAAGAAAAAAGCAATATAGGTCAGAGAAATTGCCCTGATCAATACTATTTCCTGTATCGTTCTTCTATAACTTCTGAAATCATAAAAGCCATTCACAACCTACGTATCTCCTCATATAACTCCCCTACTCATTCCATCAAAAGAAACTGCTTATCAATTCTCTCTTTCATTTTCTTTCGTAAATTTAATGGTTCTAATACTTCCACAACAGGTCCGAATGAAAGAAGCCGAATCAGTATTTCTGTTTCATCTTTAAAATTGTATTTCATTCTTACAAGGCACTCTTTCGTTTCCTCATCATATTCCGAAACTCGTTCCAGTTCTGCAAATTCCATCATAAAGCGATTGACAGCGTTTCTTTCTTCTGTAATCTTAATCACTACTTCCCTTTTTTCATGCGTTGCAATACAATTTGTTGCCGGTGCGATATTTGTACATTCCGTTAATGTAATTTGTGAAAGATTGATAATCCCGGTATCAACTGCTTTGTCTTTTCGATACTGGATAACATGTACCCGAAATCGATCATTTTTAGAGGAATATTCTATTTTAACAGGAAGAAAATAATGTGTTATCCGATTACCCTTTCTTGTTTGAAAACTGATTTTAATGAGCGTATGATCATGTATAGATCGTAATATATTACGAAAATGCTTTATGTACTGTTCGTTCTCATAATCATCACCGTCCGAAAATCGATCAAAAAACTGCAAAAATTGATTCTGATACAATGGTGTTACGCCCAATAAATTGCATAGTTCTTGTTTCTGTTCCTTATCCATAAATAAATTGCTTTTCTTATCATGCAAAACCGCACAAAGCCATCTCTTTTCAAGAACCGTAAGCGGAATATGCGGTTCTTTTTTTAATATGGACTGATAAGTGCCATTCTTCTCTGTCAATAATCCGTAATGATTTTCACCAATCAATTTGGGTTCCAGAAACAGCACTGTTTCAGAAAAGCCATTTTTACAAATGATATCAAGAATTTCAGCTTTTGTTACAATTTTCTTTTTCAAAATTTTTTCTGTAATCTGATAGTATGTACTGTATATTTCAGAAAAAAGTTTCATTTCATTCTTCACTCCCGTACATTTCATGCAATCTCTGAATATCTCGATCAAACTTTTCCTGTAATTCCTGATTGGAAGTTTCAAAAACAACGATCCTGCCGATAAACGTTTTCATCCAAGGTGATGCTTCATTTGCATCAAACAAATCCACATCATAAGCATATCTTCCATCAGCGATTTTTGTAACAATACCATTTCTTCCTTCACGAATTAGTCGTTTTACTACAAATTGTTCAGAAGTATCATCAATCAAAAGTTCCATATGGATATGCTCAGTCTGACCATATTTTCTAATATTTCCAAAGCTCGTTCTCCAAATATATTTCACGTTGTTTTCATAATATTGATAGTATTTTTCATAATCTGCACAGGGTGATTCTTTCATCACTTTTTTTACAGCATCCAGACGTACAGAAAACAGTCTTTTTTGCGGCGCACTATACATAATGATATAGTTTCTTCCTGTTTGTACAGAACTATGTATTTTCAAAGGAACAGCCGTAACATAATAAGCATTCTGATGCTTAATACCAATGCAGGAAAGTGTAACTTCATTTTTATTTTTCATTGCATCAAGAATAGGAAGCAAAATCTCGTCATCCAATGTATGCACCATATAAGAATGCTTGCGTGTGAATATTTTGTTCACGTAGTTCAATTGATTCATTAGAAAGTTTCCTACAACACCAAACGGAATTTCTTCTGAAAAGAATACGATCATATCTGCAATTGCAGGATATTGTTTTACCAGCATATCTGCAAAAATATTTGATTTCGTAAAAAGAATTGTATTTCCAATCTTCTTTTGCTGAATCAATCCTTCTTCCACATATTCTTTCAGTTTAAGACGAACGATCTGCGTATCGAATACCATACCATATTCCGATGATATTTTATCTGTCATTTCAGAAACAGTCATCATTGAATCGCCCAGTAAATCCAATAAAATAAAATGTAGTCTGATATCATTATCCGTATAAGATTTGGATTTATAACACTGATACAGCGGATTTTCATACATATGGCTGCTGTCGATCTTTACAGACACCTTTTTCTTATGACCTATCAGTTCTGTATGAATATGAGCAGAAAGCCAGCTTTCGATTCTACGCTTTTCATTATCGTATGTTCGTTTACTCTTCTTGTTATAATTCTCTCTTGTACGAAATCCAAAAATATATAATTCACGTACATAATCCCGTATCTTTTCAAAATTCTTGATCAGTTCCGAATAAACAGCCATATGTGGTTCAGCTCCTTTCTCTGTTTTTAATTACATCAAATTTCAATTCTTTTATCAATACGACAATTTAACTTCGCACCTTTTTTTATATGATATTTTTTCCAGAATCATATATAATTAATACAGCGAAGGAAAGGAGGACATGAAAATGTTTGAATACTATGATAAGAGCAAAATGCTGATACCAATCAAAATCTGGACAAAGTCCATTGAAGATATAGAGGAAAGCTGTCTGGAACAGGCAATTCATCTTGCCAATCTTCCGTTTGCATATGACCACATTGCACTGATGCCTGATACGCATACGGGCAAGGGAATGCCAATTGGCGGAGTGATTGCCTGCAAAAATGTTGTGATTCCAAATGCAGTCGGCGTGGACATTGGCTGTGGAATGGCATTTGTTCAGACGGACATTCCTGTGAAAGTTCTCCGTGAAACTATGACAGGAAGCGGAGAACTTATCAAGGTGATCATTGGGAATATTCTGCGTACAATCCCTGTAGGATTTCGGCACTACAGCAAACCGCAAGCATCTGCTGTACTGGACAAAGCACAGAGTGAAATTGAAAAATATACCGCTGACAGTGAGCTTATCGATTTTATCGAGCAAAGCTATTATTCTGTTGGTTCACTGGGCGGTGGCAATCATTTTATTGAAATACAAGAGGACGAGGACGGGCTTGCCTGCATCATGCTGCATTCCGGCAGCAGAATGTTTGGAAACATGATTGGAAAGCATTTTAATCAGTTAGCTCACAAAATCAATGATCAGTATTTTTCTGTTGTGCCATCAGAATATAATCTCCCGTTTCTGCCTGTGGATACGAATGAAGGACAGCGTTACTTAAATTGGATGCACCTTGCGATGGATTTTGCTTTTGAAAACAGGGCTGTTATGCTTGAAAAAGTAAAACAGATTTTTACAGAGCAGATTGAAAAACATACTGCACTTCATCCGACTTATACAAATGAGATCAACTGTCATCACAATTACGCAGCGCTTGAAAATCATTATGGAGAGAATGTGTGGGTACATCGAAAGGGTGCGATTCATGCTAAAAATGGTGAAATTGCAATTATTCCCGGTTCCATGGGTTCTAACAGCTATATTGTCAAAGGTCTTGGAAATGAGGAAAGCTTCTTGACTTCTTCCCATGGTGCAGGCAGAAGCTATTCACGAACAGGTGCAATGGAGAAGTTTTCTGTAGAATCTGTTATGGTTGACCTGAAACAGCGAAATGTTGTGCTGGGAAAAAACAGCAAAAAGGATGTTGCGGAGGAATGCAGGTTTGCATACAAGGATATTGATACAGTCATGGAAAATCAAAAAGATCTTACCATGCCAATGAAGAAACTGTTTACAGTGGGTGTGGTAAAGGGATAAACAGGAGGTTATGATTATGAAACTTGCTACTGCTTTGTCAGAACGTTCTGACATTCAAAATAAAATCAGCGAAATCTCTGTCAGATTGAATAACAACGCCAAGGTACAAGACGGAGATACACCTGCTGAAAATCCTATCAAGCTTATGGAGGAACTTGACATTCTGCTCATAAGACTTGAAGATCTGATGGCAAAAATTAATTTGACAAACAGCAAGACGATATACGATGGAAAAACCATTACTGAGTTACTTGCACACAGGGACTGTTTGAAGAAGAAAATTGAGGTAATGCGAAATTTTCTTAACAATGCAAGCAACAGAGTCAATCGTGTGACCAGAACAGAGATTAAAATTATCAGCACTGTTCCGGTTGATGAAATTCAAGAAACTCTCGACTGTCTTTCCAAGGAACTGCGTCAAACAGACGAAAAAATACAGGAATTGAATTGGATAACAGAACTGATATAGTATTTGGGTGGGATTTTTACAGAGTGGATGCAATCTCCGTCAGCAGAGAATGTGCTGAATCATTGGTGAAATCGGGACAGATTTCAGAGGTTCGACTCCTCATTTTACACGCATTGTCCAGTAATGTTACATGCGTATTGTTAATTATTTTATTACTACCTCGCATCGGCTGTGAAAATGGGTGGGGATAAGAAAAGCGGATTTCCATTTTGGTTTCCGCTTTTTCTTGTTATTTCAGAATAATCAAAAGTATACAGATAGAGAAAATTAGAGAACAATAATTGAAAAGATTACTGTTTTTAATGATAACAGAATGATTTTTTAGTTCCTTGACGAAACAGAGATTGAAGCATAAACACATAAAACAAAGCCAAAACAATAGTCAATACTATTATTACTGAGGAATTTTTTATGCTAAGACAAAAGAAAGTGCTGCTCACTAAAATGCAATATTTTGTCTTATTTTTTAAGCAAACTTTTCTTACTTACTAAGCTTGCTCTTGCTTGTTCAGTGGGGTGAATTTATATTGATTTATCTTTGAAAACATCTTCTTAACTCAACACATCCGAAACAATTCTCCTCAATAGGCACATATCAAAAACATTAATAACTCCATCTTGATTAACATCTGCGTTAATAGAAATATCCTTACGACGTACTACCAAGAAGTCTTGAAGCGCAACAAGATCTGCAATACCTACAACACCATCTCCATTAGCATCGCCGACTGTATCCTTTAATGATTTGCAGATGGTACATTTATTATTTGCGAAATTATGATTACAGTATATTTTGTAAGTTGCTGAAACTTCTCCTGTATAGTTGCGGATTCCGGTAATGATGAGTTCGTATTCTCCGGGATAGATGGCACTATAGCGTTTCTCAATGTCATAATCCACGCCTTCTGTCAACATTTCTCTATTCAGCGTAACCTCCGGTTCAGCAAATTGTTCTGCCCCGTTACAAAGAATGTCTGGTATTGTCACCTGAGCAGAGGATAAATCCGTTTTTGATGCTGCTTTTACAAGTGTTACCGCATTTTCATACTGCTCTTTGGCAATGTATGGAATTTCAAGGTTACCATTTGCATCTGAAACTGCTTGTGTGATGTAGAGGAGATTGTCACTGCTGAGCGAACTTTCTGCGGTTTCGGATTTCATGACATAGAAGTTATAGACCATATTTGGCGATAAGCCTTGATATGATTTTGCTGTGGCTGTGCTATAATTTTCTGCTAAGAGTGTAGGAGATTGTGTTAGATTTAATGGTGCTGCGGAATAAAGCCCTGATGATGCTGTTTCGCTTAAATTTAAGTTTGCCATCACAGTACTAGTATTTATAGGTGAGATTTCAATTTTGATGGGAGTGGTACTGTCTTCCGTTGTTCCATTTCCAAGCTGACCAAAACCGTTATCTCCCCACATATAAAGAGTTTCATCTGTTTTTATGATTCCAAAATGATTTTTTCCATAACTGAACCTACCTATAGCAACTAAAGCAACATCGTCTAATGTACCACTTGAACTACGTCCCCATATGTAAAGCCTACCATTTTCCGCTATTGCTGAACTTTGACTACCAACAAAAATTATAGATTTAATATTATCAATTACTTTTGTTGGGGTTGAACTTTTAGCCGTACTATATCCAAGTTGGTTATAAAAATTATTTCCCCATGTATAAAGGCTCCCATCTTCTGTTAATGCTCCGCTGTGTTCAGAGCCAAGACTAACAGCTTTAACGTTATCCATTATTTTTACTGGCGTTGAACTGTTGTTTGTTGTTCCGTTTCCAATTTGACCTCTGTCATTATACCCCCACATATAAAGACTACCATCTTCCGTTATTGCTGCGTTGTGACTACTACCCAAACTAACAGATTTAACATTATCCATTATTTTTATCGGGGTTAAACTGTCTTCACTTGTTCCATTTCCAAGTTGATAGCACCAGTTCGCTCCCCACATATAAAGACTTCCATCTTCCGTTATTGCTGCGCTATAGTTATAGCTAAGACTTACAGATTTAACATTATCCATTATTTTAATTGGGACTGAACTATTTTTTGTTGTTCCATTTCCAAGCTTACCATATTTATTATTTCCCCACATATAAAGATTTCCATCCTCTGTTATTGCTGCACTGTTAGAATCCCCAAGACTCACCTCTTTAACATTATCCAATACTTTGATTGGAATTGAACTCTTAGTACTTGTGCCATTTCCAAGCTCACTATCATAATTCCATCCCCACATATAAAGACTTCCGTCTTCGGTTATCGCTGCACTGTGAGAATCTCCAATGGTTACGTCCTTTACATTATCCATTATTTTGATTGGCACTAAACTGTCTTCTTCTGTTCCATTTCCCAGTTGCAACAAACCATTACTTCCCCACGTATAAAGGCTCCCATCTTCAGTTATTGCTGCACTCAGACTATCTCCAAGAACAAGTTGCCTAATTTTTAAAGAACTATTACTATTGCTCTCAGCAACTGATAATTTAAATCTTATCAACACACTTTTCGGATTATCATAAACAGTAATATTTCTTGAAACTGTCTGATCATCTTTTTTCGCCGTCAAAGTATAGTCCCCATTGGAAAGCCATATTTCCAAATTACCATTACTATCTGTTTTTCCAAGAAAAATATCGCCAATGGGATTATTCTCTATAATAGATGCTTCGCTGATGGGAATATGATTGTTATCTACTGCTCTCACATTCACACGATATTGCTTGTAAGGGCACATTCCAAAGCCGAATTCATCCTTATCAAGAGAATAATAAAAATCACACCATTTTTCCTCAATTTCATTCAATTTATTCTTGAAAATCGCTCTCTTTTTCAATTTCACATTAAAGAATGCAGATACTTTTCGATTTATTTCACCTTCAATACATTCTTTACATTCATGTTTTTCATTTTCATCCGGTTTTAATTCCCACCAGACTTTTTCGCCTTTCGCTTCAATTTCGTTTTCCAGCGCAAGATCGATATCTGCAATATCATCATTCAAAAAATTGATATTTGGTTTCACTGATACTGTCAAAAATACGCCAGCCTCTGTTTTAAATTCGGAATTAAATTCGGGAAGTGAAGATATATCTCTCGCCTTATTTTCATCACTGTCATAGGAAAATCCGATAGACCCTTTCACAGTTCCATTTACTTCCGTTTTTCCGGTTACTCCAATTTCAAGTGTTACTGTAACGCCGATATTGATTCCATAAGGAGTAGGAATGTTAAATTCTCCTAAATCAATTGGCAGTTTCGCTT
>ERZ791837.1918-NODE-1918-length-12507-cov-3.810553_pt1 | contig 12507 bp, 10 predicted proteins | sample MGYA00510292_ERZ791837 | MGnify/ENA primary metagenome ERZ791837 (study PRJEB30046, sample SAMN00715259) | human gut metagenome | study: EMG produced TPA metagenomics assembly of the A metagenome-wide association study of gut microbiota in type 2...
TCTGCCGCACCTCGCTCGCCGTATCGGCACTTAGAATTATGCGGTATTGCCCTTACCATTTACAACAAACGCTGCAAATTACCTGTAGGGGACGATGCTCGCCATCGTCCCACCCGCCGGGTCCTGCCATATCTCCCACCGCCAAAACTCGCAAATCTCTTTCCCCCTCTCATCTACGCGCCTTATTGTAAACCTCAACCCGTCCTCTCCGTTGACATTTCATTTTTTCCCGCGGTATACTATACCTCAGTTTGCGCAAACTTTTTGGGGAAAGGCGGTTACGGCATGTCAGTCAAAGCACAGGTCCTCAGCGCGCTGGACGCAGCGCGCGGGCGGTATATCTCCGGGCAGGAACTTGCCGACCAGCTCGGCGTCAGCCGGGCCGCCATCTGGAAAGCCGTCACTGCCCTGCGTGCGGACGGCACCCCCATTGAAGCCATTACCAACCGCGGCTATGCTCTGCCCCACGGGGCAGACCTGCTGAACGCGGACGCCATCACAGCGCTGCTGGCCCCTGCCGTTGCGCAGGCGGTACAGATCACTGTGGTGGACCGCCTGCCCGGCACCAATGCGGCGCTGCGCACCCAGGCCGCCAACGGCGCGCCGGAGGGCCTTGTGCTGATTGCCCAGGCCCAGTCCGCCGGGCGCGGTCGGCGCGGGCACAGCTTCTTCTCCCCGCCGGGCGGGCTGTACCTGAGCATTTTGCTGCGGCCGGCATTCAGCACCCGCCAGTCCCCGCAGATCACCGCATTGGCCGCAGTTGCCGCTGCACGGGCAGCGGAGCAGCTGTGCGGCACGCCCATCCAGATCAAATGGGTGAACGACCTGTGGAAGAACGGCAAAAAGGTCTGCGGTATTCTGACCGAAGCCGCCGTGGACCTGGAATCTGGCATGCTGGATTATGCCGTGCTGGGGCTTGGTTTCAACCTGGTTCAGCCGTCCGGCGGCTGGCCCAAGGAGCTTACCGCGGTGGCGGGTTCTCTGTTTGATTCTGCCCCCGCCCCCGGTGCCCGCGCGGCACTGGCGGCAGCGTTTTTGAACGAGTTCTGGGCGCTGTACCACACCGGCCTGCGCGGCAGCTGGCTGGATGATTACCGCCGCCGCCAGGCCCTGACGGGCCGCCATGTGACCCTGATCCCCAACGGCAGCGAACCGCGCGGGGCTACGGTGCTTGGCATTGACGATGACTGCCGCCTGCTGGTGCGCTGTGATGGCGACCTTGCCCCCACAGCATTCGGCAGTGATGAGATCCGCGTGATTCCAGAGTTGGGCACACTTGCCTGACGTTCCGGCATTGTATATTAAAGAGAGTGAGGAAAGTTATCATGAATACAACTGCTTCCAACGCCCGCCTGCACAAGATGGTGGGCTGCGCCCTGTTTGCCGCCCTGACCGCTGTTTGCAGCCAGCTGGCTATCCCTATGCCGTGGGGCGTGCCGATCAATCTGGCACTGTTTGCCGTGTACATGGCGGGCACCATGCTGGGCCCCGTATGGGGTGCCGCCAGCCAGCTGGTTTACCTGCTGCTGGCCGCTGTGGGTGTTCCCGTTATGGCCGGTATGCAGGGCGGCCCCGCTGTTCTGCTTGGCAAAACCGGCGGCTATGCCATCGGCTACCTGCTGGCCGCGCTGATTGCCGGTGCCTTTGCCGCCAAGCTGCCCCGCAAGTTCGGCTGGCTGGCCTTGGGCTGCGTGGTTGGCTGCGCCGCCTGCTATGTGCTGGGCACCATCTGGTTTATGGTGCTGACCGGCCTTGACCTGCCCACCAGCCTGACTTACTGCGTGATTCCCTACCTGCCGGGCGATGTGATCAAGATTGCCCTGGCCAGCCTGCTGACCATCCAGCTGGACAAGCGCATGCCGAAGATCTGAGCTTATCTTCTCCCATGTTTTCTGCGCACCCCTTACTGATAAGGGGGTGCGCTTTTTTTGCTGCCTACCTGCCGCGCTTTATTGCACCCACTTCCTGCACATGGTATAATGGTTACACTACACAAAACATGAGGTACGCCAATGAAATGGATCGCTGTTGATTACGGGGAGCGCCGCACGGGGCTGGCGGTATGTGATGCTTCGGAGCTGATCGTTACGCCTGTTACCCCGCAGATTGAGGAAAAAAGCCTGAACAAAGTAGCGGAGGCTGCCGCCGCTGCCCGGCTGGCCCAGGGGGCTGAGGGCGTTGTGTGCGGCCTGCCCCGCAACATGGACGGCACCGAGGGTTCTCGCTGCGTAAAAAGCCGCCGCTTTGCCGCGCGGCTTGCCACTGCCTGCGGGGTGCCCGTTGTGCTGTGGGATGAACGCCGCACCACGGTAACGGCGGCAGGCATTCTTTCGGCCAACAGCACCTTTGGCGCAGACCGCAAAGCTCGGCTGGATTCGGTTTCCGCCGCAGTGATCTTGGAAAGTTTTCTGGCATGGCGCAAAGCCCACCCCGGCGAAGAACCGCCGGAGGTTGCCGCGCCCACTGCCCCGGAGCAAGCATAACAAGGAGGTTTTCCCATGCCTGAAGCACTTACCCGCATCCCCACCCATGCCGCCATTATTGTGGACGGCAACCGCCGCTGGGCCAAGAACCGCGGCCTGCCCGCCAGCTTTGGCCACAAGGCCGGTTTTGACCGCCTGAAAGAGATCACCCGCTATGCTGTGGGTGACTGCGGCATCAAGGTGCTGAGCCTGTATGTTTTTTCTACCGAGAATTTTGCCCGCGATGCCAAGGAAGTCGGCTACCTGATGGACCTATTTGCCAATAACTTCCGCACCATTGCCGAGGAAATGAACGAGCGCGACTGTCAGGTACTGTTCAGCGGCCGCCGTGAAGGACTGCAGCAGCGCGTGCTGGACGCTATGGACTACATGATGGACCTGACGAAGGACAACAAGACCGGCATTGTGAACTTCTGCCTGAACTATGGTTCCCACGCCGAGCTGACCGATGCCATGCGCGCCATTGCCGGTGAGGTGCAGAACGGCACTCTGGCCCCGGCTGACATCAACGAGCAGACGATTGAAAGCCACCTGTATCGCCAGCTGCCCCCTGTGGACTTTATGATCCGCACCAGCGGCGAGGAACGCATCTCCAACTTCCTGCTGTGGCAGTGCGCCTATGCGGAGTTCTATTTTACCCCGGTGCTCTTCCCGGATTTCACCAAGCAGTGCTTTGATGAAGCCCTGGCCGAATACGCCCACCGTGACCGCCGGATGGGCGGTAACACCAAAAAGAAATAATCACACAAAAATATCCCACAGGTTTTGGCTGATATGCCATGAAACCTGTGGGATATTTTTTATTGGGCTGCATATTCTATTACTGGGCGCTGGAATCCGAAGCCGCACTGTCGGCGGTATCATCGGCGCTGGGGCCGGGGTAATTATCAATGGTTACCTTGTAAATGGTAACGGTGCTGTCTTCCTGCGGGCGGTAGGTATCGGTTTCGTCCTCATTCTTCACCGTAGGAACACAAGCAATCTGATCCACCACATCCATGCCCGCGTATACCTGGCCAAACACGGTATCGGTGTTATCCAGGTAGGGCAGCCCGCCCGCCGCAGCATAGGCGGAGACCTGCTCATCGGAATAGCCGTTATCTCGCAGTTGCTGCTGCATGGTTTCATCCACGCTGTTTGGCAGGGCTGTGACAAAATAGAACTGGCTGTTGCCGCCCGTCACCTCGCCGCCCTGGGCAAAGGCCGCGCAGAGCGCACCGGCATAGTGGCGCAGGCTGCTGTCCGCTTCCAGCGGGTAGGGGTTATTGGACCAGATGGTCGCGCCGCCGCTGCCCGTTCCGCCTGCATCACCGCCCTGCACGGCAAAGCCGTATTGGGCGCGCCAGATCACCGTATTATCATAGTAGCCGCTGCGGGCCAGGCCCACAAAATTCTGTACCGCCATGGGGGCAGCGTCCGGGTAAAGCACAGCGCGCACCTCGCCAAGGGAAGTGGAAAAGATGGCGATAAAATCCCCGTCAGACGGCTGGGCAAACTGGCGTTCCCCGCTTTCCACTGCGGCGCGCTGCGGGGCTTTATGGCCGGTTTCCGCGCCGGAACAGCCGCACAGCAGCAGGGCAAAAGCCAGCGCCGCAGCCAGCACCGCGGTATGGATGAGTCGTTTCATGGGCATACCCCCTTGGACAAAAATACCGCAATAAATCTTTTTACGGCGCAGCGAATTTATTCAATACATAGAATATTATATCACAGATTTGGTGAAATGAATAGCTTGACGTTTGAGGAAAAACACGGTAAACTAGATACAGACAAAACGAGGGGAAACAACAAAATATGCCCCTTTTTGATGACAGGAGAAACTGACCATGGCAGATGAACTGACCCCCGAAATGCTTCAGGAAGCACAGCCGGATCTTTTGACCCTTGAGGACGAAGACGGCAAGGAATGCACCTTTGAAGTGATCGACGCGACCGAAGTAAACGGCACCCGCTACCTGGCCGTGATCCCCTATCAGGAAGATCCCGAAAGCCTGGACGAAGAGGCCGAACTGATTCTGATGCGGATCGGCACCGATGAGGCCGGTGAATATATGGACATTGTGGATGACGACGAAGAACTTTTGACCGTTGGCAAAGTGTTTGAAGAGCGTCTGCGCGCCATGTATGACATCGACGATGACGATGTGGAAGGCCAGCCCTCTTAACCGCATCGCAGCACTTAGCTAAACCCTGCGTGGTTCGATTTGTTGCAGCTTTATATAATCCTACTAATCAATCTTTGGGAGCCCGGATTTGTCCCCCGCCGGATCGCAGACCTCCCGCCCCGTGTATACACGGCAAGCGGAAGAAGGGAGCGTGATTGCGGGTGCAGGGCACCCACCTGCCATATAACGGTAGGTTTTGATTGGCTGCAGACGGCCGCGCGGGATTTTTTGTACACCTTACAGGGGAAGGGAATGCCTTTCCCCTGTTTTTTTCACGCTACCGCGCTGCGTGGAAATTAGAAATTAGCAATGAGAAATTCGTAATTTATGGTGGACCGCCTCGCTGCGCTCGGCTCAAAAATGCGGCATGAGCCTATTTTCAATATATGTGCGCGGCACGCATACCGGCATTATTCTTTATTCTCTATTCTTTCTTATTTGAACGAAAGGTTGTTGTCGTTTTGGGTAAGCAGATCAAAGCGGGCGAAAAACTGCCGTTTTTCAAATACGATACCCCGTACAGCGCGGCCAACAGTTTCCGCCAGCTTTTGGCGGAGCATGCACCGCTGGTACTGGTGTTCATGAGCAACTTCGGCCACCCCATCACCCGCACCTTTGTGGGTCGGTATGCCGCCACCTATGACGAGCTGACCGGCGGCAGCCTGGCGCTGGTGGTGCGTTCCCGCGCGGACCGCCTGACCCGCAGCGTGGGGCCGGATACCCTGCCTTATCCTCTGCTGTGCGATGCGGACGGCGTTCTGTATGACCTGCTGGATATTCCCACCCGCAGCGGAGCGCTGAGCACCTACAGCCTGGAAGCATGGCAGATCATGCGGGATGCCAAGCGCCGCGGCTATCACTCGCCTGCCAACGGTCAGCAGCAGCTGCCGCTGACCCTGGTGCTGGACAAGGACGGCACGGTGCTGTTCAGCCATTACGGTGCCAGCCTGACCGATGTTCCGGCGGACTGCGGTGCGGCCCAGTCCTTGTTGGAAGATCTGGACGTAGCCAAGCCGGTAGATGTGGACGATGCCGATGTGACCATCTATGCGGACCCCGGCGCAGCGCCAGATATTCCCGGCCTGACTCCGCATGTACATGAATACGCCCAGCCGAACCTGGGTGAAACCGGCGTGTTCAGCGTGTTTGACGACGCCTATAAAGACGAAGAGTAAGCAAAACAAAACCCGCACCCCTTCCACTGTGTTGTACCACAGCTGGCAGGGGCGCGGGTTTTTATTGCTTTATAGGGTGTTGTTTACTGCATCACTGCGCCCAGGTTGGCGGAAGCCACCATGCGGGCGTAACGGGCCAGCCAGCCGGACTTGACGTTCGGCTCCGGCTGGACGTAAGCAGCCTTGCGGCGTGCCAGCTCTTCATCGCTGACGGCCAGATGGATGGATGCTTCGGGGATGTTGATCTCGATGGTATCTCCTTCTTCAATCAGGCCGATGGGGCCGCCGGAAGCAGCCTCCGGGCTGACATGGCCGATAGCAGCGCCGCGGGAAGCGCCGGAGAAGCGGCCGTCCGTGATCAGGGCCACGGTGGTGTCCAGCTTCATGCCAGCCAGTGCGCTGGTGGGATTCAGCATCTCACGCATACCGGGGCCGCCCTTGGGGCCTTCATACCGGATGACAACAACATCTCCGGGATGGATGCCGCCTGCGTAGATGGTTGCGATGGCATCCTCTTCGCTGTCAAACACACGCGCCGGGCCTGTATGGCACAGCATCTCGGGGTCTACTGCGCTTCTCTTTACCACACAGCCATCCTCTGCGATATTCCCCCACAGAACCGCAATGCCGCCTGTTTCGCTATAGGGGTGATCAATGGGGCGAATCAAATCGTAATCCTTAACGTATGCACCCTTGATATTTTCGCCCAGCGTTTTACCTGTTGCTGTCATAGCATCCAGATCCAGCAGACCCTTTTTCGCAAGCTCTGCCTGTACCGCAGGGATACCGCCTGCTCTGTTCAGGTCGGAGATATGGGTAGAGCCGGCAGGTGCCAAATGGCACAGATTGGGTACCTTTGCGGAAATTTCATTGAAGATATCCATATTCAAATCTACGCCTGCTTCGTTTGCAATCGCCAGCAGATGCAGTACGCTGTTGGAGGAGCAGCCCAATGCCATATCACAGGCAACTGCATTATAAATGCTTCTGGTGTTGATGATATCTCTTGCCTTGATATCCCTTTCCACCAATTCCATGATTGCCATACCGGCGTGCTTTGCCAGCTGCAGACGCTTGGAGTAGACGGCAGGAATGGTGCCGTTGCCGGGCAGTGCGATGCCGATGGCCTCGCACAGGCAGTTCATGCTGTTGGCGGTGTACATGCCGGAGCAGCTGCCGCAGCTGGGGCAGCAGTTGCAGGTGCAGTCCTCCAGCTGATCTTCGGTGATCATACCGGCCTTGTAAGCACCCACGGCCTCAAACATCTTGGACAGACTGACTTCCTCGCCGCCGTAGGTGCCGGCCAGCATCGGGCCGCCGGAGCAGACCACAGCGGGCACGTCCATACGGACGGCAGCCATGACCATGCCGGGCACGATCTTGTCGCAGTTGGGCACCAGCACCAGGCCGTCCAGCTGATGGGCCATGAGCATGGTCTCCACGCTGTCGCAGATCAGCTCACGGGAAGCCAGGGAATACTTCATGCCCACATGGCCCATGGCGATGCCGTCGCACACGCCGATGGCCGGGATCAGGATAGGGGTACCGCCCGCCATCTCGATACCGGCCTTGACGGCATCGGCGATCTTATCCAGATTCATGTGGCCGGGCACGATCTCACTGTGGGCGCTCACCACGCCGATGAGCGGACGCTCCAGCTCTTCCGGGGTGTAACCCAGTGCATAAAACAGGCTGCGGTTCGGCGCACGCTCCGAACCCTTGGTCACGTTGTCACTTCTCATGGTATTGTCCTCTTTTCTGATAAAACCCTCTCCGTCACGGCTGCGCCGTGCCACCTCTCCCGAAGGGGAGAGGTTTTTGCGGAGGAACTATAAGGTTTCCGTTTTCAACAAAAGCTCCCCCTTTCGGGGGAGCTGGCCGCCGAAAGGCGGCCTGAGAGGGTTTTCCTCTTACTTTTTCAGCCAGCTCATCATGCTGCGCAGCTCTGCGCCGACCTTCTCGATGGGCAGCTCGGCTTCCATGCGGCGCTTTGCCAGGAAGTGGACCTTGCGGCCGCCGTTGGGGTTCATCTCGGTCAGGAACTCGGAAGCGAAGGTGCCGTCCTGGATCTCGGTCAGGACCTTCTTCATCTCCTTGCGGGTTTCCTCGGTGATCAGGCGCTTGCCGGTGCGGTAGTCGCCGTACTCAGCGGTGTTGGAGATGGAGTAACGCATCTTGGAGAAGCCGCCCTCGTTGATCAGGTCAACGATCAGCTTCATCTCATGGCAGGTCTCAAAGTAAGCCATCTCAGGCTCGTAACCAGCCTCCACCAGGGTGTCGAAACCGGCGTGGATCAGCTCGGAAACGCCGCCGCACAGCACGGCCTGCTCGCCGAACAGGTCGGTCTCGGTCTCCTCCTTGAAGGTGGTCTGCAGGATGCCTGCACGGCCTGCGCCGATGCCGGAAGCGTAGGCCAGAGCGATGTCCTTGGCCTTACCGGTGTAGTCCTGCTCCACGCAGATCAGAGAGGGGCAGCCTTCGCCCTCGGTGTACAGGCGGCGCACGATGTGGCCGGGGCCCTTGGGAGCGATCATGATGACGTCCACGTTCTTGGGAGCGGTGATGGTCTTGAAGTGGATGTTGAAGCCGTGTGCAAAGGCCAAAGCCTTGCCCTCGGTCATATAAGGAGCAACCTGTTTGTTGTAGATGTCGGCGCACAGCTCATCGGGAACCAGCATCATGACCACATCGCCGGCCTTGGCGGCCTCTTCCACTTCCATGACCTTGAAGTTGTCGTGGGTGGCAGCGAACTCGGAAGCCTTTGCCCAGTGAGCAGAACCCTTGCGCAGGCCGACGACGACATTGACGCCGCTCTCGGCCAGGTTCTCGGAGTGTGCATGGCCCTGGCTGCCAAAGCCGATGACCGCAACGGTCTTGCCGTCCAGCACGCCGAGGTTGCAGTCGGAATCGTAATATTTCTTGATAGCCATAGTAGTTGTTCTCCTTTTTATTTTTCTGTTGCGGCTAATAATAAACGATCTTTATTTTTTCGCTCACCGGGGAGCGGAAAAAACATTCAGGTGCGTTCCGGGCAATGGGTGCCCGGCAGAGGGAGCTGGGCCGCGCGTACTTCCTGCGGCGGCTTTTGCATATGCTGGTGCATTCCGCCGCGTTCCAGCGCCGTGACGCCGGTGCGGCACTGTTCCAGGATCTCGTAGTCCTCGAACATCTTCAGGAAGGCGTCGATCTTGTCCGGCTTGCCGATCAGTTCAAACACCATGCTGTCCGGCGACAGGTCAATGATCTTGGCCTTGTAAATGTTGGCGATCTCCCGCAGCTCGGCGCGGTTGTGCACGTCGGACGCTACCTTGAGCAGCAGCAGTTCCCGTTGGAGGGTCTTGTCCTTGTCCAGCACGAACACCTGCCGGGTCACTTCCAGACGCTCAGTCTGGAGGATGAGCTGCTTCAGGGCCCGGTCGTCACTGGTGATGGTCAGGGTGATGCGGCTGACGGCCGGGTCGTTGGTGGCCGAAACGGTCAGGGTGTCGATGTTGAAGCCGCGGCGGCAGAACAGGTTGGACACCCGGGCCAGAACGCCGCTCTGGTTGTCCACCAGCAGGCTGATGACCCTGCGCTGACTGGATTCCATATTGCTGTGTCCTCCTTATTCCATGATGATATCGTTGATGTCACCGCCGCCGGGGATCATGGGCAGGACCTTTTCGTCCTTGTCGATGATGCACTCGATCCAGGTGGGGCCTTTGCGCTGGAGCGCCTCGGCAAATGCCTGCTGGAACTCCGGCAGGTTGGTGCAGCGGTAGCCCTTCAGGCCAAAGCCCTCGGCCAGCTTGACGAAGTCGGTGTGACGGTGGGGATCGGTCTGGCTGTAGCGCTTGCCGTAGAAGGTGGTCTGCCACTGGCGCACCATACCCAGCACGGAATTGTTGAAGATGACCGTGATGATGGGCAGGTCGTAGCTGACGGCGGTGCAGGCCTCGTTCAGGTTCATATGGAAGGAACCGTCACCGGTGAACATGACCACACGCTGGTCCCGGCCAAGGGCCATCTGGGCACCGATTGCGGCACCGTAGCCAAAGCCCATGGTGCCCAGGCCGCCGCTGGTGATGAAACCGCGGCTCTTGGCGTGGCGCAGGTACTGGGCCGCCCACATCTGGTGCTGGCCCACATCGGTGACGTATACGGCCTCCGGGCCGCACTGGTTGCACACCTCACCGATGACCTGATGGGGCATCAGGCGGGTGGGGTCGGACACCGGGTGGTAATCCTGTGCCTGCCACTCGTGGATCATCTTCATCCAGTCGGGGTGCTTTGCCTCTTTGATCTGCGGCAGCATGGCCTGCAGCACATAGGCGGCATCGCCCACGATGGACAGGTCCACTTCCACATTCTTGCCCAGCTCGCTGGGGTCGATGTCGATCTGGATGATGGTGGCATTCTTGGCAAAGGTCTTGGGTTTCAGCGCCACACGGTCCGAGAAGCGGGTACCCACCGCGATCAGCACGTCGCAGTCGGCCACGGCCCGGTTGGAGGTGTAACAGCCGTGCATGCCCAGCATGCCGATGTTCATGGGGTCGCCGTAAGGCACCACACCGGCCGCCATCAGGGTGTAGGTGGCCGGGATCTCGGCCTTGTGCAGCAGATCCCGCAGCGGCTGGCAGGAGGCCGCGCTGCGCACGCCGCCGCCAAAGTACACCAGCGGGCGCTGTGCCGCGTTGATCAGGTCGGCTGCCCAGCGCACCTGCTCCGCATCAAAGGTGGTCACCGTGCGGATGGGCTCCGGCTGCTTGTTTTCAAACTCGCACACGGCGGCAGTCACATCCTTGGGGATGTCCACCAGCACCGGGCCCTTGCGGCCGCTCTGTGCAATGCGGAAAGCTGCGCGCATGGTGTCAGCCAGATCCTCGACCCGGCGCACCGTGAAGTTGTGCTTGGTGATGGGCATCGTGATGCCCTCAATGTAGGCTTCCTGGAAGCTGTCCTTGCCGATGCCGGGGGTGGCCACGTTGCCGGTAAAAGCCACCATGGGCACCGAGTCCATGTAGGCCGTGGCAATGCCGGTGACCAGATTGGTGGCACCCGGGCCGCTGGTGGCCAGCACCACGCCGGTGCGGCCGGTGGCACGGGCGTAACCGTCGGCTGCGTGGGCAGCGCCCTGCTCGTGTGCCGTGAGCACATGGGTGATGCGGTGGGCGTTTTTATACAGCTCATCGTAAAGATTCAGCACTGCACCGCCGGGATAACCAAAAATGGTATCCACGCCCTGCTCACAAAGAACCTCCACAAAAATCTGAGAACCGTTCAACTGCATGGTAAGTTACTCCTGTTTCCTAAACCTTTTTCATTTACGCTCTGCAGGGGGCGGGGGTAAAAGAAAAGGCCCTTGTCCCCTGTTCATTCCAAGAGACAAAGACCTTGTGATCATCAAGCTCTCTGCGGTACCACTCTCGTTGGCGTGCTGTGCACACCCTCTCACGGGCTTCCAACAAAGCCCTGCACGGTAACGGCTGCAACCGGCGCTGCTTACAAGGGTTTTGCACCCGTTGGGCAGGCTGCTCCGGGATGATTTTCCGCACGAAGCACTGACTGCCTTGCACCAGACGGCAGCTCTCTGAACAGTGGGGATCGTGTGGTACTTTTTCCCATCTGCGCATTTGTTGATGTAAATTATACTATAAATCGGCCTTTTGTCAATCGACAATTTGTAACCTGAATCACCCCAAACATGAAGTTAATTGAACACCTCTTGCGCCATGGCACAATGCGCTGTATACTTCTGATATGCGCGCCTGCGCGTTTAATTTAAGACCAACTAGAGGACAGGAATATGAAATTGAGAGAATGGAATGCCCGGCTGCACGGGCTTGTTGTTTTCCGCAGCCTGCTGGACGACCCCGTTGTGGCAAAGCTTTTGGACCTGACCGACCGCATGGAAGCCGGTGCGCCCGGCTATGGCCCGGTGTGCGACGCTGTGGCCCAATTTGAAGCCGCACTGTTCGAGCACACCACCAACTGGGGCAGCTACCTCAGCGCCGCTGTGCTGGAAGCCGAGACCGTCTGTGTGCGCAGCGCCGCTGCCGGCACCCTTGCCCCGGTGCTGCAGGCCGCGCTGGACAGTGAACTGGCTTTTCTGCAGGCTCTGTGCGGCCTGACGCTGGACGAGCTGCTGGCCGCTGCCGGTTCTGCCACAGGGCAGGCGCAGGAGCTGGCTTTCCTGCCCCGGTGGGAGACCTCCAGCATCGACCTGCCTGCCGCCTACGCCCAGCGCATGAGCGAAGTGGGAAAAAAGGGCTACGGCATGTTTGCCAAGCACCATGTGTTCACGTTGGAGAACGGCCAGCTGGTGCCGGTGAAATACCCGGACCCCCAGCGCCTTTCCGAGCTGCCCGGCTACGAGAAGGAGCGCGAAAAGGTCATTGCCAACACAAAGGCCCTGCTGGCCGGGATGCCCGCCAACAATGTGCTGCTGTACGGCGATGCAGGCACCGGCAAGTCCAGTGCGGTGAAAGCCATTGCCAATGAGTTTGCACCTGAAGGCCTGCGGCTGGTGGAAGTGAAGAAGAACCAGCTCTACCAGATCCCGGATCTGATGGACAAGCTGGCCGCGAACCCGCTCAAATTCATCCTGTTCATCGACGACCTGAGCTTTACCGCCAACGACGACAACTTTGCCGCCCTGAAGGCCATTCTGGAAGGCAGCGTGGGCGGCCGGGCCAAGAACATTGC
>ERZ791837.1933-NODE-1933-length-12426-cov-2.599386_pt1 | contig 12426 bp, 16 predicted proteins | sample MGYA00510292_ERZ791837 | MGnify/ENA primary metagenome ERZ791837 (study PRJEB30046, sample SAMN00715259) | human gut metagenome | study: EMG produced TPA metagenomics assembly of the A metagenome-wide association study of gut microbiota in type 2...
GCTTACATAGAAAAAATTGTAATGGGTGAGTTCGGTACTTCTTATGCAGGTTCTGTATTTATTGCACAGTGTATAAGAGATGCTCTTGTTTACGGATATTGCAAAAATCCTATGGATTTAAGAAAATCATCTGCCAACGGCGGTATGGGGTATGACGGATACAAAGAAAATGTAAACGCAAACGCTAAAAATGCCGTGTCATATGTTTTTGACAATGGCGGTAACGCTGTTCAGCACCGTATACTTGTAATGTGTACAGATGAGTATTATAACGCTTATCCGAACAATTGGCATTCAACTCAAAATTACATAACAAAATACGAAAATGTACTGTTCTTTGACTATTGGAACTGATTTTTACCGCTGACCGAGAGGTTGGCGGTATTTTTTATGCAACTTAACCTTTGTATTCTGCATTTTACCTAAAAATACTTTAAATTGAATACAATTTCTGCTATTCTATAAATGTACTTAATAAATGAATTTAACTTCACAGAGGGAATATATGAAGATAAAGATAATTAAAGACAGCACGGTTACCGAAACCGAGATTACGGTTAAATGTGCGGCTGTTGACGAGAATTTAAAAAGACTGCTTGACGAGCTTGAACATAACAATGCAAAGCTGACAGGCAGAATTGATGATAAAACATTTCTTATATCTGCTGAAATGATTTATTACATAGAAAGCGTTGATGAAAAGACATTTATTTATTCTCAAAATAAGGTGTATGAAACCGATTACAAACTCTATCAGACAGAACAGCTTTTACCGCAATCCGATTTTGTAAGGATAAGTAAAAATTGTATTCTTAATATAAGCAAACTTACGAGTGTAAAGCCATTGCTTAACGGAAAAATGGAAGTACATATGAATAACGGAGAAGTTCAGATTGTAAACAGACATTATTTAAAAGATTTTAAAAGTAAATTCGGACTGTAAAGGGGATAGAACAATGAATAAATTAAGTCAGTTTTTTTCTGTTTTTGTAAATTCATTTGCTTGGCAAACACTTATACTTGCTTTGCTTAATGTATTTTTAGGCAGTGGTTTTGTTTTTAATGCATACAGCGTGATTCAATGCTTTATTGTCGCATTGGTTATTTCTGTATTAATGTTTGTGACCGACATGATATTGTCAAACGGTTTTAAACTCAAACTTAGTTTGTTGACTGTAAGCATAATAGATATTTTAGAAGTTTTTGCCGTGGTTATGGTAGTAGGCGGAGCAATATTCGGTTGGTTTGATTTTGTAATGTCAGACTTGCTGATTGCGGCAGGTGTAATTATTGCGGTATTTTTGATAGTGTTTACAATTCATATGTTGAGAATGAAAGCAGATTCAAATACGATTAATAAAATATTAAAGGAGAGAAACAGCAATGAAAAAAGCAATAGTAATTGAAAATTTAACAAAGACTTACGGCGATTTAAAGGCTGTTGACAATATTAGTTTTTATGTTGAAGAAGGCAGTCTGTTTGCATTTTTAGGACCGAACGGAGCGGGAAAGTCAACCACCATAAGTATATTGAATACTTTTTTAAAGCCTGACGGCGGCAGAGTTGAAATCGGCGGAAGAATACTCGGAAAAGAAGATTCAAAAATAAGAGCCGAAATCGGTGCGGTATTTCAGGAAAGTTTGCTTGACCCGCTGCTTACCGTAAAAGAAAACCTCTCGATACGAGGCAGTTTTTACGGTTTAAAAGGTAAAAGTTTGAAAAATGCAGTTGCCGATGCTATCAAAAAATCGGGTGCAACCGATTTTATGAACAGACCGTACGGTAAACTTTCGGGCGGTCAGCGCAGAAGAGCAGATATTGCAAGAGCATTGATTAATACACCTAAAATATTATTCCTTGACGAACCGACTACAGGACTTGACCCGCAAACAAGACTTTCAGTATGGGAAACCGTAAGTAATTTACGAAAAGAATACGGAATGACGGTTTTTCTTACCACTCATTATCTTGAAGAAGCAGAGAACGCAGGATATGTTGTAATTATGGATTCGGGTAAAATTGCGGCGCAAGGAACTCCCGTTGAACTTAAAAGCAAATATGTTTCGGATATGCTTACAATATACCATAAAGGCAGTACAATGGCGGATATTGAAAGAATACTGAAGTCAAAAAATATGAAATACACATTTACTAAAGAAACCGTGAAAATTCCCGTTAAGTCAACTTTTGCAGCTTTGCCGATAGTCAATGAGCTAAAGGATTACGTATTTGATTTTGAAGTTCAGAAGGGTAAAATGGATGATTTATTTGTAGCTGTTACAGGAAAGGAGATAAAGTAATGCTTGCTTTGGTAAAAAGAAATATTAAAATATATTTCAGAAATAAGGGCGCTTGGCTTGCGTCTTTGCTTACGGTGTTTATAATCATCGGCTTGTATGCGCTTTTTCTCGGAGATCAACTTTCAAAAGGTTTTGAGGGTATAGGACTTGACAGTCCAAGACTTCTTACAGACGGTTGGATAATGGCAGGTATTATTTCTATTATGCCGCTTTCAATATCTCTCGGTGCGGTATCAATAGTAAGCGACAGGTCAAAAGGACTTTTTAAAGACTTTTACTGTTCACCTGTAAGCCGCAGCAGAATAACTCTCGGATATATTTTAAGTCTTGCTTTGATTTCGTTTTTTATTACATTGATAGGTTTTATTCTCGGTGAAATATACATAGTTGTAAACGGCGGAGAATTATTAAGCCTTTTGAATATGCTTAAGGTTGTCGGCATAATTGCAATTGACGACCTTGCAACAACTTCTATTGTTATGTTTATTGCAATGTTTATAACAACCGAGGGTGCATATACCGCCGTATGTACAGTTATAGGTACAATTTCCGGATTTATTACAGGTATTTATATTCCTGTAGGTTCGTTGCCCGATTCGGTTGCAACTGCAGTAAAATGTTTTCCGATTTCTCATGCGGGCAGTATGCTAAGACAGATTTTTACAGAGAGTGCAATTACCGAATGTACCAAATCTGTACCTGCCGAATTAAAACCTGATGTAATTAATCAGATTAATTCCGAGATGGGTATAATCTATTCGTTCGGCGACCATACGGTTACTGATTTTGAAAGCATAATTGTTCTTGTTGCAACCGCAGCGGTTTTCTTTGTACTGACAGCTTTTGCGGCAAGAAGAAAAAAGAAGTAATTTATTTTAATAATATACATAATAGGGGCGTTGTTTACATACAATGCTCTTATTTTTTATATAAATGCTTTTATTTCTTTGAAAATTATGTTATACTAAACAATGTATATTAGATTGGAAAAACCAAATTATAGATTCGGAGATGATATGATGGATTCTATTGAAAGAAAAATTATTGCCGACGGTGTCGCTTTTAACAACATCAAGGTAAATAGATTTAAAACAATCAGAATGAGCATTAATCTGTATGTACCTTTAAATGTTGAGGATGCGGCACACAATGCTCTTTTGCGTGGATTGCTTACACGCTCATGCAAGGCTTACCCTGATTTTACTCAATTCAGCAAAAAGCTCAGCGCTCTTTACGGAACAGATATTGTATCAAGCGTAAAAAAGACAGGCGCTTATCAGGTGCTGACTTTTACAGCGGTTGGTATTGACGACAGATATGTGTTTACCGACGAAATCATTTCAGCGGAAATTTCAAAGCTTTTGTGTGAGGTTATCTTTAATCCTAACATTACCGACGGTAAATTTAATGATAATGATTTTGAGCAGGAACGCAGACAGTTGCTTGACGCTATTGACGCAGAGTTTAACGATAAGCGTGGCTATGCGATAAGCACAATGCTTTCAAATATGCTTAAAAACGAAACCTGCGGAATCAAGCGTTACGGCAGTGTTGAAGAAATCAAAAAGATTACTCCCGAAAGCCTTGTGGATGCGTGGAAAAAATTATTAAAAGACTCTGTTGTGGAAATTTTCTATATCGGTGACAGCGGTGCCGACAAAGCGGAAAAAGTATTTACAGACGCATACAGCAAGATTGACAGAACACCTTGCAAGGTTGATATGAGTTATGTCAAGAGTGCGGACGAAGTACAGCGTGTTGTTGAAGAAATGGATGTTTCACAGTCAAAGCTTGTACTCGGTTTCCGTTCGGGTGTCGGCTGTACAGATACCGAAAAAGAGTGGATTGCAGGCAGAATTATGTGCGCTGTTCTCGGAGGTACCGCCAACTCAAAACTTTTTAACAATGTAAGAGAAAAGCAGAGCCTTTGCTACTACTGTGCGGCAAGCTACAATTTTATTAACGGTCTTATGATTGTTGACAGCGGCGTACTCAATGAAAATATTGAAAAAACCGAGAAAGCAATTCTCAAAGAAGTTGAAGATATGAAAAACGGCAATATCACCGACTTTGAAATTGAGGCTACAAAGCGTGCAATAGTAAACGGATTCCGTACATCCAACGATACCACAGCCGGTATAGACAACTGGTATTCTTCACAGTTTATAAATGACGGTTTTAACAGCATTGAAGAACTTGCGGCAAAATATAATGCAGTTACAAAGGAAGAAATTGTAGAGGCAGCCAAAAAGCTCACACTTGATACTGTATATGTTCTTAAAAATAAATAAACTGCGAAAGGAAGTGTGTTAAATGGATATTAAAGAAATAAAATCTGAAAGAGTTGCAGAAAAATATTATAAAATAAATCATCCGTCGGGACTTACAATTTATGTATATCCAAAAGATGGATACAATTCGGCTTATGCTATTTTCGGTACACGCTACGGCAGTATTAATACAAAGTTTTCTGTAGATGACGGCGAAACAATTACCGTACCTGACGGTATAGCGCATTATCTTGAGCATAAACTTTTTGAAAGCGAAGACGGCGACGCATTTGTTCGTTATGCACAAACAGGTGCAAATGCCAATGCTTATACAAGTTTTGAAAAGACCTGCTATCTTTTTTCTTGTACAGAAAAATTTGACGAAAGTCTTGAAATTTTACTTGATTTTGTTCAGTCACCGTATTTTACTGCGCAGACCGTAGCTAAGGAACAGGGTATTATCGGTCAGGAAATCAAAATGTATGATGATGCACCTGACTGGCGAGTAATGTTCAATATGCTTGAAAATATGTATCACAATCACCCTGTAAAGATTGATATTGCAGGTACGGTTGAAAGTATTGCTGAAATTACAGCCGAAAAATTATACGAAGTGTATAATGTGTTCTACAACCTTAACAATATGGTGCTTTGCGTTTCGGGCAATGTTACTGTCGACAAGGTTTTAAAAACAGCCGACAGACTTTTGAAACCGAGTGAAAAACATACTATTCACAATGTATTTGAAAACGAGCCTTACGAAATTGTTAAGCCGTATGTAGAACAGGAATTTTCTGTTTCTATGCCTATATTTAATCTCGGATTTAAGGAAAAAGCGGATTGCGTAAAAGGCGACGCACAGGCGGCTCATACAGATATTTTGCTATTCCTTTTAGCGTCTGAAACAAGTGAATTGTATCGTAAATTACTTGATGCAAACCTTATTAACAGCTCGTTCTCTTATGAACTGTTTGACGGCCCCGGTTACTGTTCGGTTATCTTTGGCGGTGAGTCAAGAGAACCGCAGAAAGCAGCGGAAATGATTAAGGATTATATTGTTAAACTTAAAGAAAACGGAATTGATAAGGAAGAGTTTGAAATTGCCAAAAAATCAATTTACGGCGATACAGTTGCATCTCTCAATTCTGTAGATACAATTTCAAATATTCTTGCCGACTACCATTTCAAAGGCAATAATATGTTTGACTATATTGATGAAATCGCAAACGCTACAATAGAAGATGTTACAAAGCGACTTGATTGTATGCTTGATGTAAATAACTGTACTTTGTCGGTTGTAAAGCCAATTCAGGACGGTGAAAAGTAATGGACTATAATGTTTCGTTTCCGGGACTTGGTCTTGAATTTACCGTAAATCCTGTTGCTTTTACCATTGGTAATTACCCGGTTTATTGGTACGGTATAATTATTGCGTCGGGACTTCTGCTTGCAGTGCTTTATGCCTATGTCAGTTCCAAACGATACAATGTTGACGGCAATAAGCTGATTAATTGTATTCTTGTGGGAATCATAACGGGTATTATTGGCGCAAGACTTTACTATTGCTTTTTTGAATGGGATTATTACGGCAAAAATCCGATTGAAATTCTCTATATAAACAACGGCGGTCTTGCAATTTACGGCGGCGTTATCGGTGCGCTTTTAGGCGGTCTTACGGTTGCAAAAATTCAAAAAATGAAAGTTATGCCGATTCTCGATATTGCTATGATGGGCTTTTTGCTCGGACAGGGAATAGGCAGATGGGGCAATTTTATGAATCAGGAGGCATTCGGCGCACCTACCGATTTACCGTGGGGAATGGTAAGTCAGGGTACAGACAATGTTGCGGTTCACCCGTGCTTTTTCTATGAATCGGTATGGTGTCTGCTCGGATTTGTGATTTTACATTTCTATGGTAAATACAGACAAAGATATGCAGGACAAATTTTCTTCAGCTATCTTGTGTGGTACGGCTTTGAAAGAATGATAGTAGAGGGACTCAGAACAGACAGCCTATATATGCACTTCCAAATTTTTGGCAATGCGGTGCGAGTATCTCAGCTTTTGTCGGCAATTATTTTTATTGTAGGTATAGTTATGCTTTTAATAAACATAAAGAGAAAGGACAGTTTTTATGCAGATTATAGACGGAAAAAAGGTATCGGCTCAGGTAAAGCAAGAAGTAAAAAATGAAACCGAGCTTTTAAAGAAAGAATATTCGATTACACCGGGACTTGCCGTTGTAATCGTAGGTGACGACCCTGCGTCGAGAGTTTATGTAAATAATAAAAAGAAAGCCTGCGAACTTGTAGGATTTCATTCCGAGGAATATGCTTTGCCTGCGGAAACCACACAGGAAGAACTTTTAAGCCTTGTAAAAAAACTTAATGAGAAAAAAGATATAAACGGTATTCTTGTTCAGCTCCCATTGCCAAAGCATCTTGATGATAAGGCAGTAATCGAGGCAATAAATCCGCTCAAAGATGTTGATGCGTTCCATGCTGTAAATGTAGGTAAAATTATGCTCGGCGAGTACGATTTTCTGCCTTGCACACCTGCCGGCGTAATGGAAATGCTCCATTATTACAATATTGAAGTCAGCGGCAAAAATTGTGTTGTAATCGGCAGAAGCAATATTGTAGGCAAACCTATGGGAATGCTTTTACTTCACGAAAACGGCACTGTAACAATCTGCCACAGCCGCACAAAGAATCTTGCAGAGGTTTGCAGCAGGGCGGATATTCTTGTTGCAGCGGTAGGCAAACCGAAGTTTGTTACGGCAGATATGGTAAAAGAGGGCGCTGTGGTAATTGATGTAGGTATGGATAGAGATGAAAACGGCAAACTTTGCGGTGATGTTGATTTTGAGAATGTAAAGGACAAATGTTCATACATAACACCTGTTCCGGGCGGTGTTGGTCCTATGACAATTGCAACACTTATGAAAAACACTGTAAAGGCTGCAAAAATTCAGAATAACCTGTAAAAATAAGGTTGACAACAAATTATATTTGTGTTATGCTATATAAGCCGCATATTGTGGGTTGTTAAATGAGTTATTCTCTACCTGCAGATAGCGAGACATATGTAAAGGTGGGTACTAAAATGTACGCAGTTATTCAGACAGGCGGTAAGCAGTACAAGGTAACAAACGATCAGGTTATCTTCGTTGAAAAGCTTAACGCAGAGGCAAACGATACAGTAACATTCGATGTTATTGCTGTTGGCACAGATGACGGCATTAAGGTTGGCACTCCTGTTGTTGAGGGTGCAAAGGTTACTGCAGAGGTATTAAAGAACGGTAAAGGCAAGAAAATCAGAGTTGCTACTTACAAGCCAAAGAAAGGCGAGAAGAGAGCAATGGGTCACAGACAGCCTTACACACAGGTTAAGATTACTTCAATCGAGATCTGAGAATGATTACGGTAACATTTTTTAAATCGGCTGATTATTTTAAAGGCTTTAAAATTTCGGGACATGCTGATTTTAATACCAGCGGGCCTGATATAGTGTGTGCAGGCGTAAGCTCTGTGGCAATTATGACAGCCAATACAATCACCGAGGTTCTGCATACGGATGGTTACCGACAGCGACGGCTTTATTAATTTAAGCCTTAGCAGTGCAGAGGCAAAAGAAGCGTCTCATTTAATTGAGGGCTTATGGCTTCACTTATCTGCTTTACAAAAGCAGTACAAAAAGTATATTAAAGTTATTATTTCGGAGGTGTAAGGTAATGATTAAGGTAAATCTTCAGCTTTTCGCTCATAAAAAAGGTATGGGTTCTACAAAGAACGGCCGTGACAGTGAATCAAAGCGTCTTGGTGTAAAGCGTGCAGACGGACAGAAGGTTCTCGCAGGCAACATCCTTGTTAAGCAGAGAGGTACTCACATTCATCCAGGTAACAACGTAGGTATCGGTTCAGACGACACATTATTCGCAAAGATCGACGGCGTTGTAAAGTTTGAGCGTGTAGGCAAGGACAGAAAGCGTGCAAGCGTTTATCCTGTTGAGCAGTAATTTGCGCATTATCTTAGGGTGGATATTAGATTATCCACCCTTTTTTGTTAGTTTTTAAGATTATATTTTAAATATTGGGGTAACAATTATAAAAGTTTGGTCAACCTTTCAAAGGTTTGAACTGAATTTTAAAATTATTTAGCAAAGTTATGCGATAAACAGTAATTTACCCCAACTTTTGATAAAAAACAGATTTTTATTATGCTTTGGGGCATAATAGCATATATCATAAATTAAAATTCGTCATTTGGAGGTTAGCAGAGATGTTTGTAGATACAGCGAAAATTTATATAAAAGCCGGTGACGGCGGTGACGGTGCGGTATCGTTTCACCGAGAAAAATATGTTGCGGCAGGCGGCCCCGATGGCGGTGACGGTGGCAGAGGAGGAAATGTAGTATTTCTTGCAGATACCAATCTTTCTACTCTTGCCGACTTCAGATATAAACGCAAATACCTCGCAAAAAAAGGCGAAAACGGTCGAGGCGGTCGCTGTAAGGGCAAAAATGCAGAGAATTTAATAATTCGTGTTCCTCTCGGTACACTTGTTAAAGAAGAGGAAACAGGCAGAGTTTTAGCTGATGTATCATCTTCAGAGCCGTATATTGTTGCGAGAGGCGGTAAAGGCGGTTGGGGTAATCCGCATTTTGCTACTCCTGTTCGTCAGGTTCCTCGTTTTGCAAAGCCGGGTTTGCCGGGAGAAGAGTTTAATGTTACTCTCGAGTTAAAACTCCTTGCCGATGTCGGACTTGTTGGATTCCCTAATGTAGGTAAAAGTACACTTGTATCCGTAGTTTCACAGGCAAAGCCGCTTATTGCAAACTACCATTTCACAACCATCACACCTGTACTTGGTGTTGTATCAATGGGTGAGGGTTCTTCTTTTGTAATGGCTGATATTCCCGGACTTATTGAGGGCGCATGGCAGGGTACAGGTCTTGGACATCAGTTTTTACGCCATATTGAGCGCTGCAGAATGCTCGTGCATATTGTAGATGTGTCGGGTTCAGAGGGCAGAGATCCGAAAGAGGATTTTGAAACAATTAACAACGAGCTTAAAAAATTCAACCCTGAGCTTGCCGAGCGACCAATGATTGTTGCGGGAAATAAATGCGATATGGCAACTGATGAACAGATAGCGGATTTCAAGGCTTATGTTGAGGCACAAGGTTATGATTTCTTCCCGATTATGGCGGCTATTCGCTATGATGTTGACCCAATGTTAAACAAAATCAGAGAAATGCTCTCAAAACTTCCGCCTATCGCTCACTATGAGGCAGAACCTGCTCCGATTGTGACAGCAGAGGATTTTGAAGATCATTCGGTTACCGTAAAGAATGTCAACGGCATTTACACGGTTGAGGCTGATTGGCTGTTGCAGGTTATGAAAAGCATCAATTTTGATGATTATGAAAGCCTTAACTATTTCCAAAAGGTGCTGATTGATAACGGTGTAATTGACGCACTTCGAGCAAAAGGCTGCGGCGAGGGCGACACGGTTTCAATATATGAGCTTGAATTTGATTTTGTTGATTAACAGGGTGTTTGTATGGAAAATGAGAATATAATTGAGCATACCTATGCAGACGAGGTTTCTCCGCTTACGCTTGCGTTTGTAGGCGACGGTGTGTACGATTTGCTTGTTCGTGCATATCTTGTACGACAGAGCAACCGTCCTGTAGGTGAGCTTAACAAAATAAAGGTTGGCTTTGTTAATTGCAAAAGTCAGGCGGAATATGCCAAGGTTCTGATACCTCATCTTTCTGATAAAGAATTATCAGTGTATAAACGAGGCAGAAACGCCGCTCCAAAATGCACTCCCAAGAACGGTACAGTGGCAGATTATCACAGCGCTACCGGTCTTGAAAGCCTTTTCGGATACTTATATTTAAAAAATGAAAAAGAAAGAATTTCTGAGTTGTTTGATATTATTTTACATATTTCGCTAAATGGAAGTGGTAATTGTGAAAAATAAGCTTGATATTAAGACTGCGGTTGCCGACTATGCAATAATGCTTGCAGGAGCAGCTGTTTATGCAACTTCTGTTGTGGTTTTTACAGCTCCTAACGATATTGCACCGGGCGGACTTACAGGTGTGGCTACAATGCTTAATCATATGTTCGGTTTGCCTATAGGTACTATGGTGTTAGTTATGAACATTCCTTTGTTTATATGGGGCGCTGTTGAAAACGGCATTTCATTTCTTACAAAAACAATAGCAGGCACGGTATTCGCTTCAATACTTATAGATGTATTTACACCGATTATGACTGCCTATACGGGCGACAGAATTTTGGTTGCGATATTTGGCGGAATACTTAACGGTGTCGGACTTGAAATGATATTTATGCGTGGCGGTTCGACAGGCGGCACGGATATTGTTGCTCTGAATTTGCACAAACATTTCCCGTATTTTTCAACAGGAAATCTTATTTTTGCAGCAGACGCACTTGTGCTTATTATGGTATTCTTTGTATATAACAGTATTGAAAGTGTTTTGTATGCTGTGGTTACAATATTTTTCAGTATTAAAGTTATTGACACCATTTCATACGGTGTTGCGAGAGATAACGGTAAACTTATGTTTATTATTACTGATAAATACGCAGAAATTTGCAGTATGATTATGACTGAAAATGACAGAGGAATAACCTTGCTTAACGGTGAGGGCGCATACAGCGGCAAGCCGAAAAGAGTTATTATGTGCGCAGTAAGACCGCATCAGGTATATAAAATTACAAACACCGTAAAAAGTGTGGATAAAAGAGCTTTTATTATAGTAACTACAGCCGGCTCTATCAAGGGCAAAGGCTTTATAACAAAAACCGGCATCGGCTCTTAAGCTGATGTCGGTTTTCGACTTTCCATAAAGAAAATAATTTTAATTTCCGCCCGGTCCGTCTTGTCTTTCTCGTTTGTCATCAAGCGGCTTGTGCCCTGTAGTTACCCATTGATTATCGGTAGCAGTCTTTTTATTTTCACCGTTTACAGTGGGCAAAGGCTTTATATTATTGCTGCCGTTCGTTCTGTGACACATAAAATCACCCCTTGATTTATTTTGCGATAAATCAAGGGGTTTATGAATTTGCATTTAAATTTTCCGTTCGTAAGTCAAACATTTTGTTTTAGTATTTTTGCTTGAGTAAAAAGGTCTATCGTCTTACGACAATAGACCTTTTCATGGTGCCGGTGACCGGACTTGAACCGGTACGGTCGCAATGACCGAGGGATTTTAAGTCCCTTGTGTCTGCCTATTCCACCACACCGGCTAATTGTTTGGTGACCCGGACGAGAATCGAACTCGTGTTACCGCCGTGAAAGGGCGGTGTCTTGACCGCTTGACCATGGAGCCTTAATAAAAACCGGCAACGTCCTACTTTCCCAGGCAGCTTCCCACCAAGTATCATCGGCGCTAAGGAGCTTAACTACTGTGTTCGAGATGGGAACAGGTGTGTCCACTTCGCTATCGTCACCGATTAAATATAGAGAAATAATTCTCTGAAAACATGATAATACGGTTTTAATCAAATTAATAGGGTTAAACTCTCGATCTATTAGTACTAGTCAGCTCAACATATCACTATGCTTCCACGTCTAGCCTATCAACCAGATAGTCTTTCTGGGATCTTAGTTTTTAAAAAACAGGAAAATTCATCTTGAAGTTGGCTTCCCACTTAGATGCTTTCAGCGGTTATCCATTCCCTACATAGCTACTCAGCGCTGCCACTGGCGTGACAACTGATACACCAGAGGTAGGTCCGTCCCGGTCCTCTCGTACTAAGGACAGCTCTCCTCAAATTTCCTACGCCTGCGACGGATAGGGACCGAACTGTCTCAC
>ERZ791837.1934-NODE-1934-length-12425-cov-4.874778_pt1 | contig 12425 bp, 9 predicted proteins | sample MGYA00510292_ERZ791837 | MGnify/ENA primary metagenome ERZ791837 (study PRJEB30046, sample SAMN00715259) | human gut metagenome | study: EMG produced TPA metagenomics assembly of the A metagenome-wide association study of gut microbiota in type 2...
GCAGAGTGAAGCGCAGTCTCTGGCCGACACGCGATTCGGTCAAGGACTACTTCCCACTGCCGAAGGAGATTTTCTCGCTGGGTCTGAGCGCAGCAGAAATCGCAATCTACGCCTACCTTCTGTTCTGTGAAGACAGGCAAACGTTCCAATGCTGGCCGAGCTATCGGAAAATCGGTGATGCGGTTGGGTTGAGTCCGAACGCCATCCGCAAACACATTCGGTCACTCGAAGAACGTGGGCTGCTCGGGACAGAGCCGACGATGGTTACGACGAAGGATGGTCGCAAGCGAAATGGCAATCTACGCTTCACCATCCGACCAATTCAATTCGCGCTCCAACAGGACTATGACCGGCAAATGCAGAAGCTGGACGAGAATGCCGCAAGGAGGAAATATGCCGATTTTATTGAAAACATGGGTTGAATGCACAGCAAAAACACCACTCCCACGCCGTCGCGCCCGTGGCGGCGGTTTGTGCGGCTTTCGCGGCGCAGCCGAGCGTGTACCAGCCGGAAGCCCGAAGACCGGACGTTGCGCCGACGTGCGGGAGCATTGCGGACACGGCAAACGCAGAAAAAGAACGGCTGCAGGCGGATTTCGGCAGAGGGAGAAGCCGCAAGCGGCAAGGCAGGAGAAAGGCCTGACGCTTTTCTGCGTCCGGCCGGTCACTTCTGCCCGCAGTGCGGGCAGTTTCGGGGGATGAAAATGACGCTTTTTTGCGGCTGTCAATAGTGGTTTGACGCTGTTATTTCCCAAAAGCCGCGAAGCACCAGTAAAATCAAGGACAATTTTGACGCTATTACGATTTCGGGAGGTTTTGAACATGAAAACAGAAGAACGAAGCCGCCACACCGTTTGGATGGAAGACACTGTTTGGCAGCGGGTGCAGGAACACTACAAAAGAGACGGATGCAGCACGCAGAACGAATTCGTAGCAAAAGCGATTCTGTTTTACTGCGGCTATTTGCAGAGCGAATATGCCGGAGACTTCCTGCCGAAAATCCTCGGAGAAACGCTGGAAGCTATCCTCAGTATGTTTGGTGACCGCATCGGCAAACTGCTTTTGAAACAGGCTGTCGAGCAAAACGTCTGCAATCACATCCTTGCGTCGGACACGGATATTGACGCGGCAACATACCAGAAAATGCGCGGCATGAGCTATCAGGAGGTGTTGCGAACGAACGGTCAGATCTCGTTCCCGGAGGTGCTCTGTCAGCAGAAACGGCTCTGAGTTTATAAAGAAACGCAGCGTGCAAGCCCGAAAACTTGCAAGCTGCCTTCTGAAAAAACAGCGCTTTACTGAACAATTATTTGCGCTCTGTGCCGCCGAGGATACTGCGCCGCCCAGCAACCCAATGGGCATCCGCGCGGACTCTAAACGCTGCAAAAAGCTCATGCAGAAGCGGCTGGCGATAGGGTATAAAGCATAAAGGCCACGAGCAAGGCGCAGGGCTATTCGCAGATCCTGTAATTTTTGCTTTTCAAAATCCGCGCTGCAGGAGACGAAGAATAACAGGGCACCCCGACCGTGTATGGAGGGGTGCTCTGTTCGATAGATTCTCAGTTCCAGTGGACAAACCGCAGCCGTTCCTGCCCGGATGTATTCGGCGCGTGAAGCACAAGATAGCGTGTCCCATCGAATGCGTCAAACAGCATTCCGTGCCCGCCAAAATCAAACGCGGGCGCTTTTTGCTGTGTCCACGGTCCGGTGAGCTTCCCGGTCCGGCTTTCCGCAATTCCGATCGCATAGCCGTCTGCCGCGAAGCTCGACCACAGCATTTTCAGCTTCCCATCCTCGTGGAACAGGAACGGACCGTCCGTTACATAGTTTTCGCCCTTCGCAACCACGACGTCGCCGGTGTCCGGTACGCTCCACGGAGCATCCTTTGCATGGAACAGTGTGACCGGCGCTCCGGTCGCCTTGGAGAGGTTCTTTGCCAGCGGAAGTGCGCAGATGGCGCCGTTCTGGATCTGCGTCCATTCATGGGAGAAAACCAGCCAGGGCGTATTTTCTTCGACATAGAGCGTGCCGTCCAGACAGTCCCAATCTTCCGGTGTTGCGGGAATCCCCGAAATGGGAACGTATGGTCCGGTGATCTGCCCGGAACGGAAGATATGTACGCCGCGGTGCCGGTTCTCTGCATAAAAGCTTGCGATCAGATACCAGCTGCCTTCGTAATGGTGAACCTCCGGAGCCCAAAAGTTTTTCGTTCCCCAGAAGCCTTCCGGCGGGCGAAAGGCGTATTCCGGCTCCGACCAGAGCTTCAGGTCCCGGCTGCGGTATACCTGAAAACCGATGCCGACGCCGTTCCATGGGTCCGCATCCGTTGTGCCGAACAGATAGTACTGCATGGAGGCGCGGTCTGCAACGACGAATGGGTCACGGATTCTAATATGATCTGTAGAAATTGTATACAATATTTGCGTCCCAGATTGTAGTGCCGTAGGCATTGTTAGAATCATCTCCCATTTTATTCTGTTATGCTTACGAATTTTGTTTGCTCCAAGTGTTCATAGAAAATGTCATTCGTAGATTTTGAACTATTCCACCATGTTGATACGTTTTTAAAACAAATATGATAAAGACGATTGCTTTCAGAAAAGCCGGAGAGGAAAATAAGATAGTTTTCCGGCATCGTGATCTCCTCGAATGTAATATCATGCACCTGCCCGGCTTCCCGGTCCGTGGACCAACGGTCGCGGGTGATCACGCAGCAGATGGCGTAATTGCTCTCCTGACGGATGCGGATGTTTCGGAACGTGATATGGTGCACCTCCGCCGCATCGCAGATATAAACCGCCAGCGCGCCGACCTCGGTCGTCCAGTCTGCCATGCTGTGCAGCACATCGCAATCCTCAAATACCGCATCATGGATGCCGAAGCGCGATTCTCCCGCCACGCCGAAGGCGCGGACCTTGTCGTTCCAGACCGTGCAGCGCCGAACAAGAATATCGTGCGTCCCGGTCTGTGGCGTGAGCGCCATACTCTTGAGACAGATGGCATCGTCGCCGGTACGCAGGAAGCAGTTTTCCACCAGCGCATGCTGTGTGTCAACCAGATCGATTCCATCGCTGTTCTCGCGGTAGGCGAGCATCCGCACCCGGTCAACATGAACGTTTTTGCAGCCGAAAAACGGGAGCGTCCAATGCGCGGCACCGACAAAAATGACGTCGGATATGGAAACGTCTTCGCAGCTGGTAAAGACCATGCTGCGCCGCGCGTGCCAGTCCAGCGCGGTCAGATCGATGATGCCTGCACCGCAGACGCGGATATTTTTCTGTCCCTCCGCATGGATAAAATCCTGATAATTCGGCTTTCCAGCCCAATCGTGTGCTTCCAGAACAGACTCCGATTCGTCCGGCTGCTCCGGTACGAGGATCGCTCCGGGCGAAAGATACAGTGTCTGCCCGCTTTTGAGCTCCTGTGTGCGGATACGGTGAATGCCAGGTCCAAAAAACAGGACGGAATCATCGTCAGGCTCCGGCGCGGCGGCTGCATCATTTGCGCGGAAAACTGCCAGCGGGTGCAGGTGGCTGCCGTTCGCCTCAATGAGGAGGTTGTCCGCTTCCGGAGCGGGAAAGCGCAGCGCCTGACCGCAAAGCATTCCGGTCAGATGCAGCGATTCCGGTAAAATTTCCGCGCTGCGCAGCGGTGGAATGGACGTCGCGGTCAGCTCCGATGCGCCGAACGGAATGACCACGAAGCTCTGCGGTCCGCCGTGCGTGACCGGCGTGTCATAGACCGGAAGCTCTGCTCCGTCCGCGAAGAAGCGCCAATAGGAGGAACGCGCCAGCCCGGAGGACCATGCGCTGTGTGACTCCACGCCACGCGTCCGGAAATCACGGAGATTTTCCGCATAAGAAATGGAATCTGCATCCGATGTTGGAAAGATTCTCATGTGCTTCACCCCTTCACCGCGCCGGAGGTCATGCCGGACATGATCTGCTTCTGCGCGCAGAAATACAGCAGCACGACCGGGAGTGAGACGATGACCACGTCGGTAAAGACCAGATTCCAGTCGGAGCTGTGCGTGCTGAAGAAATTGTAGATGGTAAGCGGCAGCGTATAGTGTTCAGGAAATAGATCGTTGTCCCGAAATCGTTCCAGATGTTCATAAACGTCAGGATAAAGAGCGTCACCGTCATGGGCTTGAGCAGCGGGAAAACGACGCGAAAAAAGAGCGTCAGCGAGCCGCAGCCATCCAGAATTGCCGCCTCGTCGATGTCGCGGGGAATGCTCTTGAGCGCACCCAGATACAGAAATGTTCCAAGCGGCAGGTTTGCCGCCGTCAGGACAGCCGCCGCACCTGCAAATGTCTTCAGATGCAGGTAGCTGCACAGCATATACGTCGGAATGATCTGCCCCGGCACGATGAGCCCCAGCACGAAAAAGGTTGTGAGCTTCCGGCTGAAACGCGTGTTCCGGCGTTGCAATATGAACGCCGCCAGCGCGGACAGAAGGATGATCAGCAGCACGGAAAGGCAGGTCACGATGCAGCTGTTGCGAAATGCGTGCAGTACGCCAGTCTCCATCACTGCCCGGTAGTTTTCAAGGATGTTCCACTGCTTCGGAAGTGCCAGTCCAAGCTCTGCCGCCTCTTTTTTTGTCTTGAAGGAGTTCAGAACGATCATGGCAAATGGCGTGAGCATGAAAAGGCTCAGCAGGAAGCCGACCGCCGTGCGCAGAAAATGTGTACGCCGCTTCATACCTCGACCTCCTTTCCGGACAGGAAGCGATTGGTCGGCAGGGCAATGAGCAGCACGAAGAACGTCAGGATCATGCTGGCGGCACACCCGCGTCCATAGCTTCCGCTGCTGAACGAGGAGTAGATCAGCGTTCCGAAAACGGAGGTCGCATTGCCGGGACCGCCGTTGGTCAAAGCCTGCACAATATCGAAGACCTTGAGCCCGCCGACGATGCTGATGACGACGGCGTTGTTGAATGCGGGCATGATGAGCGGCAGCGTCACAGAGCGAAACTGCTGCCAGCGGCTGGCACCGTCGAGCTCTGCGGCTTCATAGTAAGTCGTGTCGATCGCCTGAAGCCCCGCAAGCAGGATGACCATCGTATAGCCCGTCCATTTCCAGATCTCCACAAAGGCGCAGGAGAAGATGGCGATTTTCGGATTGGTCAGCCAGTTTTGCGTCAGCGCACCCAGCCCGATTGCGGTCAGCGTGCGGTTGATGAGCCCGGACGGGTGCATCATGGAGCGGAACACCAGCCCGACGGCGACGTTGTTCAGCACGGCAGGCAGGAAGAAAACCGTCCGCATATAGTTTACACCGCGGAAGCGGTTGTTTACCAGCAGCGCCAGCGCCAGCCCGAAGCCGACCTTTCCGAGCGTCGTGACAATGGAAAAAAGCAGGGTGTTTTTGATCGCGACGCTGAAATAGGGGTTGCGCAGGACAGTTGCGTAGTTTTCCAGCCCCGCAAAGGTAAAGGAGGAAATTTTGAACGTTTTCACGTTGAAAAAGGACAGAAGAAAGCCGGATACCGCTGGAAGCACGTACAAAACACCGTAAACGATCAGCGCGGGCAGCACAAGTGAATAGGGATACGGGCTTTTCATCCGCAATTTGAGTGATTTGGTCTGATTCAAGGGAACGCTCCTTTTTTGACGGATATGAATAAATGGAGTGCAGGCACTCCATTTATTCATCAATATTCAGCTTCTGTGGGCCTTAATTCCAGTTGGGGTCGTTTGCAGCCTTGGCGTTGTCGGCAGTGTCGCTGTCGAGCAGGCTGATGACCTGATCGATGTCCATGCCTCCGGCAAGATAGTCCTGCACGTGGATATGATAGTCGCCGTAGTGGTAGACGTTGCCGTTCTGCCAGACCTCCATGCTGTTGCCCTTGAGCATTTCATCATACAACGTCTGATATGCCTCGGGAAGCTCGCAGGTCACCTTCTGGTTGAGGTAGATGCCGGGCTGCGCGGTCGCGTAGATCTGCTGCGCCTCAGAGGAGGCGAGGAAGTTCAGGACCTTTTCGCCGAGCGCCTGATCCTTGCAGGCTGCGGTCATGACAACGGAGCCGGGCATGGAGGAACAGGTGTAGTTCTTCTCATACAGCGGGAGAATGAACGAGCCGATCTTGTCGGCGGATTCCGGATACTTCCCGGCAATCTCGTCGTAGACCCAGGTGCCGTTGCAGTACATACCCGCAGTGCCCTCTGCCAGCGCGGTCTGCGCCATGTCATAGGTGTCGGAGAGGAAGCTGCTGTTGACATAGCCCTTTTCGACCATGTCTTTGGACATGATGATGGCGTTCTTGAAATTGATGGCGTCGGAATAGTGGCGCTTGTTGGTGTTCATCTCGTTCCAGAACTCCGTATAGCTCAAGCCGCTTTCCACAACGTCCTCGTTGAAGCCGAAGTGCGTGATGCACTGAAGCGTCCAGGTGTCGGCGCCGGAATAGTACAGCGGGGTCACGCCGATCGCCTTGAGCTTTTCGCAGCAGTCCAAGAACTCGTCCCAGGTCATGGGAGCAGCTTCAATGCCGGCAGCTGCAAAGACGTCCTTGTTGTAGAAGATGCCGACCAGCGAGGTGGAGTCCATCGGAACGGCGTAGAGCTGACCGCCGTAGATGTAGTGTCCTTCCTCCAGCTGATCCTGGCTGTACTCGGACATATCCACGTTCTGAAGCGGCACGATTTGATCGAGCACGCCCGCATTGTGGTCGAGCCACTTCGGACCGTAGGTCTGAAGCAGATCGGGCAGATCGCCGGTCGCGAACTTGGCGCGGACAAGCTCTTCGCCCTCGCCGCCGCCGGCGATGATGTCAATCTTCAGACGGAAGCCGAGCTCCTCGGCGTGCTCGTCAATGTACGCGGTCAGCGCTTCCCAGCCGGACTTGTACCAGTCCGTGAAGGTCAGCATCGTGACGGTCGGGATTTCCGCCGGAGTTTCCGGCTGCGCGGGCTGCTCGGGCGTTTCCGTCCCGGCATTTTCGCTCTGCGCCGGCTCCTGCGTATCGCCAGGCGCGGGCGTTCCCTGTTTCGTGCTACAAGCGACCAGCGATGCGAGCATCATCAGCGCAAGCAACAATGCAAGAATCTTTTTCATGATGGTTCCTCCTGTTTCGTTGTTCTGAGAGGATCTCTCTCATGCCCTTATTATAATTGGAGGGGCTTTGGGCGGAATTGTACTCTTTTTTGAAATAACGGTACTTTTTATTTCTGCGTTTTCCGGTATTCCTTCGGCGTCATACCGGTGCAGCGCTTGAACGCTCTGGCAAAATACGCGTCGTCACGGAAGCCGCTCAGCCGGGATACCTCCTTGTTGCTGTAGCCTCCGGCGCGCAGCAGCTCCTTCGCCTTTTCGATCCTGTAGGAGCACAGATAATCGGCAAAGCCGACGTTCAAGTCTTCGCGGAACAGGCGGCTGAGATACGCCGCGCTGATGCCGATGAACTCCGCAACGGTGCCCTGTGAAATATCTTCGGCATAATGTCTGCGAATCAGACTGATTGCCTGCTCGACATACGGCGAGTCCGGGCTTTTGCCCTTGCCCGCGGCTTCAAACGCGCGGTGGTTCAGCTCGCCGAACCACGCCCGCGCGGCGGTCAGATTCCGGAAGCTGTGAAACACCCGCTGCGGGTCTGCGGGCTGATAGAGCTTTGCAAGATCGACCCCACGCTCGACCCACGCGCGGCTGAGCGTGCTGAGAAGATCCATAAAGAAATTTTGCAGGGCATCCGCAGACGGCTGCATCCCGGAAAGCTGCGCAAAGACATCGTTCAGAAGCTCATGCGTCCGCGCGGGCTGATTCTGGCGAATCGCCGCAGCCAGTTGCTTTTCGCGTGCCGCGTCAAATACGGAGAGAATGTCAAAGGACGGTGCGGTCGTTTCTTTGAAAGCCGCATCCGAAAAGAAGCGGTTTTCGTATTTCTGCTCCGCGGAGAGATAGGATTTAGGGACCTGTACGGCGCTTGGTACAGTCTGTCCCTCATAAAACTCTGCCGAGAGATTCAGATAGGTTTGCAGGCAGGCGCGGATGCGCGCGCAGAGCGTTTGGTAGATCTCCGCACGTACCCGGCTGCTGTTGGTGCCCTCATAGCAGAGCAGAAATACATACTTTTCGTCCGAAACGTGGCAGCAGATACCGGCGCGGTAATCCTGTAAAATTTCGTCCACAATATTCAAAATCGAGTATTCCAGCAGATATGCCGCGATCATATTCCCCTTCTGGGGCTGGACCTGCATAAGAATGACGGAAATGCTTTTGAGTCCCAGCTTCAACTCCAATACACCCGCGCGTGCGGTGATCTCCTGCTCGCTGCGATAGCAGCCGGAGATCAGCTTCATCACAAAATCACGCTTGAGCGCCAGCTGGCTATCCGTCGAATCATCCTCCGGCGTGTGCGGCTTTTGTATCCGCTCCTGCGCGGTGCGCAGTGTCTGCTCCAAAACCTGTGCATTCAGCTCGTGCTTCAGGATATAGTCGATCGCCCCATTTTTCAGCGCCTGCCGCACATAATCCAGCTCGTCATATCCGCTGAGCATGACCAGCAGAATATCCGGATAGGCGCACTTGAGCGCCTCCTGCAATTCCAGCCCGTCCATCTGCGGCATCCGAATGTCGGAGATCACAAGGTCGGGCCTTGCCGACGGAATCATCTGCATTGCCTGTTCTCCGTCCGTCGCCTCGCACGCGACGGAAAAGCCCTGCTGCCTGCAAAGCGGCGAGGTCTCGATCAGCCGTTTGAGATTGGAACGAACCAAAAAATCATCATCCACGATCAAAATCCGCATCCTGCTCCGCCTCGCTTTCTGTAATTTCCGGCAAAATCAACTCCACGGACGTCAGCAGCTGCTCGCCCGAGAAGATCCGCATCTCCGTCGCATCGCCGAAAAGCAGATGCAGCCGCCGGTCAATATTCTGAAGTCCGATGTGCTTGGAGCCTCCGCCGCAGTAGTGTTGCCCATCCAGCAGCCCCGGCGCAAAGCCCGGTCCGCTGTTGCGCACCAGAATGTGCAGCCGTTCCTGCTCCAGAAAAATTCGTATCTGTATGATGCCGGTCGCCTGCGCCTTTGCGATCCCGTGTTGTAATGCGTTTTCAACGACCGGCTGTACGAGCAGCTTCGGCAGAAAATGTCCTTTTGCCTCCGCTTCGATGGAAATGCTGTAGGTGAATTTGCCGGCGTACCGGTATTGCTGAATTTGCAGATAGTCCCGCAGATAGGTTTCTTCCTCTGCAACGCTGATGAGCTTCCGTGTGTCCAGATTGAGGTGCATCATCCGGGAAAGCGCGTCTGTGACCGTCTGGATATTCTCAACGCCCTGCATGATGGAAAGCACCTTGATGGTGTGCAGGGTGTTATAGAGAAAATGCGGGTTGATCTGCATGGAAAGCATCGCGATCTCGGAGGTGCGCTTTTCCGCTTCGGCGCAGCGGATGTTCGTGATCAGGGTGCGGATGCGCGCCAGCATGGCGCAGATGCGCTGATACAGAATGCCGACCTCGTCCTGCCGGGTGATACGGATCGGAAGCTCCAGCGCCTCATCGCCGGTCTGCTCCACCGCGCGCGTCAGCCTCCGTAAATCCTTCGTCAGATAGTGCGCCAGCGCAAATGCGATGACCGCAAACAGTGCCGCACAAAGCAAGACGATTAGCAGCATACGGTTTCGGACCTGTAAAAAGCCCGATATGACCGTATTCTGCCGGACGACGCCGACGATCTGCCAGGGTGTAATCTCAGAGGTCGTATAGACGACCAGACAGTCCGCGCCGCCGATCTGATCGGTGTAGCTTCCGTGCCCGCGCGGGACGGAATCCTGAAAACGGGTCAGCGGCAGAGTGTCCGCGCCCTCCGGCACATAGACGGCTTCGCCGGTGTCCCGGTCAAACACATACAGCGCATAGCCCTGCATTTCCTGAATGTCAAAGATCGTTTCCAGAAGGCTGCTTTTCACATCCGCCTTGATCACGCCGATGATCGTGCCGTTGTTCAGCACCGGGCGGACGATGGAAAAGACGTAGCTGCTTTTGGGCGACGGCTGCTTGCTGGTATATGCGTGCGGCGTTAGATAAACGACATCCGCCTGACCGCTTTGTATCTGGGAAAACCACTCCGTCTGAGAAACCTCGTCATAGGGCGTTGTGATCCCATAGGTGCAGATACGACCGTCGAAGCCGTAGATGGAAACACCGTTCAGATATGCCTTGAAGTTGCAGCGGTTGAAGAGATAGCTCCGCGCCTGCTGTAACGAGGCAATCTGCGCATTGGACTCCTGCGCGGTCAGAAACTGCACAACGCAGTTGTTCTGCGTGGAGCGGACCTTGTTGGAAATAAACGCGGTCGTATAGTCGATTTCGCGCAGGCTTTCCTCAAACGTTTCGTTCAGCGTTTCAATGACCGTATCCAGATGCGCCTGCGCGGTCTCAACCGCCTCGCGTGTGAAGCTCCGATACCACGCCAGTGTACTGACTGCGCAGAACAGAAGCAGCAGCGCCACCATGATCGCGAGAATCCGTGCGGTAAAGCTGTGCAGCACTTTCATGATACAGATCCGCCTTTCGAGCCGTTTTCTCTATCATATACAAAATACGAAAAAATTCAAAGTGGCAGCTTTCGAAAAACAGATCAAAAAGGTACAATTTTCCCGCTGTCGGAGTCTGCTATGATAAACGCATAAAATTTCAGGAGGCATCCGTTATGGGGATTTTGCAGCCGATTTGGGACGGGACATTTGTCTATCGGGAGCCGGTCTGTTTTTCCGCCGACAAAGACGGGCGACCGACCGGCGGAACACTGCTGTATCAGCCGGAGGAGATTTTGTCAGTCACGTCGTTTGACGGAAGTGTTTTTTACCAACCGGTGCGGGATTATACCGCAAATGGGCGGCAGCTGGTGCGCACGGAGGCATCGCGCATCCCGTATCTGGAGCGCAGCGTGTATTGTAAGCCATTTACCGGCGTACCGGAAACAGCCTGGGTCCGCCTGTCGGGCGGAAAAGCCTACATGGAGGTCGTTTCCGATGTCTATCGCTGGCAGACGCTCGTGACCTATACGCACAGAGACAAATGGGCGGGATTTCAACCGGAGGCTTGCGGTGAGAGCCTTCCGCGCAGCATGGAAAAGCTGCGCGCGGGAGGAGACTTTCATCTGACATTTTACGGCGACAGCATCACAGCCGGCTGGGAAGCCAGCGGCTGCAATGAGCGCGCCATCGATATGGTGACACTGGGCGAATATCATGTTTCCCTCTGGCACGCGCCGTATCAGCCAGCATGGGCGGAGCTTGTGACGAACGCGTTGCAAGCTCGCTATCCGCAGAGCAACGTGATCAAAACGAACCGCGCCGCGGGCGGCTCCACCGTACAGTGGGGGGTCGAACATGCGGCGGAGCTCGTTCCGCCCTGCAAGCCGGATCTGATCATGCTGGGCTTTGGTATGAACAGTATGCAGGAAAGCGCCGAGGATTACCGGCGCGCAATTCTCTCGATTATACGCACCATACGTAAGGAATGCCCCGACTGCGAGTTTGTGCTCGTGTCGCCCATGATCCCAAATCCGGAGATCAAAGACTTTCAGAACAACCAGCTTCCCGCGCAGCAGGACGTGCTGTATCAGATCGCGGCGGAGCTGGAAGGTGTCTGCATTGCGCCGGTGCATTCTGTTTTTCGGGAAATGACCGCCCGTGGGAAGCACTATCTGGAGCTGACCGGAAACTGCATCAATCACCCCAATGATTTTTCTGTTCGCGTCTATGCGCAGACCGTTTTGCGGACATTGGGCGTGGATGGGAGCGACGGATAAGGCAAAGAGAAATGCAGCTGGCACACGCAAAAACTGCGCCGCAGTAAACAAAGAATAGGGATTTTTCACGCGCGCGAAAGCGGAAAAAAAATATTCCGATCTTCCGAAAAAATCAGTAGACTTTGTGCCGGTTCTGTGGTAGTTGTTTGTGCTACCGAAGAAAAGGAGGCACAGACATGGCAAAGAAACGGGCAAATGGGGAAGGGAACATCCGAAAGCGGAAAGACGGACGCTGGGAAGGGCGATACACAGCCGGATATGATGAAAAGACCGGCAAGCGACTGATTAAGAATGTCCTCGGCAAGACGCAAGCAGAGGTGAAAGAGAAGCTGGCAAAGGCGGTCGCGGAAGCGGAAACCGTCGATGTACGGAGAGCAGACGAGTACACGCTCGGCACATGGTTGCAAACGTGGTATGAGCTTTACGCAAAACCGCACCTGCGGTTCTCAACTGCTGAATACTATCGACGTGGGATTGAACTGCACATCACGCCGCGTATTGGCGATATTCCGCTCAAAAAGCTGACCGGACGCGATTTGCAAGGGTTGTACAAGGACTTGCGGGAACACGGACGGCTCCGCGAAGCGCAGAAGGGAAAGCAGCCGGGGCTGAGTGATTCCACGATCCGCGGCATCCACACGATGCTGCACAACGCACTCGACCG
>ERZ791837.1940-NODE-1940-length-12401-cov-3.830147_pt1 | contig 12401 bp, 12 predicted proteins | sample MGYA00510292_ERZ791837 | MGnify/ENA primary metagenome ERZ791837 (study PRJEB30046, sample SAMN00715259) | human gut metagenome | study: EMG produced TPA metagenomics assembly of the A metagenome-wide association study of gut microbiota in type 2...
AGCCGGGAACGGCAATGCGCTTTGCCTGCCGCAGTCTTGCCTCCTGCACGGGAGAAAGCTCCGGGAAGCCGTAGCACCAGCCGGGCGCCGTCCGGTGCGCGGTGGACGTGTCGAGCACGACGGTATCGGGATTTTCGACCCATGACGCGGCCTCGCGCGCCGCATCGTCCGGCAGGCACAGAAACACGACGTCCGCCTCGTTGAGCAGCCTTTTTCGGCTGCACTCCAGCTTGCGCTCCGATTCCGGGAGCGTCAGAAGCTGAATATCCGTTCGTCCATGCAGACGGTCAAAAATACGAAGTCCGGTCGTCCCGGCGCTGCCGTCGATAAATACCTTTTTCATGCAGATCCCCTCCCATGCTGCCCATGCGCTTTGTTTGCTATAATATACATCATTATGTATGAATATGCAAGTAAAAAATATTATATTCATCATATTCGTTGATATATACATCTTATATTGAATATTTGCTGCTGTTTTGGACAATTTGACACGAGGCAGGCAAAGGCTTCCCTTTGGCACAAGGGAAGCCTTTTTGGTCAGCCGGGGACTTTCCAGTATGGTTTTCCGCCCTGTTCTGCAACGTTCATGACGGAAAACTCCGAAATGCGCTCAAAGGGCTTCTCCGGCTCGAACGGGAGCAGCTCCGGTTCCGCCGGTGCGGGTTCCGGTTCAGGCTCCGGCTCCGGCGTCTGGTCGGTCAGGATGCGCGTCTGCCCGGAAAACGGGCAGCTCCGGTTGGAGAGCCTTGCCCGCAGCCGGAGGCCGTCCGGCTCCGGCTGCGGGACGCCCAGAACGGTGCGGGCGCCGTCCGTCTCGGCGATCAGACGGATGGGAAAGTCCCAGTCCTTGCTGCATACGGCGCTGACGTTCCAATACAGGCCGTCCCGCTCGGCCTGAAGCGTCCCCTCGCGGACGCCGGTGATCGGATATGAAAGCATAAAAACACCTCCTGCAAACGATATGCAGGAGGTGCTTTCCATATTCCATGCGGCGGCTCAGCTGCCCTGAAGCCCGAAGCTGACGGCAAGAGCGGAATCGACCTGCTCCATGACGCTGCGGTCCGCATGGCCGGTATGCTCACGCAGGCGGCGCTTGTCGATGGTCCGGATCTGCTCAAGCAGAATGACGGAGTCCTTCGTGAGTCCCACGTCGTGGCCGGTCAGCGAAATGTGCGTTGGCAGGCGCGCCTTGCCGGTCTGGCTGGTGATGGCAGCGGCAATAACCGTCGGCGAATGCTTATTGCCAGTGTCGTTCTGCACGATGAGCACAGGCCGGCACCCGCCCTGCTCGCTGCCCACGACCGGGCTCAGGTCGGCGTAGAAAATGTCGCCGCGTTTGACGTTCGTATCCATTTGCTTCACACTCCGCGGAAAAAGTACGCGCGCGTTTCGCGCCGCTGTTTCTATTCTCCCACGCAGAGGTCAAAAATAAACAGAGGAACCTCGCTTTCTTTTCACATTCGGATGCTTCCACTTCATACTATGCAGAAAGCGGCGAAAAATGGCGGATCATCGTTCTGCATTTTAAGAAAGTTGAGCAGCAAGTTGACATAATCATGCGCTTACAAACGATATGGAGGGAAGCCCTGCTCAACCGACTCAAAGCGTCACGACAACATCGGCCTTTTCGATCAGCGCCGCGTCGTGGGACGCCGCAATGATGGTCGCGGACTGCTTTAGGCGCAGAATCTGCTCGATGACGACCCGGCTCGTTTCGGGATCAAGCTCGGACGTAGGCTCGTCGAGTAAGTACAGCGGCGCGTTTTTATAAAGGGCGCGCGAAAGCGCCACGCGGCGCTGTTCGCCGCCGGAAAGGAATTTTCCCTTGCTGCCCACGGTGAAATCCGCGCCGCGTTCGCGGACAAGCCCGTCCAACCCGGAGGCGCGCAGAGCGTCTTCAATCCGCTGTCCGTCCGGCGCGTCGCTGGCATAGGCCACGTTGTCCGCGATGCTGCGGTCAAAGAGGTAGGACGCCTGAAACGCGACGGAGACGGAGCTGCGCAGCCGGTCAAGCTGACCTGTCACATCCGCATGGTCGACAAGAATCCTGCCGCCCATGGTGGGCTGATTTCCAAGCAACGCGTTCAGAATCGTGGACTTGCCGCTGCCGCTTTCGCCCGCCAGCACGACGAGCTGATGAGGCGCCGCGGTAAAGCACAGATCCTGCAGCTGCTTGTGCTCGCTGCAAGAGATCGTCACATGGTCAAATTCGACCGCGGGCGCGTCATGCAGCGCATACGGGGTGGCCGGGGACGCTGCCGCCGGCTTCAGTTCGAACACTCTGGCGAGCGCGGCGTCGGCCTGGAAAATATCGTTGCCGTACCGGCTGATCGAAGCAGCGGGCGTCAGGATATTGGACATATAGGAGTACGCGACGGCGATGCTGCCCGCAGTCGCGGCCCCGGCCAACGCAGAACGGGCGGAGAAGACGACCGCCGACAGATATCCGATGGTCATCAGCGTGTAGGTAATGCCCCAGTAGACATTAAAAATCCGCTGGCTCTTTCTGTTCAGGGTATACATCTGATGCGAGAAGGCATGGAAGCCCGCCGCCTCAAAACGCTCGCTTCCCCATGCCTTGATAATGGGAATACAGTACAGAAGGTCGCCGACAGCGCCCACGAGACGACCGCTGGCCGCGCGCTGCTCGGCAGCAATCTCCTTGCTTTTGACCGCCACGCGCTTGCTGGCAGCATACAGTGGGAGCACCAGCGCCAGCGAAATCGCACCGAGAACCGGGCTCCAGACGAACATCATGACGACAGAGCCAATCATCTTAAGCACCATTGGCAGCAGACCGTTCAGCGGCCCTGCTACGGCGCGGACGACGGCTTCCACATCCCCGGAAATCCGGGAAACGATGTCGCCCTCCCGCCGTTCCTCCTTATACGGCTTGTAGGACTCCAGCGCCCACGTCATGGCGTCGTCGCGCAGCGATTCGATGATCCCGGTCGACAGCATGGTATTCGTATGACCATATGCGAGGCTGACCGCATGCTTCGACGCGTACACAACGCCGAAGAACACAAGGTGCAGCGTGAGGCTGGTCCCCAGAATGGGGGAGAAGACGCTGTGGCCGGTGGAGAGAAGGTCCACCACCGCCGCGATGATCTGGATGGGGAGCAGACTCAGTCCCGCATCGATCACAGACAGGCAGAAGATCAACAGGATCGTGGGCCTTTTCGTTTTCAGGTACGGGAGCAATCCTCGGATTCCATTTAATTGCTTCAGGTGTTTCATCATCTGTATGTCTCCTTGTCTGTAGTGTAGGTATGCACACACATCTTCAGGGGGCACTGCGGCAGGCTATGAAATGAAAAACACTTCCTTTCGGTGTACTTCGGGTATTATGTATAGATTTGGCATGGGCAGGGCTCTGTGCCGTACCCTGTAGGTCCGTGAGAAAGCTGCGGATTCGCCGAAAAGCTGCACAAAATCAGACGATATATTGCAAAATCTGCGATGTTTCTGCTCCACGGTGGCAAATACGCGGAATGCGCTTACTGATCTGGCAAAGCAGCTCATAGTTGATCGTCCCCTGCGCGGCGGCAAGGCGCTCGCACGGCACGAGCGTGCCGTCGTCGTCATAGCCGAAGATCGTGACGATATCGCCGGGCTTCGCGTCCGGCACTTCCGAAACGTCCAGCATGCACATGTCCATACAGATTCTCCCGATAACGGGAACCAGCTTCCCGCGCAGATAGAAGCTTGCCTTTCCGGTCAGCAGGCGGCTCAGGCCGTCGGCGTAGCCGATGGGCAGGACGGCGACGCGGGTATCATGCGTCGTTCTGTAAAGCCGTCCGTAGCTGATATCCGTCCCGGCAGGTACGGTGCGCACCTGCGCGATCATGGAATGCAGCGACATCATGGGCCGCAGGCTGATCGCGCCCTCCAGCTCCTCCGACGGCGCGTTGCCGTAGGTGATGATGCCGGGGCGCACCATGTCGAGCGCGAATTCCGGGTACAGGATCGCCGCGCCGGAATTGCAGCAGTGCCGGATCTCCGGCCGGATGCCGGCGCCCTCCATGGCGCTGAGCATATCCATGAAACGCTTGTATTGCAGTTTTGTAAACGAAACATCTTCCTCCGCCCGGCTGTCGGCGACGCAGAAGTGCATGAAAACGCCCTCAATGTGCAGGTGCGGCAGCGCCGCAGCCTGCTTCAGCTCGTCCAGCGTCCGGTCGTTGTCATAGGCAAAGAAGCCGATGCGCGTCATGCCGGTATCGAGCTTCAGGTGCACGTTCAGGATGTAGTTCGTCCCGGCCAGCGCCTCGTTCAGCTCCTGCGCGTAGGCCAGCGAATGCACCTCCTGCGTGATATCGAGGAAGATCATATTCGCGGCGTACTCCGGCGGCGTATAGCCCAGGATCAGAATCGGCAGGCGCACCTCGCCGCGCCGGATCTGCACGGCCTCCTCCAGATTGGACACGGCCAGATATTCCGCGCCGAGATCGGCCAGCGCCCGGCTGACCGGCACGGCTCCGTGGCCGTAGGCATCGGCCTTCATCACGCCGAGAAAGCGCGTACCGGACGGCAGATGCGCCCGGATGGAGCGGTAATTGTATTCCAGATTGTCGAGCGAGATATCCGCCCAGGTTCTTTTGAGTGTCTTCATATCTATTCCTCTGTTGATTTCATCGAAAACGCGGAGATATCCGCGCGCAGGACCATCCGCCCTTCAAAGCTGATCTCCGCGCGGACAGGTGTAAGCGGCTCCTGCGAGAACCATGTGTCGACGACAAGCTCCTTTTCCTCGTAGCCCATCCGATAGGTCGTGCGCAGAAGGCCGTCCTCCGTGCCGGTCGCGTCGATGTACTCCCCCGCCCAGCACTGTCCCAGAACATAGGGCGCGGCCAGCGGCGCAAGATTTCCATTTGCCAGCGAGCCAAGGCCGAGCTGCATCCCGTCATAGGAAACGGACGCTGCAGTATCCTTGACCTGCGCCTGAATGCCCGCGATCGACTCCGGCTCCGTCACAGTGACGGATGCGCCTGCTTCAGGCGAGAATACGCAGTCCAGCGTGAAGGACGCGGCGCTCTCGCCGTAGTCCGCCGTAATGGCGGCGGTGAACGAGCAGCCGCCGGACTGCAGAAGCGCCGTGCGGAACGTCAGCGGCGGCTGGGCCGGACGTTTGGCCGAGCAGGCCGACAGGAGCATGGGAACCGTGCAGAGAAGAAGCGCCAGTTTTTTTCGCAACAAATATCACCCTTATGGCAGAAGTCGCGGAATGCGCAGCAGCAGATCCTCCGGCACCATGCCATACTCCCCCAGCTCCTGCGCCGCAAGATCGGCGGCGGAGCCGTGCAGCCATGCGGCTGCGGCAGCTGCCTCCAGCGGCATGATATGCTGGCCCAGAAGCGACACGAGCATCCCGGCGAGCACGTCGCCGCTGCCGCCGGCCGCGAGGCCGGGGTTTCCTGTATGGTTTACATAAACATTCAAGCCGTCGGTAATGACCGTCCGGCTGCCCTTGAGCAGAAGGACGGCGTGCGTCCGGTCCGCGAGGCGCATCGCCTCCTGCGTCCGGTCGGCTGCTTTGGGGTCGCCGCCCAGCCGCAGAAACTCACCGTCATGCGGCGTAAGCACGACCGGACAGGCACATCCGCGCAACACATCTATATGCGGCGCAGCGGCGTTTATGCCGTCCGCGTCCAGAACGAGCGGCACACGGCAGACGGAAAGGACCGCCTGCACCAGCCGCGTCAGCTCCTCCGAGCGGCCAAGACCGGGGCCGAGCAGCACAGCGTCCATTTCGGGAAGCCGCGCTGTAATCGCAGGCAGCGCGGCCATGCAGAGCCGCCCTGCCTCGTCGCACGGGAGCGGAAAGACGATCTCGCTCCCCGCGCCTGCGGCGATGATCGGATAGATTTTCTCCGGCACGCCGAGATACACAAGGCCGCTGCCCGTGCGGAGCGCGGCCTTTGCCGCAAGCCTTGCCGCGCCGGTCAGTCCCTCGGAGCCGCAGAGCAGAAGGACTCTGCCGTAATCACCCTTGTGGCTCTCCCGCCGCCGGACCGGCAGCAGCTCCCCAATCAGCTTCCTGTTCGTGCATTGCGCTGTCCATGCAGGTCTTGCCATTTCCGCAGCCCTCCATACTAAAAATTAAAAATTATAGCTTCTTTTCGAGCAGCACGAGCCGCACATTCGGAATGCTGTTGAACGCGCACGGCACGATGTCCGCCTCCCGATAGCCGAGATGTGCATATAAACGCCGCGCAGCGGCGTTTTTTGCGTTGGTGTCCATTCGCAGTACCGCGCAGCCCCGTTCTCTTGCAGTATCCTCATAGAATTGCACGAACGCACGGCCGATGCCCCGGCCGGAGAGGTCGGGATCGACGGTCAGCGTGTGCAGGACGAAAACATCCCTGTCCTCCGCCGCATAGGCCCAGCGGCCCTCCGTGTAGACGTCCACCTGCCTCTGATTGAGAATGCCGGAGGCCGCGACGCGGCCCTCTGACCCGCAGACGTACAGGTCGCCGCGCGCAAGCGCCTGCTCGGCGTCAAATCGGATCGGATATACACCCGTGACCCAGCCGATGGTCACGCGGCCCGCGTCCTCCTGCGCGTGGAGCCTGTCATAGATCGCCGTTACGGCGTCAAGGTCAGACGCGACTGCTTTCCGAAAGGTCAGCGTTTTTGTTTCCATTTCTTTGCTTCCTCTTTTCCACAAGCTGTCCGACCAGATGCAGCACCTGCTTCTGGTACTTCCACAGCAAAAACGCAATGCTCAGCATCAGCACGACCAGCACAGCAGAACCGATCCAGTCGCCGTGGATCAGATTGCTGCCCAGCCAACAGTAAACCAGCGTGCTGAACGCGCTGCCGAAGAACATGGCAAGCGTAAATTCCCACGGCTTCAGCCGGGAGCGGCTGGCGGCAATGGGGATAAAGCCGTTCGGGATGAGCGGCAGGAAGCAGAGCGTCACGACCATATAGGCCGGATGCTCAGACTTCGCAACGATGTCGAGTTTGTCCGAGCTGTTGTCCGGCAGGAGCTTATCGAGGTACTTCCCCAGACGCTGGTAGAGCGTAAAGCTGATGCCATGCGCAAGGGAGGACGAGACGAGGCAGATGGCGAACGCGCGCCAGACGCCATAGACGACGCCGGCGGCCACATTGACGATCACGCCGGAAATGACGATGGACCAGACCTGCACCATCTGCAAAAGCGCCATATACAAAATGCCGGTGAACGACATATCGCGGCTCAGGTACGCTTCCAGCGCCTGCTCATCGCCGCTGCGCAGCAGCGGAATGATATCCGGCATCGTCTGCTTCACCACCAGATAGACCAGCAGCAGCGCCACAAGCACAAAAAGTGCCATGATGCCGCTGCGGATAAGCTTTGTTTTCTTCATCATGAACCGTGCTCCAAATTGGAATGGAATTGATTTTACCACAATCGCGAAGAAATTGCAATCACGCGCACAGGCAAAATATACAAATTATGGATTATGTTAAAGCGTACCGCAGGTCTTCTGCGCCCGGCGTCTGGAGACGGGCGTGACGCGCTCCAGGATCTCCAGAACCTGCGCGGTCAGCACACGGTCCTCCACGTCCAGAATTTTCTGCGGCTTCGCGCCCGGATACGGAAGGCCCTCCGGCGCTTCGGCCAGCAAGTGCGCAAGCGCCGGGTGATTCTTGACGAACACCGTGTTGTCGCAGACCAGCAGGACAGGCCTGTCATTGACGTAGATCTGATATTCGCCGAACATCCGCTTATAGTCGACGCCCCGGATCCCCTCAAGCTGCGTACAGACAAAATCCAGATAGTCCTTTGTCGCTGCCATGGCGTCCCCCTCCTGTTTTTCTGATGCAGTGATTATATCTGCGTGCATTCAGCCTGTCAAGGCAGAAAACAGGGCTGGAAAACGCGGCGGTTCCGTGGTAAGATACGCGCAGACCGATAAGAAAGAAGGGGTTGTTCTGCTGTATCTCGGGCTGCTGCTTCTGGCCGGTATTTTGCAGGGCGTCATGGTTTCGCTCAATGGCCAGATGGGCAATTATTTCAGTCTGTTCGGCATCTGCTTTTTTGTGCACGCGATCGCGCTCGTGCTGCTGCTTGCATATCTGCTGGCAAAGCGGCAGACGCTGCGGTTCGCGGGTGCGCCGTGGTACGTGTATCTGGTCGGCGTGATGGGCATCGCCATCGTCGCCTCGTCCAGCTGGTGCACACTGCACGTCGGCGCGAGCGCGTTCATGGCGCTTTCGACTGCCGGACAGCTCGTCTCCTCCGCGCTGATTGACCGGTTCGGCCTGTTCGGTATGCCAGTCACGCGCATCCGGAAGCGGCAGCTGCCGGGGTACGCGCTGGTGCTGCTGGGCGTGCTTCTGGTCGTTCTGAACTGAGGGAGGGCTGCAAAATGATCTATTATCTGACCGCCTTGATCAACGGCTTTTTCAACTCCGTCAACCGTATGACGAACGTCCGCGCCGGAAAGCTGTTCGGCACGGCAAACGGCGCGCTCATCAACTATGTGGAGGCGACGGTTCTGTCGCTGCTGCTGATGCTCGTGCTGAAAAACGGGAAGGAGCTGTCGTGGGGCTATATTGTATCCGTCCCATGGTGGGTGTATCTCGGAAGCATCTGCGGGCTGCTGGCGCAGCTTCTGCAGATCGTCGGGACGCTGCGCTCGAACACGCTCGTTTCGTCAATTCTCATGCTGGCAGGCAATCTGGGGATGTCGCTGACGCTCGATTACGTGTTTTACGGAACGTTCAGCCTGCTGCGCGCCGCCGGCATCTTCCTCATTCTGGCCGGTATGGCCTTGGTGGAAAAGGAGAAAACGGCAGAGGCGCAGACTGCAGCTGAAGAAAAGTAACGATCCGCGTGCGGAACAAGCAGCAGCGCGGCTGTCCGGTTGAAGGGACAGCCGCGCTGTTCTTGTTTTATTTCGCGCCCGGATACAGGCATTCAATGCCGTGCTCGGCAAAATAATCGAGCCATGCTTTGCTGGGCGCGGCGTTGGTCACGATGGTGTCAAACACGTCCAGCGGAGCGATGTCGATGAACGAGATCTTGTCGAACTTACTGCTGTCGAGGATCAGGATCCGCGTTTTCGCGCAGCGCAGCATGGACTGCTTCGTCTGCGAGTGGAACTCGGAGGAATCCGTGACCCCGGATTCCAGATCGATGCCCTTGCAGCTCATCACGGCCTTGTCAACGTGGTAGCGCCGCAGTGCCTGCTGCGTCTGGTCGCCGACGAGGGCCAGCGATTCCGGCTTGAGCCGCCCGCCGGTCAGGAGGATCGTCCAGCCCTCCACGTCGCTCAGCTCCACGACCAGCTCGACCGAATTCGTGATGACGGTCAGGTTTTTCTTTTCCTTGAGCTTTTTTGCCAGATATAAGGATGTGGAGCTGTCGTCGAGCATCAGATGGTCGCCGTCCTCTATGAGGCGGCTGGCAATGGCTGCGATCTGATTTTTCGCTTCCACGTTGGTCTTGTTCCGGATGGTATAGGACAGGTCTGTCTTCGTGCTGTTGCCGAGGATCGCGCCGCCGTAGGTCTTGGTGGCGTAGCCTTCCTTTTCCAGCTTGTCCAGATCGCGGCGGATCGTCTCCTCCGTGACATGATAATAGGCGGCAAGGTCGCTGACGAGGACGCGCTGCTCGGCGCGGAGCTTGTCGAGGATCTCATTTTTTCTCTCGATAGCCAGCATTTTAGGATCCCTCTTCTTTCCTGTGGCAATCCCACATAAAACAACATCAGTATAGCACGTGTGGTGTGGGAAAGCAAGCAGAGCTTTTCGCGGAATGGAAGAAAAAGTTGCGCAAAGCAGCCGATTCCGCTTGAAAAATGCGCTGCTATCTGATAAATTAAAGAAGTCGAATTATGTAAATCAATGTCGAAGCTGGAGCGTTTGTGCCATGGTCTTTTCCAATCTGATCTTTCTGTATCTGTTTCTGCCGGTCTGCCTCATTGCGTATTTCTTCTGCCCGGGCATCCGCGCGAAGAACGCTGTGCTGATCCTGTTCAGCCTGATCTTCTACGCGTGGGGCGAGCCGGTCTATCTGCTTCTCATGATCGCCTCCGCCGCGGTCAACTGGTACTTCGGCCTGCTCATCGAGCGCAGGCGGAAAAAGATTTTTCTGATTCTTGCGCTGGTATTGGATCTCGGCTGTCTGGCGGTATTCAAATACGCGGGCTTTTTCGTGGAGAATCTGAACGCGGTTTTCGGCGCGTCCATCCCCGTCCCGCAGATCGCGCTGCCCATCGGCATCTCCTTCTATACCTTTCAGGCGCTTTCCTATACGGTCGACGTCTGGCGCGGCGATGTTCCGGCGCAGCGCTCGTTTGCAAAGCTCCTGCTCTACATCTCGCTCTTCCCGCAGCTGATCGCCGGGCCTATCGTCCGCTATTCGGATGTCGCCGCACAGATCGACGACCGGCAGTTTGACGCCTCCGAGGCGTTTTACGGCGCGACGCGCTTCTGCATCGGCCTTGCCAAAAAGGTGCTTCTGGCCGACGCGGCGGGCAAGGTCGCCTCGCAGATCCTGGACGGCAGTCTCGCGTCCAACACAACAGTCGCCGCGTGGCTCGGCATTCTGCTGTATACGTTTGAAATCTATTTTGATTTCTCCGGCTATTCCGACATGGCCATCGGCATGGGGCGTATCTTCGGCTTCAAATATATGGAGAACTTCCGCCTGCCGTATACCGCGGTGTCCATCACCGATTTCTGGCGGCGCTGGCACATTTCGCTCTCCTCCTTCTTCCGCGATTACGTCTATATCCCGCTGGGCGGCAAGAAAAAGCACAGGCTGCTCAATATGGCGATCGTCTGGGCGCTGACGGGGATGTGGCACGGCGCAAGCTGGAACTTTGTGCTCTGGGGGCTGTATTTCTTCGTGATCCTCACGATTGAAAAGCAGGTGGGAGAAAAATCGATGCGGCGCGTGCCGTATCTGCTGCGCAGGCTCGGCACGATGCTGCTGATCATCTTCGGCTGGAACATTTTCTATTACACCGACATGACGCGGCTCGTGCAGAACTTCGGCGTGATGTTCGGGCTTTACGGCGCAGGCTTTTCCAACGCGCAGGCCGGCATCCAGCTGACGAACAATCTGCCGCTGCTGCTCCTCTGCGCCATCGGCGCAACGTCCATCCCGCGCAATCTCGGCAGCCTGTTCGGCGGCGTGTGCGCGCAGGGCGGAAAAAAGAGCGGGCAGATCGTCTATGCCGCCGTTTCGTTCGTGTTTGACGCGGCGCTGCTCGCGCTGTCCACGATCGCGCTGGTCGGCTCGACCTATAACGCGTTTTTGTATTTCCGGTTTTAAGGAGGCGGGCTTATGAAAAAAGTATATACGGCGCTTCTGCTGATTCTGCTTGCCGCCATGTTCTCGGTCGGGGTCTATTCGCTGGCCGACTATGACGCGACAGGCTCCGTGTCCGAAAAGCGGGAGTTCGTCAAGCCGGAATTCTCCGTCAAATCGCTGCTGGACGGGACGTATATCCCCGCGCTGGAGCAGTATTATTCCGACACATTCCCGGGCCGCGAATCGCTGTTGCAGGCGAACCGGACGCTCAATAAATTCTATTATTACTCCGGCAGCGGCGGAGACAGCGTACTGATCCTCAACCAGACGGATTCTGCCGCACAGGGCGGCGAATCGCTTGACGCCGTGCAGCGGGCCAACGGCCAGACCCCGCAGCCGGAGCAGACAGAGCCTGCCGCGCCGGATACAACGCCGGAACCGCAGCCAGATACAACGCCGGAACCGGCAGATTCGACGCAGCCGCCCGAACCGCCGGAGGAGCAGCCCGAAGAGCAGCCGGAGGCCGACCCCGAGCTTGACACGCCGGAGGAATCCGACGCCAGCTACGCTGGCTCCGTGGTTGTCGTGGGCGACCGCGCGATGGAAATTCCCACACGGCTGGACGATCTCATCACCAGCTACGCAGACGCGATCGACAATCTGGCCGCCGCCATGGGTCCCGACGTGCGCACGATCTCGCTCATCACGCCGAACGGCGGCGAATTTTACTCGCCTGAGAGTCTGCACACCGGTGAGCACAGCCAGAAGGACATGATCGACTTCTGCTACAGCCAGATGGATGACAAGATTATCACGGTCGATGCTTATTCCAAGCTTCGCAGCCACACGGACGAATATATTTATTTCCGCACTGACCACCACTGGACGCAGCTGGGGGCATATTATGCCTACACCGCCTTCTGCGAAGCCGCAGGCTTTGAAGCCGTTCCGCTGGAGCAGTTCCAGACGGGCCGCTACGACACCTTCCTCGGCTCCATGTACGGCTTCACCGAGGGATATCCGCAGAGCGAGGTGCTGAAGCAGCACCCGGATTATCTGGAATACTATCTGCCCATCGCCGACACCCATGCGCGGTATTACGCAAACGGGAATCTCGAAAACGGCACGCCGGTGAGCGTCG
>ERZ791837.1943-NODE-1943-length-12395-cov-3.872690_pt1 | contig 12395 bp, 7 predicted proteins | sample MGYA00510292_ERZ791837 | MGnify/ENA primary metagenome ERZ791837 (study PRJEB30046, sample SAMN00715259) | human gut metagenome | study: EMG produced TPA metagenomics assembly of the A metagenome-wide association study of gut microbiota in type 2...
CGGCCTGAGCGTGCAGGTGAGCGCAGGTCAGGCATGGGTGCGCCCGGCGCGGTTCAAGGGCCGCAGCATCATCATGGAGCAGCCCGCCACACTGTCCCTGACCGCCGCCGATGCCGTGCGCAGCCGCATCGACCGCGTGGTGCTGCGCTACGACGCTGCCGCCAAAAAGACCCGCCTGCAGGTGCTGGAAGGTGTCCCGGATTCTGCCGGGCCTGCTGCCCCGGCCATCACCCGCACCGAGCTGATCTACGACCTCTGCCTTGCCGAGATCAAGCGACCCGCAGGCTCCACCGCCGTTACCGTCGCCGACATCTACGACACGCGCGCGGACGAGACCGTCTGCGGCGTCATGCGGGACGGTGTGCATGGCATCCCAGCGGCAATGCTCATCCAGATGCGGCGGCAGAAGATCGCAGAGTTGGACAGCGGCAGCTTCTACACCAAAGAAGCCGTGGATGCCATGCTGGCCGTGATCCAGACGCAGGTCGCAAAAGCTGGCGCGCCGACCGAACGTCTGGCCTTTGTCACGCAGATCTCTGCAAACAGATGGGGTTGGAACCAGACCATGAGCTGTGAAGCCACCATTCCTAAAGGTGTGGATTTCATCCGCATCACTCCGGATAATTTCGATTCTCCGTATGTGTTCCAGTTTTCTGCCAATAAAGATTTAAGCCTTACAGGCGGAAACAGCAAGGCGGTATCCGCGATCTGCGCATCTAATGCTGATTTCAAATACACTGCCAGCGACCGCAAGATCAAAATAACCGCCTACGATACCAGTATCGGCAGAACCTGCATTCAGGGATACAAATACGGCACTGCTGCCACTCCCTGCATCGTCTGGACTGAGGGCGACGGCACATCCGCTAAAGACCATAACATCGATTATATCGAGATCAAGGAGCGGTATAATGCAACCAGCTCCGACGATAAGAACACCGTGGAAGCTGTTGCCCGCGTCGTGAAAGGCAGCACGTATACGACCGCCGGCGGTGCCACAGTCACTTTTGCCAGCGACGGCACCGTAACGGCCAGCAAATATTCCGGCACGCTTGTGGGCTACCGGTACATGACGCTGACAGAAGTTTCAGAGCAGGTAGCATCCACTCAATCCGCTCTTGCGGACGCAGACGCTTTGAACCTTGACCAGGACTACCGCCTGACCCTTTTGGAGCTGGGCGTGACCGATGATGAAACCACCGCATAAACAGAAAGGAATGACTACTATGGCACTTTACAACACCTGCAAACGTATGATCGAGCGCGGCCAGACCGCCGGTATGGAAAAGAAGCTGGATATCTTCTACGCCGCCGCCAAGCTGACCGATGAACAGTACGCAGAGCTGACCGAGATGCTGAACGAAAAGACCAGCGCCTGACCGGGCCGTGAAAGGACGTGATACATATGGCGATCAAACAGTACAGCCTGAAGAAGGACGGCGCAAAGCAGCTCTCTCCCGCGTTCCGCGTGCGGGAGTTCCGCTGCCGCGACGGCACCGACACCGTCCTCATTGACGAGGGCCTTGTGGTGCTGCTGCAGTGCATCCGGGAGCACTTCGGCAAGCTGAAGGGCATCCACTTCGTCTACTTCGGCGACGCCCGTTACAACATGGGCAACAGCCTGATGGTGGGCTGCGCCAAGATGGGCCTGCACTTCACCGCCTGCGCACCCAAGAAGTACCAGCCGGACCCGGAGCTGGTGGCCGAGTGTGAGAAGATCGCCGCCGAGACCGGTGCCACCATCTCCTTTGAAGAGGACCCCGCCAAGGCCGCCAAGGGCGCCGACGTGCTGTACACCGACGTCTGGGTGTCCATGGGCGAGCCTGTGGAGGTGTGGGCCGAGCGCATCCACGACCTGGCACCGTACCAGATCGACCGGCAGCTGATGGACATTGCTGGTCCCCACGCCGTGTTCATGCACTGCCTGCCCGCCTACCACGACCACAAGACCACCGTGGGCAAGGAGATGGGCCAGCGCTTTGGCCGCGACGCCATGGAGGTGACCGACGAAGTGTTTGAAGGCCCCCAGAGCATTGTGTTCGATGAGGCCGAGAACCGCATGCACACCATCAAGGCCGTGATGGCCGCCACCCTGGGCTACGAGGGCTGATCCCTGAAAAACAGCAGCACCCGCATTGGGCCGGACCGGCCTGCTGCGGGTGTTTTTTTGCTCTTGCGCCGGGCGGCGCATCCGGTATAATAGAAGCAAAGACCTTCGAGGGGCTCTAAGGTTTGCCCCGGCGGAGGTGACTACAGGCCAAAGGAGCACGGTGCCATGCGTTATACCATCAGTGAAATGGCGGCGCTGCTGGGTGTTACCACCCACACGCTGCGCTACTACGAGAAAATGGGCCTTATCCAGCCCGAAGTGAACCGGGAGACCGGCTACCGCTATTATACGGTCACCGACACCCGGCGGTTCAACCTGTGCCGGGAGCTGCGGGCGGCGGGCTTTACGCTGGAGGAATGCAAGGACTTTCTCGACGAGCCTTCCACCGCCGTGACGGATGCCATGCTCGACCGGCAGATCCGGCAGCTGGAGCGCCGGCAGGTGCTCAACCGGATGAGCATCCGCTTTTTGCAAAATACGCGGGAGTATTACCACACGCTGGAGCAGGACGCCGGGCGGGTGTGGGTGCAGAACTTCCCGGAAATGTGGCGGCTGGTGCTCTCGCAGGAGGAAGAAGCCCGCAATGACCCCGCCCTGCGGGCCGAAAAGGCCGAGTGGCTGGAGTGCATGCCGGCGGTGCGCTGGGTCAGCCGCTTGCCCAGCCGGGTGATGGAGCAGTTTCGGGTGGGGCGCAACGAGTACGATTACGGCCTGCTGGTGGAGGCCGATGCCGCCCGGCAGCTGGGCCTGCGCCGCACCGACCATGTAGAGCTGGTGTGCGGCGGCGACTACCTGACCACCGTGTGGAAAAAGGACTACCGGGGCTCCTTCGGGTGGGACTCGCTGGAAACGCTGCACGCCGAGATCCTGCGGCGAGGCTTCCGCGCGGTGGGCGACACCTTCAGCAGCATCCTGGCCAGCCGGGAGCAGCCGGACGGCAGCATCATCAACTACCACCTGACCCGGACGAAGATCTACACCTGAGCAGACTGTCCAAAATCTTGTGATTTTTTTGTCAGAATGACCGTTGACCTTCGCGTTGCTCGAAGCTCTATACTTTGACTGGAAATTGACAAAGCCCGTCTTTTTGTGCAGACGGGGCTTTGCCAACGGAAGAAAAAAGAGAAGAAAACCAGAAGGAGCGAAGAATTATGAGCAACAAGATCTCCCGCCGCAACTTCCTGCACACTGCAGGTCTGGGCACCCTGGGCGCTGCTGCTGCCGGTCTGCTGACCGCCTGCGGCGACAAGGCTGCTTCCGGCAGCGTGGCTTCCAGCGCAGCCGCCGCCGGTACCTACACCGCCGGTACCTACAGCGCCACCGCCACCGGCATCAACACCACCACCCCGGTCACCGTGACCATGACCTTCAGCGCCGATGCCATCACCGATGTGCAGATCGACGTGGCAAACGAGACCAAGGGCTACGGTGCCGACATCGCCGACGAGATGGTGAAGAAGATCCTGGAGGCACAGTCCAGCGAGGTGGACGGCCATTCCGGTGCCACCATCACCTCCGGTGCCATCAAGAAGGCTGCCGAGAGCTGCATCAACCAGGCCAAGGGCGTGGCCGTGGCCCCCACCGAGGCCAGCAAGGCCGAGACCGTGGTGCCCGACGGCCTGACCACCGAGGAAGTGGAGTCCTCTGTGGTGGAGCTGGGCGACATCACCCCGGACGAGACCAAGGACTTTGACGTGGTCGTTGTGGGTGCCGGCGCAGCCGGTGTGCCCGCAGCAGGCTGGGCAGCTGAGCTGGGCGGCCATGTGGCCCTGCTGCAGAAGCAGAGCATCGTGGTGAGCCAGGGCAACTGCGGCTCCGCCATCATCAAGTCCAAGTCCACCGAGGCCGGCAAGAAGATGTGGGTGCACATGACCAACGGCCTGTGCGACTGGCGCGCCGACACCAGCCTGCTGAACGCCTACGTCGAGAACTCCGAAGAGGCCCTGATGTGGTATCTGAACCGCGCCGGTCTGACCGACCAGACCGAGTACGGCGACGGCAGCCTCGTGGACAGCAACAAGGATCCCTCCAGCCTGCTGCACAACGACGAGAAGGAGATCTTCGCCTACATGTGCACCAGCCAGGATCTGACCGGTGTGTGGAAGGACCGCATGGACACCTACGACTTCGGCGATGAGCACTGCTACTTCTTTGCTCCGTGGATCGGCCCCAAGCCCAAGAACGTGGGCGACGTGCTGGCCACCGTGCTGGAGAATGTGCAGGCCAAGAACTCCAATCTGGAGACCTTCTTCAACACCCCCGCCGTCAAGCTGGTGCACGCCGACGGCAAGGTGACCGGCGTCATCGCCAAGGATGAGAGCGGCAAGTACATCCAGTTCAACGCCTCCAAGGGCGTCATCCTGGCCACCGGCGACTACATGAACAACGAGGCCATGGTCAAGCGCTGGTGCCCGGACGTGGACGGCTACGACAAGAAGCAGTACCAGAAGACCGGCGACGGCCACATCATGGCCATCGATGCAGGTGCAAAGATGGAAAATCTGGGCCACACCAAGATGATGCACGACTTCGACTCCGGCCTGATGTACGAGGAGCCGTTCCTGTACGTCAACATGGAGGGCAAGCGCTTCTGCAACGAGGACACCGGCTTTGTCTACATGGGCAACATCACCAAGTATCTGCCCCGCTACAACGGTGCCAACGTGGATGCCAACCACCCGGACGGCTCTTTGGGCTGGTACTGCCAGATCTACGACAGCGACTACATGAGCTACGCCAACAGCCCCATCCCCGAGCAGGTGATGACCAAGTACATCCCCGGTGCCGTGGAGAACCCGCAGGGCGTGTTCACCAACCTGATCGACACCTATAAGGCCGACACCATCGAGGAGCTGGCCGCCCTGCTGGACGTGCCCGCCGATGAGCTGCAAAAGACCATCGACCGTTACAACGAGCTGTGCGATCAGGGGACCGATGCGGACTTCGGCAAGAAGAGCGCCTACATGCACAAGATCGAGAAGGCTCCCTTCTGGGGCGTGCGCAAGCACATCCGCGTGTCCTCCATCGACAGCGGCGTGAACACCAATGCCAACGGCCAGGCTCTGGACGCTGACGGCAAGGTCATCGAGGGCCTGTACTGCGTGGGCAACGTGGGCGGCGTGTTCTACGGCGGCGCGGACTATCCGTTCCACCAGACCGGCCTGTCCCTGGGCCGCTGCTACACCTTCGGCATGCTGGCCGCAAAGCACGCCATGGGCAAGTAAGCCGCAGGAAATAACACCATAAAAGAAGAAGGCCGCCGGGCAGGAGAAGGTTTCCTGCCCGGCGGCTTTTTGCTGCCGGAAAAAAGTGAAAATAATGCCCGAAACTTGAGCGGGATTGTTGTGAATGTGACGATTTTGGTACGATTTTGGGACGCTTGGTTTACACCGCCCCGGAAAGCGTGGTATAGTTAAACGGATAAGCAGCAGTGGGTGCCGCTGTGGGAAAAGCGAGGAGAGCGTTACGATGAAAAAGCACATTCGAGCATTCGTCAGTCTGCTGTGCGCTGCGGCGCTGGCACTGGGCTGTGCATCCTGCGGCGGCGCAGCGCAGAGCACCGGAAAATCCGGCGGCACCGCCGGGGTGACCCATATCACCGTGTGGACCTATTACAATGGTGACCAGCTGGAAAGCTTCAACAAGCTGGTGGACCAGTTCAACGAGACCACCGGCCTCGAAAAGGGCATCCGGGTGGAAAGTGCCAGCCAGGGCAGCGTGAGCGACCTGGAGACCAACGTGATGGATGCGGCCCAGGGCAAGGTGGGTGCTGCGGCCATGCCCAACATCTTCTCGGCCTATGCTGACACCGCCTATGCGCTGGACCAGATGGGCATGCTGGTGGACCTGAGCCAGTACCTCACCGAGGACGAGCGCGCCCAGTATGTGCAGGGCTACCTGGACGAAGGCGACTTTGACGGCGACGGCAGCATGAAGATCTTCCCGGTGGCAAAATCCACCGAGCTGATGTTCCTGAACGAGACCGACTGGGAGAAGTTTGCCCAGGCCACCGGTGCCGCCTACGACGACCTTTCCACCGTGGAAGGGCTGGTGGCCACTGCCGGTGCCTATTATGACTGGACCGACGCCCAGACGCCGGAGCCGGACGACGGCAAGGCTCTGTTCGGCCGCGACGCCATGGCCAACTACATGCTGGTGGGGGCCCGGCAGCTGGGCGACACCCTGTTCGAGGTGCAGGACGGAAAGATGACCTTGAACTTTGACAAGGACGTAGCCCGCAAGCTGTGGGACAACTACTATGTGCCCTTCGTCAAGGGGTGGTTTGCCGCTATCGGCCGCTTCCGCAGCGATGATATCAAGGTGGGCAATGTGCTGGCCTATGTGGGTTCCAGCTCCAGCGCCACCTTCTTCCCCGCGCAGGTCATGGTGAACGACACCGAGAGCTACGACATCGACATGACGGTGCTGCCCAGCCCGAAGTTTGCGGGCGGCGAGGATGTGGCCGTGCAGCAGGGTGCCGGTATGGTGGTCACCGCCGGTACGGAGGAAGAGATCAATGCCTCGGTGGAGTTCCTCAAGTGGTTCACCCAGCCGGAACACAACATCTCCTTCTCGGTGGACTCCGGCTACCTGCCGGTGACCACGGCTGCCAACGACATGGAGGCCATCAAGACCAGCGGCCTGGAACTGAGCCCGAAGATGGAGCGCATCCTCTCGAATGCAGTCCAGAGCGTAAAGAACAACACCCTTTATACGCCAAGTGCCTTTGTGGGCGGCAGCAAGGCCCGCAAGGTGCTGGAATACAGTCTGAGCGATCTTGCCTCTGCCGACCGTGCAACGGTGCAGGAGCGGGTGGCCGCAGGCCAGCCCGCCGCCGACGCGGAAGCGGAGTTCCTCACCGACGAATACTTTGATGCCTGGTATGGGGGCATCTGCACTGCACTGGAGGAGTACGCCGGCTGAGCGTAACGACCGGAAACCGACGGGAAAGGGGAGAAGTGCCATGAAGCCTGCCGAAAAGTACCGTGCGTGGAAAGCGCACCGGCCCGAGAAGCCGATCTTCCGCACCATCCTCTTTTCCATGATGGCGGTGCTGCTGGCGGAGGTGATCCTGCTGTCGACCGGCATCGGCCTGACCAATGTGTCCGGGCGGCTGAACCAGAACGCCAAGCAGATCGTGAACATGCAGGTGCGCAACCGCGCCAGCTACCTGCAGGATATGCTGATCAAGGCACAGGAGCTCACCGACATTTCCACCACCATCAACAACCTGACCCAGCAGATGCTGCAGGACGGCACCATTTCGCTGGACACGATGGACCAGAGCAGCGAGGCCGCTGACCCCCTGATGGAGGCCGCCGCGCCCTATCTGGTGAGTGCACTGCGCGCCCGCCCCGTGACCGGCATCTTTCTTGTGATCAACACCCACGACCTTGCGGAAAAGAAAGTGGGCAGCCCCATGCCCAGCGTGTACCTGCGGGACCTGGACCCGGACGCCCGCCCCTCGGAGCGCAAAGCCGACCTGATGATCGAGCGTTCCAGTGCGGCAGTGGTCAAGAAGCTGGGCATCACCACCGACAAAAGCTGGAGCACTGCACTGAGCTACCGCGGCCTGACCAGCGGCGGCTTTGCGTGCACCGTGTTCCAGACCGCCTGGGAGGATGACGAAAAGCTGGACGCCGCCGACTACGGCCGCTGGCTCACCCAGACCTACAAGCTCACCGGTGACGAGCGCACGGCCATTGCCTACTCCCAGCCCCTCATCCTGCCGGACGGCACCGTGTACGGCGTCATCGGTGTGGAGATCCTGACCAGCTATCTGGAAACCAAGATGCCGTATCAGGAGCTGCAGGACGGCGGGCAGGGCACCTATCTGCTGGTGTCCACAACGTCGGGCCTGTCGGACCCGGAACTGTTCCTGACGCTGATGGCGGGCGACGGACTGGATGCCAACGTCATCGACGCGGGCGTGGAAAAGATCACCTGCCGGCAGACGGACGGCGAACGCTGGCTGACGCTGAACAACGAGACCGGCTATGCGGCGGTCCAGAACCTGGACCTGTACAGCCGCAACGCGCCCTTCTCCAACGAAAAGTGGCTGCTGGTGGGCACGGTGCGCAGCAGCATCCTGTTCCGCTTTGCCCACACCGTGCAGCAGGTCATCACCTCTGCGGTGCTCCTCACCCTGCTGCTGGGGGCTGTGAGCAGCCTGCTGGTGTCCCGCGGTCTGGCCCGCCCCGCCGAGCAGCTCTACTGCGAGGTGCTGGCAGCCAACGGCAAACAGACCTTCCCCAAGTTTTCGCACACCGGCATCCGGGAGTTGGACCGCTTTGCGGAGGCCATCACCCAGCTGAACAGCAGCCTTGTGACCAACTCCACCAAGTTTTTGCGCATCATGGACATGGCCAGTGTGGAGCTGGGCGGCTACGAGCTGCGGTATGACACCGGCAGTGTGTATGTGACCAAAAACTTCTTTGCCCTGCTGGGTGCCCCGGAGGTGGACGGCAGCAGCCTGACCGTGCGCACCTTTGGAGAACTGCTGGAGCACATCCAGCTGGTCCGCCCCTGCACCGTCAACGCGGAGGGGGACAAGGTGCTGACCGTGGTGCAGGGCGGCCGCACCCGCTATATCATGCTGCGGGTCACCACCGAGGACCGGGTGCAGGTGGGTCTGGCCGAGGATGTGACCGCCGCTACCCAGGAGCGCCTGCGCATCGAGCGGGAGCGCGACTACGACGTCCTCACCGGCCTGTACAACCGGCAGGCATTCCACCGCGTGAGTCATGAACTGTTCCAGAATCCGGAGCGGCTGGGCGTGGCAGCCTTGCTGATGATGGACCTGGACGACCTCAAGCACATCAACGACACCTACGGCCACGACTGGGGCGACCACTACATCCAGAACACCGGCCGCTGCATTGCGGAGCACAGCCCGCCGGGCACCGTGTGCGCCCGCCTGTCCGGCGACGAGTTCCTGCTGCTGTTCTACGGCTATCCCGGCCGGGAGCAGCTGCGCGAAAAGCTGGAAGCACTGACCCGCGCCATGCAGCAGGCCGTGGTGGTACTGCCCAGCGGCAGCGACCTGCACATCAGTATTTCCGGCGGCGTGGCCTGGTACCCGGAGGATGGCCGGGACATCGAGACCCTGAAAAAATATGCAGACTTTGCCATGTATCAGGTCAAGCACTCCACCAAGGGGCAGATGAAGGACTTTGACATCGGCGTGTACAATCAGGAGGCCTACATCGCCCGCACCCGGCGGGAGTTCCACCAGCTCATCAGCGAAGAGCGGGTGTACTACTACTTCCAGCCCATCTTCTCGGCACAGACCGGCAGGGTGCACGCCTACGAAGCACTGATGCGGTCGGACCTGCCCACCCTGCGTTCTCCGGCCACCATCATGAAGCTGGCCCGGGAGCAGGGCGCGCTGTATGAGATCGAGCGGCTGACCTTCCGCAAGGCGCTGGAAGAATTTGACGACCTGCGCAGCAAAAATCTCGTGGACCGGCAGGCCCTGATCTTCATCAACTCCATTGCCAGCGTCAGCCTGCGCCGGGAGGACAGCGAGTATATGGACCAGCGCTGGCACGAGCTGCGCCGCCAGATGGTCATTGAGATCACCGAGGAAGAGGAGATGAACCGGGAGGCACTGGAAACCAAGCGCCACGCTCCGGGCTTCTCCGGCATGTTTGCGCTGGATGACTACGGCAGCGGCTACTCCAACGAGGGCAGCCTGCTGGAGCTGGCGCCCCGGTTCATCAAGGTGGATATCAGCATCATCCGCGGCATTGATTCGGACCCCGACAAGCAGCAGATCCTGCGCAACGTGGTGCGCTACGCCCAGCCGCGCAGCATGCAGATCATTGCCGAGGGTGTGGAAACAGCCGCCGAGATGCGCACCGTCATCGACCTGGGGGCCGACCTGCTGCAGGGCTACTTCCTGGCGCGGCCGGCCGCTGTGCCCGACCCCATTGCCCCGGAGGCAGCGGAGATCATCCGAGCTATCTAGGACAGCAACCGCGGGAACTCTCCCGGCCCCGAAAGCACGGAAAGTGTGACATCCGGACTATTACTTAACTCACGCCCGTCTCGGTCCAACACCGTAACCACTAATTGCACATCATCCGTACCATCGGCCAAAATGCCTGTTGTTTTCGAAGCTTCCAGACGGAGACGTGCGGGTACTCCTTCTTGCGGCCACGCAGGAGGCGCCTCATGTCCATATTCATTGCGATACCAATACCATGCACGCTTGGGAAGGCGAAAATAATCCACGATACCCATCCGCGCCATGTTTTCTCCGAAAATACTACCATGGTCGAACCCGCACCAAATCGCCTGTCCGCTTCTCCACTCACGGCCTTTCCAACCTTCGTCACGGCCCAAATCGCCCCAACCGGCCATATATTTACCGGGCCGCCCGGCGGTCGTACTACCGTACTCCGTCACCACGCTGGGAATGCCGGGCTGTTGGAAGTCTGCGATGTTCGCTCCGTCACCATTATATCCGGCCACATCCCCAATCCCGTCTATACGGTCTTTTCCCAACGGCCGTTGGGCCCCTCCCACGGCGGCCTTGCGCGTAGGGGCAAGCCGATGCGCAGTGTCTACCATCTTTTTCAAGAGCGACTTAACTCCCGGAATGGTCTTCCCGTCGGTAAAGAAAGGTTCGTTACACATGCTCCATACGAACACAGAAGGGTGATTGCGGTGAATGCGTATCATCTCTTCCAACTGCCTGAGCACATTCCGCTCAAATCCCTCGATGTCTTGTTCCTTCACGGGATAAGCACTGGCCGTCCAACCGCCATCCACTTTCGGACCGGCCGTACCCCAAAACGAGACTTCAGACCAAAAGAGCATGCCCTCACGGTCACAAGCGTCCGAGAAAGCCGGAGCATGGGGATAATGGCTACCGCGAATCATGTCAAAACCGACTTCCTTCATCATCCGTACGTCGCGGCGCATGGCTTCCTCAGTGACAGCGTCTCCCCATCCAGCATGATCCTGATGTACATTCGCCCCCCGGAAAAAGAAATGCTTCCCGTTCAAGAAGAAACCTTTGTCGGCCGTCCACTCAAACCAACGGAAACCGAACGTCACTTCTTCACTATCCACCAATTTACGCCCTTTGTACAGGCTACACACCACCGAATACAGATGAGGATGCGACGGATGCCACAAAGCCACGCCCTCTATTTCATCGGTCGTCAGGTCGAAGTGCGCCAGACTTTGCGCTTCCACGCGCCGGAGGGCCTTTCGTTCAGCCACGACGCGCCGGTTCTCATCCAATACCTGTACTCTCAATTCGTATGGTCCTCCCTCGTCCGCCATATTGCGCACATCGGTCTGTACACGTACCGATGACGAACGTCCCTTATGCGCGGCCAAGGTAGGTGTCGTCACAAACGTACCATACCAATCAATATGCACGGAGGGCTTCTTCACCAAACGCACGTTGCGGTAGATGCCTCCACTGAACACATGTTCGCCGCCGCGCGGAGCCACGTCGCCCCGCCACAGATTGTTTACCCTTACGGCAATGTTGTTCTTTCCCTCTTTCACGTAGGGCGTGAGGCGTACATTGAAACCGGTGTAACCTCCTTCGTGCGTGCCGGCCAAACGACCGTTCATATAGACTTCCGCCACTTGGAATACGCCATCGAACTCTAAAAAGATCTCTCGTCTCAAGTCTCTCTTATCCAACACCACGGTCCTACGATACCAACCGTAACCGGTATAGAAATCCTTCCACATGAAATAAGGTATGCTGAACGAATGAGGCAGTCCGATATGCTCCCATGCCGAATCGTCATAATCAGTCCGTTCCGCCCCCGGATGGTCGCCCCGTTGGTATGTCCATTCACGGTTCAGATTCACCACCTCCCGGCCATCCGTATTCATGGCCTGCACTCCCCAAACGACCCCACAAAGCCAACACCACCCTATCCATATTGCTTTTTTCATCCCTACACTTTATTATATGAATATAAAAGTACATAAAGGTTTCGCCTCATAAAAAAATAAGTTCCTCATAGCCAAGCATTTGAAAAAGTTCGCCAAACTGCATTTCATTCTCCTGAGATTGATTTTCCATTCTACCGAGATACCTCCAGCACTCTCTTGAATCCCACACCAACCACCTGTATATCAAAGAAATGAATCTCATTCAAGCTAACTTTTTTTCTACCCTTTTCGCTCTACCCTTCCCCATTCCGTTTTTTATACTTATATTTGCTGTCGCCTTTCGCCTTACTTGTTTTGATAAGAATTAAACCTACTTAAAAATGACGGATATGAAAAGAACGCTTTTTTTGTGGCTGGC
>ERZ791837.1944-NODE-1944-length-12394-cov-2.508145_pt1 | contig 12394 bp, 11 predicted proteins | sample MGYA00510292_ERZ791837 | MGnify/ENA primary metagenome ERZ791837 (study PRJEB30046, sample SAMN00715259) | human gut metagenome | study: EMG produced TPA metagenomics assembly of the A metagenome-wide association study of gut microbiota in type 2...
TGTATCAGTATATTCTTGATAATCATTATGAAATCGGGACGAAAATCCCCAACGAATTTGAACTTGCAAGATATTTCGGAGTAGGAAGAAGTACCATCCGGGAAGCCGTAAAGCTTCTTATATCAAAAGGCGTGCTGAAAGAAAACGATAAGCTACCAAGCTCAAGAATGTTGGCAAAGGAACTGGGTCTGAATCCAAACACAGTCGCCAAAGCCTACAGCAGACTTGAGCATGACGAAATAATCTATTCCGTGGCAGGAAAAGGCTGCTTTGTGGCAAAGCAGAAAGGCTCTATAGAGAAAAAATTACTGGAAGAATTTAAGCTCCATGCCGCCGCCGCAATGCAGGCAGGCATAAGCCTTGGATCGCTTACCTCCGTCCTTGAAGAACTGGCGGAGGAACAGAAAGAAAGGAGTGACAAAGAATGATAGAAATAAAAGACCTGTCACTTACATTCAAAAACGCAGACGAAGATCACGAGGCACTGAAAGCCGTCACCCTGGATATCCCCGAGGGCTGCATATACGGCTTTGTAGGCTCGAACGGAGCAGGCAAATCCACCCTACTGCGTGTTATAAGCGGGATCTACCGCCCCGACAGCGGCAGCGTCACCATTGACAAAACAGAGGTCTATGACCGGCCGCAGGCTAAGGAGAACATCTTCTTTGTGAGCGACGAAACGGTGCAGTTTTCAAGACTGACAGTGAATGACCTGAAAAGCTTTTACCAAAGCAGCTACCCGACCTTTGATGACAAGGTGTTCGATGACCTTATCTCAAAGCTTGACCTGCCACGGAAGAAACCGCTGTCCCAGTTTTCAAAGGGCATGAAAAGACAGGCTATCGTTGCGGCTGCACTTGCCTGCCGAACAAAGTATATCCTCCTTGACGAGGCTTTTGACGGCCTTGACCCTGCCATGCGAAAGCTTATCCGCACAATGATAGTTGACGATATTTTCGACCGTGGTGCGACCCTTGTGGTGTCCTCCCACAACATCACCGAGATAGGCGAGCTTTGCGACAAAGCAATGCTCCTGCACAAAGGCGAAGTCATTTTTGCCAAGGATATCGATGATGTAAGAGATGGCTTTGAAAAGGTGCAGATAGCCTTGCCTGAGGGCGAGCTTGACCGCTCCGCCATAGAAAACGCAGGCGTCGAAGTGCTCAGTTTCAGAAACCTCGGAAGAGTTTCCACCGTGGTGGCAAAGGGCGAAAAAGCGGATATCACTGCAAAGCTTAAAAAGCTCTCCCCTGCCGTTTTGGAGCTTGTCCCTCTGACCCTTGAAGAGATTTTCATTTACGAAATGGAGGTGCATGGATATGCAAACAGCGAAGAATAGGATAATTGCCGCATCAAGCCGTGATTTCAAGGTAAACAAGCTGCTTTTTGTCATCACAAACCTTGTGCTGTTCATAAACTTCATCATGCAGATGTCGATGCGAAAGTTCATCACCTACTATAGCGAAAGCGTGACGAACAGTTACACAGGCTATGGTCTTGCCCAGGCAGGCTCTGTGGCGATAGCGTTGTGTGCAGTGTTCACAGTTTTTACCCTTTTCCATGAGCTTTACAGCAAGCCCCACGCAGACCTTGCGTATTCTCTCCCAGCCAGTGCAAAAGAACGCTTCTTCTCAAAGCTCCTCACCCTGCTGAAACTGCATATCCTGCCGGTCATATTCTGGAACATCATTCAGTTTATTGCCATATTCCTCACAACGGATATCACCTTGTACATGGTAGCAAGATATTCCGCAGTGCTGATGTTCACACAGCTTTCCACAAGCCTATTTGTGATACTTGCAGTGCTTTTGTGCATGATATGCTGTGGCAGATTGGCGGAGATGATATACACAGCCGTGATAATAATAGCCTGCGAAGCGGCTCTCCCTGCTTGCATATACTATTCCACAATTAGTCCATTTACAGTACAGTACCCATACGATATTGAAAATTTCGTTACCTATTGTCCTGCATGGAGCGCATTCCCTGCCCACCTTATGGAATTTGGATACTCCACAAAAGTTCTGCTTCTTCTCATTGGAAGCACAATTTTCTCGGCACTGCTTATCACGCTTTTGTATTTCCTCTACAAAAAGCGTGACGGCAAGGATACGGGCAAGCCGTTCGTATTCAGTGCCTATCGTGAAATTATCCTTATCCTAGCCGTAGTCACTGTAACGACCTACGTCCTCTCCGACACAAGCAACCTGATACTTATTCCAGCACTTCTCTTGGGCTATCTCCTTGTGAGAATACTATCATCAAACAGCAAGCTTACAATAATCCACTTTGTGAAATGGGTAGGCATTTTCGCAGTGTATATGGTAATCATTTTCGGAGTGAACATTCTGGCATACTTCTGCAATGGCTTTACAGGCAAGATAGATGGAGCAAAGCTTACTGAATACAATCATGTGTGGGCGTTGAACACAACAACAGATGACATAACAGCTTCCTATATTTCAAGCCACCAAAATCCGCAGGACAAAAACACCCTCACAAAAGACGAGACCATGCAGATAATAGATATCTACAACAGCGCCTTTGACAGCCGCAAAAAGAGTATCAGCGACTATATACACCACTTTAAAAGAACACAGAACCAAGTAAATATAGTAAGCATAATAATAAGGACTTACGATACAGACGATATATATAACAACGATGATATCGACTATATCGACTTTGATTTCAACGTATCAAAAGCCGAGGCGGATAAAGTCAACGAGGAGCTTAAAGCTCTGAGCTTTATCGCACCCGAACAGATACATGGACAGAAAAGCTACAATTATTAAGCCTGCTTTTTGCACAAAACAACCCCCTCCGAGCCAAGCTCCGAGGGGGTAAACTTTTCTATTAATCCATGACCGCATTAGCAAGCATAAGCTTGATACGGTTCTCCTGGTTGACCTTTGTCGCACCCGGGTCATAGTCGATAGCGACTATATTTGCGTCCGGATAAGCCTGCTTGATAGTTCTTGACATACCCTTTGCAACAATATGGTTAGGCAGACAGCCGAACGGCTGAGTGCAGATTATGTTCTTTGTGCCTGTTTCTGCAAGAGCCGCCATTTCAGCAGTGATGAGCCAGCCCTCGCCCATTTTAACACCCTGACTGATGTACTTATCAGCACACTTTCTAAGGTGCTCAAAATCATGAGGCGGCTGGAAAATGCCCTGTTCGTTGATGACCTTTATCTGCTGCTTCTGGAACTTGTAAAGCACGTCATAACCAATGCCGTACATAAGAGTGCGACTGGTTTTCTTGTCATAAAGCTTCTCGTCATTGATAGCGTCCGACGCACAGTAAAGCACGAAGTCCAACAGTCCAGGCACGTTAGGCTCACAGCCCTCAGACAGCAGGAAGTCGTTCAGATGATTGTTTGCCAGAGGCGAATACTTAACGTATATCTCTCCCACGATACCCACCTTTGGCTTCTTCTCCTTTGTCCTTGGAAGCGCCGCAAAATCTTTCAGCATAGCATTGTAAATGCTCTTTGTGTGCATATATCTGCTCGGGGTAGCAAACAGCTTTCCAAGCCTGTGCTGCCACCTTGCCAAAAGCTCGTCCGTAGAATTTTTCTCTATCTCGTAAGGCTTGCACTGATTGTACAAAAGCATGAGCATATCACCGTAAAGTACCGCATAAATAAGCTTCATTGCAATGGCAGGGGTGATATCTATGGAAGCGTCCTTTTCAAGTCCGCTGAAATTCAGCGACAGAACAGGCACTTCTGGGAACTGCGTTGACAGCGCCTTTCTTATAAGGTGGATATAGTTTGAAGCACGACAGCCGCCGCCCGTCTGCGACATAAGCAGAGCCGTGTGTTCAAGGTCGTACTTGCCGCTTTTGAGAGCGTCCATAAACTGTCCGATAACAAGAAGCGCAGGATAGCAGGCGTCATTATGTGTGTTTTTAAGTCCCTCGTCTATAACGTTTCGTGAGCAGTTTTGCAAAAGCTCCATGTTATAGCCGTATTTTTTGTATATCGCCATGATAAGCTTGAAGTGTATAGGAAGCATATCAGGTATAAGTATAGTGTATTCCTCACGTCTTGACTTGTCAAAATAAGACCTTTTCACTCTGTCCGAGCCTGCGTGTTTTATCTCTTTTTCAGCCATTACATTGCCTCCTTGTCCATTTTCTTCTCAGCATTTGCGCTGGCTTCTTTTTCCTCCAGTGCCGCCGCCAAAGACCTGAGTCTTATCTTAGCCGCACCGAGATTCGTTATCTCGTCTATCTTTAGCTGAGTGTAAAGCTTGCCCTTTTCTTCAAGTATCGCTCTTACCTCGTCTGTTGTAACAGCGTCGATACCACAGCCAAAGGATACAAGCTGAACGAGCTGCATATCATCATTCTCGCATACATACTCTGCCGCTCTGTAAAGCCTTGAGTGATAAGTCCACTGATTGAGTACGTCAAGTGGAGGTGTATCCACTTTCATCGCCACGCTGTCCTCGGTAATAACAGCAAAGCCAAGAGAAGCGATAAGCTTGTGTATGCCGTGGTTTATCTCAGGATCGATGTGGTAAGGTCTGCCTGCCAGAACGATTATTTTCTGACCCTTTGCCCTTGCCTCAGCGATTATCTCCTGTGCCTTAGCCTCGATATCCCTATGGTATCTCACCTGCTCAGAATAAGCCTTGTTAAGCACTCCAAGCACTTGCTTTGCAGTGATGTTATACTTTGAAAGCGCTCTTGCCATTGCCTTTGCAACGTGCTTTTTGATGTTTATGTCAAGATAAGGCATGATAAAATTATCATCATTCAGTTTGTCATTGTTAGCTTTAAGAAGCTCAGGATAATAAGCAACAACAGGACAGTTATAGTGATTGTCCGACTGACCCTCGTCAGCATTGTAGCTCATGCAAGGATAGAATATAAAGTCCACGCCCTTGTCAAGGAGGCTCTCTATATGGCCGTGACAAAGCTTCGCAGGATAACATACCGTATCAGACGGAATAGTTTGCTGACCCTTATAATATGTATCTCTCGTTGACTCCTCAGACAGCACCACCTCAAAGCCAAGGCTTGTGAGAAGTGTTGAGAAGAAAGGCATAAGGTCATAATAAGACAGCGCAAGTGGCAGACCTACCTTTGCAATAGGCTTTGCAGGCTTGTTGTCAGCATAAGAAAGTATCTTGTTATACTTATACTCTATCATGTTTTCCGTTCTGTCGGTTATCTTTATGCCTGCACCCTTTTCACAGCGGTTTCCGGAAGTAAATCTTCTGCCGTCATTAAATTTTATTATAGTAAGGTTACAGTGCGCACCACAGCCTCCGCACTGAACGGCCCTTGAATTGTAAGCAAATTCTTCAAGCTGAGCCTTTGTAAGAACGCCTGACTTGCCGTCCCTGCCCTGAGATTTTTCTTTTGCGAAAAGCGCACAGCCGAACGCACCCATAAGTCCCGCAATGGCAGGTCTTATAACGTTTCTGCCAAGCTCCATTTCAAATGACCTGAGCACAGCGTCGTTAAGGAACGTTCCGCCCTGAACGACTATATTCTTGCCAAGCTCGTCAATAGACTTTGCTCTTATTACCTTGTAAACTGCGTTCTTGATGATAGACGAAGAAAGTCCTGCAGAGATATCCTCAACGGAAGCTCCGTCCTTTTGCGCCTGCTTTACAGATGAGTTCATGAACACTGTACATCTCGAACCAAGCTCCACAGGTGCTTTTGCAAACAGACCGAGCCTTGCAAACTCTGCGATATCATATCCCATTGCACCTGCAAAAGTCTGAATGAACGAGCCACAGCCTGATGAACAAGCCTCGTTGAGCATAATGCTGTCGATTGCGTTGTTTTTTATCTTAAAGCACTTGATATCCTGTCCGCCGATGTCGATGATAAAATCAACGTCAGGACAGAAATAAGCCGCCGCCTTATAGTGCGCAACAGTTTCAACTATACCATAGTCAACGCCCAGACCTGCCTTTATAAGATCCTCACCGTAGCCTGTTACCGCAGAAGCCTTTATGTTAAGCTCAGGGGTAGCAAGGCTGTAGATCTCCTCAAGCTTTGAAGCGATTATATCCAGCGGCTGACCCTTGTTTGAGCAGTAGTGCTGATAAAGAAGCTTTCCGTCAGGTGTGATAAGCACAAGCTTTGTGGTTGTCGAGCCTGCGTCTATGCCAAGATAAGCGTCGCCCCTGTAAGTTCTGATGTCTTCATATTTAAGGTCAGACTTCTTGTGTCTTTCCACGAAAGCATTATATTCCTCACGGCTTGCAAACAGTGGCTTGCCTACCACGATATTGTCAGTAGCCTTTGCGTTCACTATCTTGTCGATAGCCTCATCTATAGTCATTTCCTCCGCCAGCGTGTCAGCATGAAGTGCCGCACCGAAAGCCATATAGCATGAAGAATTTTCAGGAAGTATAGCGTGTTCCTCGTCAAGGTTCAAAGTAGTCCTGAAAGCCTTTCTCAGTGCACTGAGATATGTAAGCGGACCGCCAAGGAAAAGCACCTGACCGCCGATCTTTCTGCCCTGTGCCAGACCCGAAACTGTCTGGTCAACAACAGCCTGAAAAATAGAAGCAGATATGTCCTCTTTTCTTGCGCCCTGATTAAGAAGCGGCTGAATATCAGACTTTGCGAAAACACCACATCTTGAATCCATATCGGACCGTAGTTGTTGCGGTCCCATTTGGTGTAAAGGTTCGCGGCAAGCTCGTTCAGCCCGGAGGCGTCGGTGTGGAGCAGCGCCGCCATCTGATCGATGAACGCCCCGGTGCCGCCGGCGCAGGAGCCGTTCATACGCTGTTCAACGCCCCCTGTGAGGAAGATTATCTTAGCGTCCTCACCGCCAAGCTCAACCACAACGTCAGCCTTTGGATACTTCTTGTTTACAGCGATAAAAGCAGAAAAGACCTCCTGCACGAAAGAGATACCGCTTGCCTCAGCGATGCCAAGACCTGCCGAGCCTGTTATTGCTATCCTGAACTTGTCCTCAGGATAAAGCTCTCTGATAGCACGCAGCTGCTCAGCCACCGTTTCCCTTACCTTTGAAAAATGTCTTTCATATTTGTTATAAATAAACTCGCCCTCGTCAAGAATTACCGTCTTGACCGTGGTCGAACCTACGTCTATGCCTAAATCATAAATCTTGCCCATAGTAAAAACCTCACTGATTCTCGTTTGTACACTCTTAGTTATTATATCACACTTTTTCGCAAATTACAAGCTTTTTATATTAACAAATATGTATCTGAAAACTACCTATAAAGCTAAAACGGGCGAACACTGTTCGCCCCTACAATGCAACTATTACAATGTATGGCAAAATGCGTTCGCCCGTGTGATATTCATTTTGTATCTATGCTTATTCCTGCTCTAAAAGGCAATCAGTAAGATTAAGGTCATAGAGATTGTTGTAGGTAGGCTGCTGAACAGGCTCGCCTGCAAGTCTGTAGAACTGCTCTGAGCCGTACTTCTTGATGAAGTTTGTGGTGTGGCAATTTACTTTCAGCTCCTCGATAAACTTCTTCATAACATTGCTGTCAGCGCCATAAGCATTCTCAAGGAAGTCAAAAGCGTATTTCAGACCATTCATAGACTGCTGTGTAACGTTGTTTGCGCCATGGAGCAGATTGTTGAAAGAGTTCTGCAAAATAACAGTACAGCGGTTTTTGTTATCTCTTCCCTCGTTCGTACACTTATCAAGATAAGCTTCCAGATTGTGAAGAATCCAGTGCTGGATCTTCTTGTTAGACGGCGAGATGTTTCTTGCTCTTACCGCCTTGTCAAGGCTCTTGTTGCAGTCCATGATGTGTTCACTGATTATCTGACGGCATGAAAGACCATTGTTTATCTTCACAAGGATATCTTCCATTCTTGGGTGGATAAGTCTTATCATCTTCTCCATTTGGATACAGCTTCTCATTGTGTATGTGATGCCGTCCATAAGCAGATTCATAAGAGCCACAGCCTCCTCAGTGCCTGCCGCTCTTGCATCAGCAATATTCTGAGCAGTTATGCCGCCCTCGAGGATAGCGTCAACGTCATATTTCTCACGATAGTAGTTGAATCTGTCATAATATTCCGCAAAGCCCTTTGAGAACTCTGGGTTCTGTACATACTGAGCAGCCAGAGCGTGGTCAACAAGGATACCGCTCTCCTCATAAAGCTGCATCATTTCAGAAAGGTCCTCCCAGCCACGGGCAGTAACAAAGCGGTAGTTGTTCTTATCGCTTGCGTCTACCATATAATAGTGGTCAGGGTGAAGCTCAAGATATGATATGATAGCAGGGTGAACGCCTGCATAGTAAGCATATTCTTTCCAAACGCCGAAATCAGGCTGACACTCGACTCTCTTAACACGGTCGAGAGTAACGATATCGAACTCAGAAACAGACTTGTTGAACTCAGGCGGGTTACCTGCTGTAACAACTACCCAACCTGCCGGAACCTGATGAAGTCCGAAAACCTTATACTGCAAGAACTGGAGCATTGCAGGAGCAAGGGACTCGGAAACGCAGTTGATCTCATCGAGGAAGAGAATACCCTCTTTAATGCCAGTGGCTTCGATAGTGTCATAAAGAGTAGCCACGATCTCACTCATCGTGTACTCGGATATCTGCACGTCAGCACCGGTGTAGTTTCTATGTACAATAACAGGCAGACCGAGGGCAGACTCTCTTGTGTGGTGGGACATCGAGTAGGTAACAAGGTTTACGCCAGTTTCCTGAGCTATCTGCTCCATGATAGCGGTCTTACCGATACCAGGTGCGCCAAGCAGGAACACAGGTCTCTGATGTTCTATGCTGATTCGGTAATCGCCAAATTCGTCTTTAATGAGATAGGCTTGTATTGCATTAAGTATCTGTTGTTTTGCGTCTTTAATATTCATAGTCATTTCTCCTCAGTGCAGTCTGAAGCTGTGAACAAAAAGCACTGCACCATTAAATAATCTTACCATTTTATTATAGACTATCTCCAAATTAAAGTCAATAGTCATCACAAGTTTTGTCAGCTTACACAAACAATTGAAAATATTTTAGTTATTCTGTATCAAAGTCATAAAATTTAACTGTTAAAATATTGATATCAGAACAGAATTTTCAACAGGTCTTTAATTTTTTTCAAACGTTTTCGCCCTAGTCCCAGCCGACCTCATAACCTCACTGCTCACTTGGTTTTGACATCTCCCAAACAATGTGCTATAATAATAAGGTATAAAATTTTTCTCTCGGAGGTCTGATCTATGCTTTATGAAATAAAAAATGATAAACTCTCTGTCTCAGCCGACACTTTCGGTGCTGAGCTTCACTCTATCAAACTGGACGGCAAAGAATATCTCTGGCAATGCGGTGACGCTTGGAAACGCTACGCTCCTATTCTCTTCCCGTTCATCTGTTCCCCTAAAGACCGCACCTACAAGGCAGGCGGTAAGGAATATCACATGGCTGCAAACCACGGTTTCGCCCGTGATAGCGAATTTACATACGCTGGAAGCACCAAAAATTCCGTAAGCTTTCTCCTAAAAGACAATGACGTGACACTTGCTCAATACCCATATCACTTTGAGCTTGAAGTCACCTACTCCATAAAAGGTTCAAAAGTCACCGTCACAAACACAGTAAAGAACACTGATGAAAAGGCTATGTACTTCTATCTCGGCGGTCACCCTGCTTTTATCTGCGATATCCAAGGTGGCAAATGCACAGTTGAGTACGAGAAAAACGAGCATATAGTTCAGCCTATCCCAAACGGCGAGAGGACTATCCTTGACGGTGAAAAGACTATCACTCTAACAAGAGAGCTTTTCGACTATGACGTTATCATGAAAGACCACCCTGCTTCAAAGGCTGTCACCCTGAAAAAGTCTGACGGCGGTTTCGTAAAGCTGTCATTCCCACACTCTGACTGCATTGCCGTATGGACTTCCACAGGCAACCCTGACGCTCAGTTTATCTGCCTTGAGCCTTGGACTAGCGTGCCTGTTTACGAGGACGACGCTTTTGAGGATATCGAAAACAAGCCTCACGCTATCAAGCTTGCACCTGAAGCTGTTTACACCTACAGCTACACCGTGGAGGTGGGCTGATGAGAGCGGTAATACAGAGGGTCACAAGTGCAAAAGTTGAGGTTGATGGCAAGGTCACAGGCGAGATAGAAAAGGGCTTTCTGATACTTTTCGGAGTAGGTCAGGAGGACACTGAGGCTGACTGCGACAAGCTTGCCGACAAGATATCAAAGCTTCGCATTTTCGCCGACGAGAACGACAAGACAAATCTTTCTATAAATGATGTTGGCGGAGATATTCTTTGCGTTTCACAGTTCACCCTTTATGCAGATTGTCACCACGGCAACCGCCCGTCATTTATCTATGCAGGCAAGCCTGATGAAGCCAACAGGCTGTATGAATATTTCTGCAAGGTCTGTAACGATAAAATTTCGGGTAAGGTAGAAAAGGGCGTTTTCGGTGCAGACATGAAAGTTTCACTGCTCAATGACGGTCCTTTCACTATCATTCTTGAATGCAGAAACGGAGAGATAATCCCATGAACATACAGATATTCGGCAAGTCAAAATCCTTTGACACCAAAAAGGCCGAACGTTATTTCAAAGAGCGTGGAATAAAGTTCCAATCTGTTGACCTGCCTACAAAAGGGCTTAGCAAGGGCGAGCTTAACTCAGTGCTTGCGGCTGTGGGCGATATTGACAAGCTTATCGACCCAAAGGCAAAGGGAGAGCAGGCAATGCTCATAAAATATCTTGGAAGCACCGAGGAAAAGATAGAAAAGCTTCTTGACTATCCCGAGCTTTTTGCCGCACCTATCGTAAGAAACGGCAAGAAAGCCACAGTAGGCTTCTGCCCCGAGGTGTGGAAAAGCTGGGAATAACCCTAGATGAAAATACTGTGAAAATTGCCGATATTCGTTGAAAGAGGCTTGAATTTGTGGTATAATACCATATGGGAAAGTATTTTCAGAAAGAGATGTTTTAAATGGTAATTGATTTTCACGTTCACGCCTTTAATCCAAAGGTAGCGGAAAAAGCTGTTGAAAAGCTTCAGGCTCAAAGCGGCATAACCCCTTTCACAAGAGGCACTGCAGAGGAAACTATACGGCGTTTTGACGAATGGGGTATTGACAAGGGCGTGCTGCTGTCAGTGGCGACAAAGCCTGCTCAGCAGAGAGTTATAAACGATTGGTGTGCCCAACAAGACGGCGGAAGATTTATAAGCTTCGGTGGAATACACCCTGACGCTGAGGACTATGAGCAGGAGATAGCCCACATAAAGGAGCTTGGACTTCACGGCATAAAGCTTCACCCTGATTATCAGGGCTTTATGATAGATGATGAGCGCATGGACAAGATATATGACGTCATTGAGAAAGCTGATCTGCCTGTTATATTCCATTCCGGCTATGACTGTGTTTCCCCTGACCTTATCCACTCCACACCTGAGAGGGCGCTGAACATGATAAAAAAGCACCCTAAGCTCAAGGTCATTCTTGCACATCTTGGTGCAAACATGATGTGGGAGCAGGTGCGTGACGTTTTGGCAGGAGTTGACGGTGAAGTTTATTTTGACACCGCTTTCACAAGTATGTGTCCTGACGAGCTTATGCAGGCTATCGTTGAAAAGCATGGGGCTGACAGGATACTTTTTGCAAGCGACTGCCCTTGGGACAGTTCCTACCTTATAAAAGAAAAGATACTGCGCTTGAACATTTCCGAGGATAACAAAGATAAAATTCTCGGCGGCAACGCAGAAAGGCTTCTTGGCTTAAAATAAAATTGTGTAAATTCTGAAAAGAGGATATAAAAAATGAGATCAAAACTGCTTGCGGCTGTGCTGGCTTGTTCTGCGGTTTTCGGGCTTGCGTCATGTGGGGCAATGCTTCCAGAAAGCTCCTCCGAAACGGAGACCACCACGGGTACTGCCGCCCAGAGAGTTATAGAGACCACAAAGACCGCCACAATGGGCGACGATTATGATGAGGACGATGAGGATTACGAGGGCTACACCACCACCACTTCTGTGACGGCAGGCACACTTGAAAACCCTGACGTAAGCATTGACGAGGGCTACGACCCTGACATAATCGCAACGGCAACAAAGAGGACGACCACCACCACAACCACAACATCTGCCGAAACAACGTATTACCAACACCGTACACCAGTACAATTTGTTGTACAAATATGGTGAACATCTGCCGAAACAAAGGCGACTAAAAAGACCACCACCACAAAGTTCAAAAAGGACGCACTTTTCCCTTTGGGTGATGATGTGAAATACCCTGATTCTATCCCATTTCTTGTAAAGTCAGACACCTCTTATCTTAATCTCAGATACGGTCCGTCAAAGAAATATGACGTGATAGAAAAGATACCTGACGGAAAGACTATCAACGGCTACGGTGAGAGAACAGACGG
>ERZ791837.1948-NODE-1948-length-12380-cov-3.927221_pt1 | contig 12380 bp, 9 predicted proteins | sample MGYA00510292_ERZ791837 | MGnify/ENA primary metagenome ERZ791837 (study PRJEB30046, sample SAMN00715259) | human gut metagenome | study: EMG produced TPA metagenomics assembly of the A metagenome-wide association study of gut microbiota in type 2...
CCCGCAGCTTTCCCATCAGCTCCATCTCATGGGTAAGCTGCGGGTGAGGCCTGCCTCGCCCCTACCCTTCGTTTTATTCCCCCAAAAACTCCCGTATCTCCTTCTCCACGGCCCTGACTTCCTCCTCAAACGCCCGGGCGCTCACGCGCAGTGCGCCGTGCCCCATGACGATGATCTGCTCCGCGCCGTCGCTGCTGACAACGCGGGTGCGGTGCTCCTTCGCCAGCTCGTGGGTCGCGCGCTCAATGTACATATCCGCCGTCTCGGCCTCGCGGGTGTAGACAACATACAGATTGTGGTACTGCTCCACCTCCCGCGCGCCGCCGCGCACCTTGTAGGCGTCAAAAACCAGGATCGGCACACAGCGGCGGTAGCCCGCGTAGTTGCACAGAATATCCATCAGCCTGCGCCGCGCGGCGTCCAGATTGCCGTCGGCCAGTTTCCTTAAATCATCCCACGCAAAAATGACGTTGTAGCCGTCCACCAGCAGGTATTCCGGCCCTTCGGGCAGGGGCGCCGCTTTCCACGGCTTGGGGCTATTCCCGGTCGGCTTTGGGGTATGCAGCGCTTCGCCGCTCCGCCGCTTGATGGGCCCGTAGGTCATCTCAAAAATGCGCATCAACTCTTTATCCTGCAAAAGGGAGCCCCGGTAGGCCTCGCTGCGCTGCCGGGTCACGGCCGGTTCCTCCGGCTCCTCGTCTGCCTTCAGCACATTCGTCTGGATATGCGCCATACCCGGTACCTCATCCCACCGCACGGTGTGCCCGGCTCCCCGGCTGCAAAAGACCGAATCCGCCGTATTCGCGGTATCGGCATCGCAGTCGTAGCCGCAGGCGGCTATTACTTCCTCCGGGCGGCGGCAGGGAGCGTAGCCATCCGGCTCCCAGCTCAGCCGTCCCCGTCCACGGGTGTACCGCAGCACCTCAGCCGGGTAGTCCCGCAGGGCATCCAGCGCCGCCGTTCCCCGCAGGGTGGCGGTCTCCGGCAGCAGCTCCGGCGGCTCGGTCTCGGCCTCCCGCTGCTGCAAATCATTGAGTGCCCGCCCCAGCTGCTCGGCCGGCACCGTCAGGGTAAAGCGGCATTGCGGCTCCAGAAGGATACTCTCCGCCATGCGCAGTCCCTGCCGCACCGCCCGGTAGGTCGCCTCCCGGAAATCCCCGCCCTCGGTGTGCTTTTGGTGGGCCCGTCCGGCGATCAGCGTGATCTTCATATCGGTGATAGGGGAGCCGGTCAGTACTCCCTTGTGGGTCTTTTCGGTCAGATGGGTCAGGATCAGCCGCTGCCAGTTCAGGTCCAGCTTATCGGTGGGGCAGTGGCTTTCAAATCGCAGCCCGCTGCCGCGGGGCAGCGGTTCCATCAGCAGATGCACCTCGGCGTAGTGACGCAGCGGCTCATAGTGACCGATGCCCTCCACCGGGGCGGCAATGGTCTCCTTGTAAAGAATACTCCCCTCCTCAAAGCCAATGGCCAGCCCGAAGCGTTCCATGGCCACGCTCTGCAAAATCTCCCGCTGGATCTCTCCCATCAGCCGCACCCGGATCTCCCGCTTCTGCTCCTCCCACTCCAGGTGGAGCTGCGGGTCCTCCTGCTCCAGCTGGCGCAGCTGGGTTAGGGCGGTATGGGGGTCGGCGCCCTCCGGCAGCGTCAGCCGGCAGCTTATCACCGGCTCCAGCAGGGGAGAGCTCCTCTCCTGCTCGGCGCCAAGACCTTCCCCGGCATAGCTTTGGCTCAGGCCGGTTACAGCAGCGATAGTTCCAGCAGGGGCTTCCTCCACCGCCTGGTATTTGGCCCCATTATACAGCCGTATCTGGGTGATCTTCTCCCCGCCCGGCAGGGCCATGCGGACCTTCAGCGTACCGCCGGTCACCTTCAGGTGGGTCAGCCGGCTGCCCTGCGCATCGGTCGAGATTTTATACACTCTTGCCGCGAAGTCCGGCAAATAGGCCGGGGCCAGGGTCAGTCGGTCCAGCCCCTCCAGCAGCTCGGCAATGCCCTCCTGCCGCAGCGCCGCCCCCCAAAAGCAGGGGAACCACGCCCGCCGGGCAAGGGCGGCAGCCAAATTTGTTTCGGTCAGTGTTCCGCTTTCCAGGTATTCCGCCATCAGCCGCTCATCGCACAGCGCCAGTGCTTCCTCATCGGTGTCATGGGGCAGGCAGGCGGGGGAGAGCTTCCTTTGCAGCTCCTCCAGAATAAGCGCGCGGTCAGCGCCCGGCTGATCCATCTTGTTCACAAAAATAAAAGTGGGGATGCGGTACCGTTCCAGCAGGCGCCACAGCGTTTCGCTGTGGGCCTGCACGCCGTCCGTCCCGCTGATAATGAGCACCGCGTAGTCCAGCACAGCCAGCGTCCGCTCCATCTCCGCGCCAAAGTCAGCGTGCCCGGGGGTATCCAGCAGTGTCAGGGCAGTATGGGGCAGGGTCAGCCTTGCCTCCTTGGCAAAGATGGTGATCCCCCGGCTGCGCTCCAGGGCATGGGTGTCCAGAAAGGCATCCCCGTGATCCACCCGCCCGGCCTGCCGCAGCGCCCCGGCCCCCACCAGCATGGCTTCGGTCAGGGTGGTCTTGCCGCTGTCCACATGGGCCACCAGTCCCAGCGTGATATTCTTCTGTGCCATGGCGGTGCCCCCCTTTCCGTTATCGTTCCATTCGTTTTCGTAAAATCAGTCGTTCTCCTGCTGCGCGGCGCTCAGCTTCCGCAGATACCGGATCCCCTCGGTAAGAAAGGCCTCCCGGTCAAAGGCCGCGTTGCCGATGGATTCCTGCACGATGATGCCATCGCAGACCAACAGCAGCAGCCAGGTCAAAAAATCGGCCGGCAGCGCGGTGCGTTCGGCTATTTTCCCACGGATCAATCCCTGAAAGTTCTGATACAGGGTGGTCAGGTTCTGGCGTAGAGTCTCATTGCCCAGCTGGGCTTCCGCCAGCAGCTGCAGGCGCAGTCCGGCAGAGGCAATATCCCGCTCCGCTACATACCGTACCAGCCGGTTTAGGCTGGTGTCCTTCTCTTTGTTCTCGGTCCAGCGGATCAGATCCTCCCACTGTTCATCCAAAAAACGCTGGGTGATATCCAGAAAAACCTCATTTTTGGTTTTGTAGTGGTAGTACAGCGTCCCCTTGGAGATCCCGGCCGCCGCCGCGATCTCCGCCAGCGAGATCTCTGCCAGCGCGGTTGTCTTGAGCAGCTCGGTGGTGGCCTGCAATATCTTTTCCTTGATGTTATCCTTTCTCGGTGCGGCCATATGCCAGCTCCTTTCCTGTTTCTACCCCGAATTGTACCATGAAAGCGGACGGCTGTCCATCCTGCCCGGCGGTGTAAAATTTGCGAAAAATTTCTCTCATCCGGTCATTTACCTTCTTGACATCTCTCCCGGTAGGCGGTATCATTTTGGTATAGAGTCGGCCGTTTGGCCGACATGAACGGGAGGTGCCGGAAAATGAACATCCGCAGGATAAACCGGGGGCTGAAAAAACGCTTTGGCCCGGCGGTAACGGCCACGCTTTCGGAGGGAAATATTGTCCTCAGCGGTCGACTGCCCACTTGGGAGAAAGTGATAGAGGCCTGTTCCCTGGCGGCCGAAAAATACAGTACCACCCATGTGGTCAATGACATCCGCTGCGATGAGGCAGGGGAGCAGTCCATCCGCATCCCCACTCTGCGGGATACCGCCCTGGAAGGCAGAAAGCCGGATGTCCTTATTATCGGCGGGGGCATTTCCGGGGCCTCCATCGCCCGGGAGCTTTCCAAATGGCAGCTGGATATCCTGCTGGTGGAAAAGGAAGCCGACCTTGCATTGCAGGCCAGCGGCCGCAATGACGGCGAGGTCCACCCCGGCATCGATCTTTCCCGCGGCTCTCTCAAGCACCACTATGTCCGCCGAGGAAATGCCATGTACGATCAGCTCTGCCGGGAGCTCGATGTTCCCTTTAAGCGGGTGGGGCAGTATGTCTGTTTCGAAAAGGCCTGGCTTAAGCCCCTCATTGCCCTCTATTGCCGCGTCCGTAAAAATCGGGATGGCATCGCCGATACCGAGCTCATCTCCGGGGAGGAGCTGCGCCGCCGGGAGCCCAATCTCCGTTTTGCCTTCGCCATCTCCAATCCGTCCTCCGGCTGTGTCTGTCCCTATGGGCTTACCATCGCCTATGCCGAAAACGCCGTGCAGAACGGTGCCGAGGTCTCGCTGAATACCGCCGTGCTGGGCATGGAGGTACAGGATGGCAAAATACATAGCGTCACCACCAACCGCGGCACCGTTTATCCCGCGTTGGTCATCAATGCCGCCGGCGTCTTCGCGGAGGAGATCGCCGCTATGGCGAGGGACCGCTTCTTCTCCATCCATCCTCGCCGCGGCACCAATTCCATCCTGGATAAAAAGGCCGGGGTCTATATGCACACCATCGCCTCCGTCATGGATATTGCCCGGAACACTCACCACTCCAAAGGCGGCGGCATTCTGCATACCGTCCACGATAACCTGCTGGTTGGCCCCGATGCCATAGAAACTTGGGAAAAAGAGAACACCGAAACCCACCGGGAAAGCATCGACCATGTGTTCCAAAAGCAGCAGCGCACCATGCACACCCTTTCCCGGGGGGATATCATTACCTACTTTACCGGGGTGCGCGCCCCCACCTTCGAAGAGGACTTCATCATCGAAATGGGCCGCAAAACCGGCAACATTCTGCACTGTGCCGGTATCCAGTCCCCAGGGCTTACCACTGCCCCGGCCGTCGCGCTGGATATCGAAAAAATGGCGGTCGATTATCTTTCCACGCTTAAACCGGTGGAAAAGAACGAAAACTACGATCCCATCCGTCACGGCCCGCCCGTCCTGCGGGAAATGAGCGATGAGCGGCGGGCCGCCCTCATCCGGCAGAACCCTGATTACGGCATCATCATCTGCCGCTGCGAGGAGGTAAGCAAGGGAGAAATTCTGGATGCCCTGCGTTCGCCCATCCCGGTTCCCACGGTGGATGGCATCAAAAAGCGGGTGCGGCCCGGCATGGGCCGCTGCCAGGGCGGGTTCTGCTCGCCGCTGGTCACTCAGATCATCGCCGAATACCTGGGCTGCCCATTGGAGGAGGTCAGAAAATCCTCTGAGCAAGCGGTCATCACCTATGGCAAAACCAAATGACGAAGGAGGGAGAAAGCATGCTTACCGTTGATGTTCTGGTCATCGGCGGGGGACCGGCCGGGCTGGCCGCGGCCATTGCTGCCCACCAAAACGACGCCCAGATTCTTCTCATCGAGCGGGAAGCCCGCCTGGGCGGTATCCTCAAACAGTGCATCCACGATGGCTTTGGCCTGGTACGGTACGGCGAAAAGCTCTCCGGCCCGGAGTATGCCGGACGGTTCATCGATGAATTTCATGCCCTGGGGCTGCAAGCGAGGACTCTCACCTTCGTCACCCGCATCCAAAAGACCGTTGAGGGTTTTGCCGTCACCCTGGTAAACCGGGATGGCGTGGAAACGGTGGCCGCCAAAGCGCTGGTGCTGGCCACCGGCTGCCGGGAGAGGACTGCCAAGCAGGTCTCCATCCATGGCACCCGCCCGGCCGGGGTCTTTACTGCCGGGTGTGCCCAGCATTTTACCAACCTGCTGGGTCAGCTGCCCACCCGGAAGTGTGTCATCCTCGGCAGCGGGGATATCGGTCTTATCATGGCTCGCCGCCTTACGCTGGAGGGCGCCCAGGTGCTGGGCGTCTACGAGGCCAAATCCACCCCCTCCGGGCTCACCCGCAATATCCACCAGTGCCTGCATGATTACAATATCCCGCTTTATCTCTCCCATACCGTCACCCGCGTTTTTGGACAGGATCGACTGACTGCGGTGGAAATTTCCCAGGTGGATGAGTGCATGGTTCCCATCCCCGGCACCGAACAGATCGTGGAATGCGATGCCCTCATCCTTTCGGTCGGGCTCATCCCGGAGAACGAGCTGGCCGAGGGCCTTGGCGCGGCCATCGATCCCAAAACCAAAGGCCCCATCTGCGATGCCGGGCTGATGACCTCGGTCCCCGGTGTATTCTCCTGCGGCAATGCCCTGCATGTCAATGACCTGGTGGACTATGTCTCCGAAAGCGGAGAAGCCGCCGGAAAAAGCGCGGCCCGGTACCGTCCGGGGCAGCAAAGAACCCTCATTCCCATCATGGCGGGGGAGGGGCTGCTGTATGCTGTGCCCCAGCGGCTGGATGTTGCAGCCGACCGTTCCGCCGTGACTGTCTACTTCCGCAGTCGGGAAAACCTGGGCCCCTGCCGCCTTGTCATTACAGCCGATGGCCGGGAAATATACACCCGCCGGTACCCTTTCCTCCGCCCGCCGGAGATGGAACGGCTGGAGCTGGATCTTTCCGCCCAGGCGCTGACCGCGGCTTCGCAGATCAAACTGGAAATTGAGGTGATGGAGCATGACTGAGCTGACCTGCATCGTCTGTCCCCGGGGCTGCACCCTGCGCATCGAAGAGCGGGACGGCCGTTTTACCGTCACCGGCAATGCCTGTAAACGGGGGGAACAGTTCGCCACGGCCGAGATGACCTGCCCTACCCGCACCCTCTGCACCACGGTGCGCACCGTTTTTCCGGAGGTCCCGGTCATCAGTGTACGCACCTCGGCCGAAATACCCAAGGATAAAATTTTCGATGTCATGCGGGAAATTAACCGCGCCCGTGTGACCCATCCGATGAAGCGGGGAGAAGCGGTGCTGCCCAATGTGCTGGGCTTGGGGGTGGATATCATCATCACCTCCGGCCTGCTGGAAGAGAAAACCGAAAAGGAGAATGACCATGAGCAATAAACCGTACAAAGGCTTCGAGCCCAAGTGGCTGCTGACTCCCGCCCCGGCGGGCAGCTATCGTTCCATCTTCCGCTGGGGCGATCCCGCGTTTTTCAAGTACCCCAAGGAATCCCTCTACAAGATGATGAAGGAAGCCTTCCATATGACCGATGAGGACTTCCGGGACTACACCGATGATATCGGCTTTGATCAGGTCTCTCTCCCGGATCACCCCTCTCGCATCGCCCCGGAGCATCTGCAGGCTCTCCGGGAGATTGTCGGCGAGGAATTTGTCACGACCGATGACTACGCCCGGCTTTCGGTGGCCTACGGCTGCACCGGCTACGATCTTCTCCGTTTGAGGCACAAGCAGATCGACAGCCTACCGGATGTGGTGGTCTACCCCGATACCGCCGAGCAGGTGGAGAAGATCGTCTGCTATGCGGCACAGCACCATATCCCGCTGTATGTCTACGGCGGCGGCAGCTCCGTTACCCGCGGCGTGGAGCCCATCAAGGGCGGCATCTCGCTGGATATGCGCAAGCGCTTCAATAAGATCCTCAGCTTCAATGAGGTGGACCAGACCATCACGGTGCAGGCGGGACTTTCCGGCCCCGCGCTGGAGGAAGCCCTGCAGGATGCCCCCAATCGCTTTGGCGCCAAGCGGCAGTATACCTGCGGCCATTTCCCCCAGTCCTTCGAGTACAGCAGCGTGGGCGGCTGGGTGGTCACCCGCGGCGCGGGACAAAACAGCACTTACTATGGCACCATTGCCGATATCGTCCTTTCCCAGAAATATGCCACCCCCATCGGCCGCATCGTCACTCCCCATTATCCCAGGGAGGCCACCGGCCCCGATCTCAACCAGATCATGATGGGCTCGGAGGGCACTTTCGGCGTCCTTACCGAAGTGACCCTCAAGGTATTCCGCTGGCAGCCGGAAAACCGAAAGCGCTTCTCCTACATGTTCCGGGATTGGGAGACCGCCATGGCGGCCGCCCGGGAGATGATGCAGTGCGAATGCGGCTATTCCTCGGTGTTTCGCCTTTCCGACCCCGAAGAGACCCACCTGATGCTCAAGCTCTACAATGTGGATGAAACACCGCTGGCGCCGCTCCTGGATAAGCTGGGCTACAAGGATATGGAGCGCTGTATGTTCCTCGGCTTTACCGATGGCGAAAAGGGCTTTTCCAAAAATGTGGCGAAGAATATCCACCGCATTGCCCGCCGCTTTGGTGCCATGCCCATGACCGGCTATGTGACCAAGAGTTGGGAAAAAGGCCGCTTCAATGACCCGTATCTCCGCGATACCCTCATGGATTTCAGCGTCATCACCGATACGCTGGAATGCAGCGTCAACTGGTCCAATATGGCGCAGGTGCACCGCGATGTGCGCGCGGTCTGCCATGCGCTGCCCAATACCATCGTCACCACGCACATGAGCCACTGCTACCCGCAGGGCGCCAACCTGTACTTCATCTTCATCACCCGGATGAACGATGCCGCTGAATTTAAGCGCTACCACACCACCATTCTGGATGCCATCCAGAAATCCGGCGCGGCCATCAGCCATCATCACGGCATCGGCAAGATGTTTGCCCCCTGGCTGGAGGGCTATATCGGCGAGAAGGAGTACGGGGTGTTCCGGGTGCTCAAGGATTACTTCGACCCCGATTACACCATGAACCCCGGCGGTACCATCGGCCTGGACCTGAAGCCCGAAGAAAAGAAGTGCCTAAACGAGCGGAAAGACTACCGCTGAGTTTGATATTCCCCGTTGGCCCGGAGAACCTCGGTTTTCCGGGCTTTTTGGCGTCCTTTTCCAGGGCGGCGGGAGGGATTGGCCGGAGGCCAGGAACGCCCGCAGGCAGGCTTATGCCCGGCGCAGACGGGCTGATGCCTGTCAAGGGCAGCGACGCCGCATCCGACGATTCCTCTCGCCGCCCCTGTTTTTTGATATTTTATCAAAGAAAAATCAAATTTGCTGTTGACAATAACATATGAGCGTGCTATCATATGAACAAGAAATCATATGAATGGAGGTTGAAATGATGCCAAAGCATGACCATACCGCCATCCTGCAAAGCGTGCGGCAGGAATTGCCCCCGGAGGAGCTGATTTGTGACCTTTCGGATCTCTTCAAGGTGTTCGGCGATACCACCCGCATGCGGATTCTGTATTCGCTGTTTGAATCGGAGCTGTGTGTCTGCGCCATCGCAGAGCTGCTGGGCATGACCCAATCCGCCATCTCGCACCAGCTTAAGGTGCTGCGGGAAAATAAGCTGGTCGCCTCCCGCCGGGAGGGCAAGACCATCTACTATTTCCTGGCGGATGACCATGTCCGTACCATCATCGGGCAGGGCTTTGAGCACCTGACCGAGCATGACCACCATTCCCATCCCACCAATCATTCATCCAAGGAGGAAAATTAACATGAAAAAGACCTACATGCTGGAAGACCTGGATTGCGCCAACTGCGCCGCCAAGATGGAGGAAGCCATTTCCAAAATTGATGGCGTGACCTATGCCCGTGTCAGCTACCTGGCCCAGAAGCTCACCCTGGAGGCCGATGACGCCCGCTACGATGACATCCTGGCCGAAGTGGTAAAGACCTGCAAGCGCGTGGAACCCGATTGCCGCATCCTGCTCAAGTAATATTTTCCGCCATCACCGGGGAAAGGGGATTACCGAAATGACAAGAAAACAGAAAAAGCATCTGGCCCGCATTATCGCCGCGGCGGTACTGCTGGCACTGGTGTGGTTCGTTCTCCCGCTGGAGGGCATCTGGCAGCTTTTGGCCTACTGTGTGCCGTATTTCATTGTCGGCTGGGATGTCCTGTGGGGTGCTATCCGCAAGATCCTGCACGGTGACCTAATGGACGAGGAATTCCTCATGTCGGTCGCCACCATCGGCGCCTTTGTCCTGGGGGATTACCGGGAAGCCGTCGCCGTTATGCTGTTCTATCAGATCGGTGAATGGTTCCAGGGCGTTGCCGTGGGCAAGACCCGCCGCAACATCACCCAGCTTATGGATCTCCGCCCCGATTACGCCAATGTGATGCGGAATGGACAGGAAGAAAAGGTGGACCCCGATGAAGTGGAAGTAGGGGAGACCATCATCGTCCGCCCCGGCGAAAAGATCCCGCTGGATGGCGTGATCCTGGAGGGCTCCACCGCCGTGAATACCGCCGCCCTGACCGGCGAAAGCCTGCCGCAGGATAAGGCGGAGGGCGATCCGGTGGTCAGCGGTACGGTAAATCTCACCGGTGTCATTACGGTTCAGACCCAAAGCGCCTACGGCGAATCCACCGCCGCCAAGATCCTGGAACTGGTGGAAAACGCCGCCGACCAAAAGGCCAGGGTGGAAAGCTTCATTACGCGCTTTGCCCATTGGTATACCCCCTGCGTCGTGATCGGCGCCGCCCTGCTGGCGGTTATTCCGCCCCTGTTCTTCTCCCAGCCCTGGGGCACCTGGGTGGAGCGTGCCCTGGTATTCCTGGTCGTTTCCTGCCCCTGCGCGCTGGTTGTCAGCGTACCGCTCACCTTCTTCGGCGGTATCGGCGGGGCTTCCCGCTGCGGCATCCTGGTAAAGGGCGCCGGCTATATGGAAACGCTGGCTAAGGCCAAAACCGTCGTATTCGATAAGACCGGCACCCTGACAAAGGGCAGCTTTACCGTCACCCATATCGTCCCCGCCGCCGGAACCGAGGACGACCTGCTGGCGACCGCCGCCGCTGCCGAGAGCTTCTCTCATCATCCCATTGCCCAGTCGGTGGTGGCCGCCTACGGCAAGCCCATCGAAAAAGAGATCGAGGACGCCAAGGACCACACCGGCCGCGGTATTGAAGCCGTCATTGACGGCCGTCATATCTACGCCGGCAATGAGCGCCTAATGAAGGAAATCGGCGTTCCCTGCCGGGAGGTCGCCGAGGTCGGCACCGTTATCCATATGGCGGCCGATAATGATTATCTCGGCTATCTGGTCATCGCCGATACCCCCAAGCCCGATGCCGCCGAAGCCATCCGTTCCCTCAAGGCCGAGGGGGTGGAAAGGACCGTCATGCTTACCGGCGATAAGACCGCCGTAGCCCAGGCTGTGGCTGGGGAGCTTGGTCTGGATGAATACCGGGCCGAGCTGCTGCCCGCCGATAAGGTGACCGCGGTGGAGGAGCTGCTGCAAACTGGTTCTCCTCTGGTGTTCGTCGGCGATGGCATCAATGATGCTCCTGTTTTGGCCCGCGCCGATGTCGGTGTCGCCATGGGCGCCCTGGGCAGCGATGCCGCCATTGAGGCCGCTGATATCGTCTTGATGGACGATGCCCCCAGCAAGCTGGCGCTGGCCGTTCGGCTTTCCCGCCGCACCATGAAGATCGTTTGGCAGAATGTTATCTTCGCCCTGGCGGTCAAGGCGCTGGTACTGGTGCTGGGCGCCACCGGCGATGCCAACATGTGGATCGCTGTCTTTGCCGATGTGGGCGTGCTGGTGCTGGCCATCCTCAATGCCATGCGGGCCCTGCTGGTCCCCAAGCACTGATATTATCCATGTTTTTCTTCCGGCGGTCTGCCCTCCCTTGTGGGTCAGGCCGCCCCTTCTTGCGCTTTTACCCTATTTGCGGTAGAATCCTATCATCCAAAGCCCCAAAAGGAGGCCGCCCATGCGAGAGATCACCGAAGCCCTGTTTGCCCTGCGGGATGAAAAATACCGTGCCTTCCATGCCGCCCTCATGCCGGGGGTGGCGTGGGAGCGCGTCATCGGGGTGCGGATGCCCGCCCTGCGCCGCTATGCCGCCGCCCTGGCCAAAACGCCGCAGGCCGCACTCTTCCTGCGGGAGCTGCCCCACACCTACTACGAGGAAAATAATCTCCATGCCCTGCTGCTGATGCGGGAAAAGAGCTTTGAGACCCTGATGCCGTGGCTGGAGCGCTTTCTGCCGCGGATCGATAACTGGGCCACCTGCGACCTGTTAAAGCCCGTCTGCTTTGCCAAAAACCGCGAAAAGCTGCTGCCCTGCGTCACCCGCTGGCTGGGGGATGCCCACCCCTACACCGTCCGTTTCGCCATCGAGATGCTGATGACCCACTACCTGCGGGAGGATTTTTCCCCGGAGTACCCGGCCTGGGTGGCCGCGGTGGAAAGCGATCACTACTACATCCGCATGATGCAGGCGTGGTATTTCGCCACGGCGCTCGCCTTCCGGTATGAGGAGATCCTGCCCTACCTCACCGAAGACCGCCTTTCCCCCTGGGTACGGCAAAAAACCATCCAAAAGGCAGTGGAGAGCTTCCGCATCCCCCCGGAGCACAAGGCTGAGCTCAAGGCTCTGCGCCGCTGAACAGCCCCTCATCTCACCCCGGAACCGCCCGTTCCGGGGCTTTTTTTACAGTTTGTTCATCCCCTGCGTTTGCCTTTTTTGCCGCAGTATGGTAAAATATCCGCACAAAACCATTTTTGGGAGTGACTTATGCTAAAACGATGGACGGCGCTGCTGCTGGCGGTCATGCTGGTGCTTTTGACTGCCTGCGGCGCGCAAAAAGAATACAAACTGTCCGCGGTATTTGCCGCCGCGGAGGAAGACCGCCCTCAGTGGCTGGCCGATCCCGATAACGCCGC
>ERZ791837.1952-NODE-1952-length-12370-cov-3.154283_pt1 | contig 12370 bp, 9 predicted proteins | sample MGYA00510292_ERZ791837 | MGnify/ENA primary metagenome ERZ791837 (study PRJEB30046, sample SAMN00715259) | human gut metagenome | study: EMG produced TPA metagenomics assembly of the A metagenome-wide association study of gut microbiota in type 2...
GTCCCGTCAGTTCGGGGATTCTGGTGATTCCGGTCATGCGGTCGGAGACGTACTTCTGCACGGCTTCCTCCACGGTATTGCCCCAGACTGCCCGTTCTATGATGCAGACAATCTGTTCCGGTCTATGGTAAAGACTCCATTTTTCCTTGAAAGTACCCTTGCCGCCTGCGGTTTCCGGCTTGGCCCAGTCTATGTCAAGCAGGGCCAGGCGGTGGAAGAACAGGCTGCGGTCCAGGGCGGGCTCCTTGCGCAGGTCAAGTGTCATCTCCTTTATTTCCGCCGTGAAAGGAACACGCAAGCGTTTCTGCTGCCGTTCCACGTCAATCAGGAGAGGGACTTTGGGTACCGCTTCCGGCACTTTGCCCAGACAGTTGCCCACGATGAGCGATTCCCTGACGAGCTGCAGCAGCATATCGTCCCCGAAGCCCATTACGGTGGTCACCGCCTCGTTGTATTCCTCAAGCGTCGGGGCGGGCAATCCACGCAACGCAGCTGTCGTCTGCGCCAGACGGACTGTCTCGATTACGTGGGCCACCGAGATGTCCATGTCCTTCTTCCTCAGAAGGGCCGCTATACGGCTGACCCACCAGGTGCCGTCATCTTCCGGATGATGCCACAGGTAATGATACCATCCCGGAGAGTCTATGCCGGCCCCGTAACCGCTGCGGAAGGTGTCATACGTCCACGGAATCCACGTGCATTCCGCCTTTACCTTCGGGAGCCCTTTCAGCAGCTCGTTGTCATCCTTCACCTTCGGCATATTCTCCAGTGCCGGGACATGCCATGCCCCGCAGATTACGGCTATGCACCCGAAAGGTTCCTTCTGGGCCGCTCGTATCATGCGACGCATCCACGCTTCACGGACAAGGTTCCTGCGGGAGGTATGTTCCGGGAGAGCTTCCCTGAGCGCGGTCACAGCTTCCTTGACGGCCTCGAAGATGCCGCTGCCGTCTCTGCGCTGTTCTATGTTCATGTTCCACCACGATTCACCGTCAGTATAGCCGGCAGCTTCTGCCAGCAGGTCAAACGGATCACCCGGCTGTTTAATAGCTTCATCATCCGCTTCTACAGGCTCGTTGCCATCCTTCCTTTCCGCTTCGAAGGCAAGGGAATGGGCAAGCGGGAGATCGAAGAAGCGTAAGGTGACATTCTCCCGGAGAGCATAGCGCAAAGCCTGCCATTCCGGCGAGAAGTCGGCAAACGGATAGAATACGGCATTCTGCGGCACATCGGGTTGATAGCCGAGCAGGGCTACCGGAGGCTTCATCTGCCCGTAGGAGACGAACGGCATGAGAGCCTCGGCCTCCGCCGGTCCCTCAAGCAGTATGAGGTCGGGACGGATACGCTCAAGTTCCTGCAGGATGTTCCGGCAGGAGCCCGGCCCGTGATGACGTATTCCCAATAGATGAATGTCTGTCATATTACTTGTCTCATGCAAAATACGTCAATCAAATCATATCTCTTGAAGCCCTGTAGATGTCTTTCCAGCCCTCACGGTTCTTGACCACTGTCTCCATGTATTCCTGCCATACCACTTTGTCCTGTACAGGGTCTTTCACCACGGCACCGAGGATGCCTGAAACGAGGTCCTCCGCATGGATCTGGCCGTCACCGAAATAGCCGGCCATGGCAAGGCCGTTGTTCACCACGGATATGGCTTCTGCCGTACTCAGTGTGCCGCTCGGGCTCTTGAGCTCTTGCCGTCGCCGGTGGCTCCCTGACGCAGCTCACGGAAAATGGTGACGACACGACGGATTTCATCAAGGGCAGGTTTCTCTGCCGGCAGCTGCATCACTTTCTCGAAGCTCTCCACGCGGCGGCGGACAATGTCAACTTCTTCCTCAAGCGTGTCGGGCAACGGGAGGATGACCGTGTTGAAACGGCGTTTCAGTGCGCTTGAAAGGTCATTCACACCTTTATCCCTATTGTTGGCCGTGGCTATGATGTTGAATCCGCGGATGGCCTGCACCTCCTTGTTCAGCTCGGGGATGGGCAGGGTCTTCTCCGAAAGGATGGTGATGAGCGTATCCTGCACGTCAGAACCGATACGGGTAAGCTCCTCAATGCGGCCGATCTTGCCTTCCTGCATCGCCTTCATCACCGGGGTCTGTACCAGGGCACCCTCACTCGGCCCCTCGGCGAGAAGACGGGCATAGTTCCAGCCATAGCGGATGGCCTCTTCTCCCGTTCCGGCGGTACCCTGTACTATCAGCGTCGAATCGCCTGATATGGCTGCCGCCATGTGCTCGCTGACCCAGCTCTTGGCCGTACCGGGAAGACCGTACAGAAGCAGCGCCCGGTCGGTGACAAGGGTGGCCACGGCAATCTCCATCAGGCGGCGGTTGCCTATGTATTTCGGTGAAACCTCAAAACCGTTCTTCAGTATCCCTCCCATGAGGTAGGTGACCACGGATTGGGGTGACATCTCCCAGTTTTCGGGAATCGGGTTGGTCTCGTTCTTTTTCAGTTCATGAAGTTCCTCTGCAAACTGTTGCTCGGCATGTTGTCTCAGTAAAGTGCTCATATGAATATCAATATTTATTTTTCATTTAACAAAGTGTCTATTTCAGATTTAAGATCCATGAATTCCAGCATCTTCGAGCAGAACTCGTTCATGGACGGCGAAGCCTCCGCCGAAGAGGCGGCCTTGGCCTTGATCAGGTTCCTTAGATGTGACGGGATATGCATGGCAAGCCGTTCCGCCATGTCTGCGGCATAGTACAGGTAATCCTTTTTCAGAATCCAAGACATGACGCTGGAAGAGAATTTCGGGCCCCATGCCTCGTAGTCGTTGCCGTACCATGAGTCGGGTATGAATCCGAAATCCCGGACCGTTTCCGGCCAGCTGATTTCCTCCCGCTGGGAGGGAGTGAGCATCGCCACGAGTTCCGGCTTGCGCAGATAGGAAGGGTCTTCCTTCAGGGTGTGGAAAGCCCACAGCCCGTCCGAGAAGTTGAGTATCGGGTCCTCCAGCTCCAGGAACTTCCTGAAAGGGGGATGCTTGGCGAATTTTCTCGCGGCCTCTTCCTTACCGCAGCCATATACCTCGCACCAGAAACTCAAAGGCACCCGTTCGGCGAGCTGCCTCAGGATGAATTCGGAATCGCCCTCTTTCTTGTTGGAGCTTACCTCGGACAGCCCCATGGCCTTCATCTCCGGGGTGTATCCGATCTCGTCGTATGACCATCCGGTAAGCATGTTGTGTCTGATATGTCCACGCAGGAGTTCGCAGCAGCGCATCACCATGGCTGAATCGGGAATCATGCACAGAAGTTTCCGTGCCGTTTCCTTGACAATGGAGCTGCGGTCCGACTCCAGCACTTCCTGTATGAAGAGCTCGTCGGCCTTGCTGATGTTTATCCGGAGACATTCAAGCAGCTCGTTGCGCTGGTTGGCCGGTTCGCTCTTCCAGTCTTTCCGCAGCAGTTCAAGGGCTGCGGCAGAATCCTGCTGCCTGAATCTGGCAAGCATCTCCTTACGCTCGCCGTGGGTGGCCGTATCCCAAGAATCGGTGATCCCGCATTCCTCTCCGACAAGGCCCATCTGCCTGATCAGCCATAAGCCTCTGTTCCCGACGAGATTTTTCAGCAGCCTGCGTTCTTCAAACCGCAACGGATTGTTGCGGTCATAGGCACGCCGGATAAGCGGCTGGAGGTATTCGGGCGAAATGATTTTTCCCGACCCCTGCGCCAGACGGTAGGCGTAGGCTAGCATATAGCGTGTACCGTGGAGTCTGGAAAAGAGTTGACTCCGGTCCTTGTCGAAATACGGCAGTTCCTCTTCCGGGGCTGTTTTCACGGGGACAATGCCTTCCGCTCCGGCCGGTTCCCATCCGGCACGCCTGTAGGCGAAGGCGGATGCGGCTGTCATGTACAGGAACGATTCCGTGTCTTCGGCTTTCCCGTGGATCCCGTCAACCAGAGTCTGAAGGGACTCGGGAAAGGCTCCGGGAACGAATTCACGGTTGGCTGTTCCAAGCAGTGCAGCCTGTATGATAGGTTCAGTTACGTTCATCTCTCCAAGTATGATATTCTTTGTTGTACCAAATGGATTTCAGTTCCCATATATCCCCGTTTACAATGACCAGCGAGGCGAACGGATTGCCGCCGGTAATGGCGAGGATGTCGATGAAGGTTTCCTCGGGCATCGCCACACGGACGGCATTGCCCGCGTTGTCCAGCAGCGTGTAGTCTTTCCCGTTACGGGCAACCCTCACGTCATCCACAAGCAGGGGGACGTCCTCGAAAAACGGATTCGTCAGCATGGCCGTGCGGTACACCGCGGCAGCCTGCTTCAGGTTAGGGCTGCACGCCGGCACAAAGTTTTCTTCCGCGAGTACGGACTCCCGGAACAATGCACGCCGGCATGTACCCGTGCCGTTGTAAAAGCATAGCGCCCCTTTATAGGCACTGCCCGGAATCCAGTTCTCGGTGGAAAAGGCATAGAAGTACACCGACGAAACGCCCAGCTCGTCGCAGTAGTCCGCGATATCGCTGAACACCTCGGCGCCTTTTTTGTGCCCGGCGGTGCGGGGCAGGCCCCGGTTCTTGGCCCAGCGGCCGTTGCCGTCCATGATGATGCCGATGGACAGCCCCTCCGCAAACTCTCTGGGATGTGCCATTTGCTCCTCCCGGCAGCATTGCTGCCCTGAAAAAAGTGCCGCGCACCACAGGCGCTGCTTTTTTTTGAAAAGCGGCTCCCCCACCAGCGCACGACACCTTACATTGTTGTTCTGCTCAGCGCAGCCGGATCAGACGGACATGATCTCCTTCTGCTTTTCTTCCACGGCAGCGTCGATGTTCTTGATATACTTGTCGGTCAGCTTCTGGACATCCTCTTCCATGGTCTTCTGGCTGTCCTCGGTCAGCTCACCGGCCTTCTTCATGACCTTGGCCTTGTCCATGGCGTCGCGGCGGATGTTGCGCACAGCCACCTTGGCCTCCTCGCCCAGCTTGGAGACTTCCTTGGCCAGCTGCTTGCGGCGCTCCTCGGTGGGAGCCGGGAAGTTCAGGCGGATGGTCTGGCCGTCGTCGATGGGGTTGATGCCCACGTCGCTGGCCATGATGGCCTTGCTGATGGCACGCAGCAGGGTGCGGTCCCAGGGGGTGATGGTCAGGGTGCGGGCCTCGCTGACAGCCACGGATGCCACCTGCTGGATGGGGGTGGGCGCGCCGTAGTAGTCCACGGTCACCTTGTCCAGCACAGCGGGGTTTGCACGGCCTGCACGCACAGCGGCCAGCTCGCGGCCCAGGTGCTCCACCGAGCTCTTCATCTTTTCTTCGTAAACCTTGGTGTTGCTGCTCATTGTTGTAGTCTCCTGTTCCTGTTGATATATTCGGTGGGCAGAGTGCACCGGGCAGCCCCGCCCTTCATTGTATGTTTCTGCGCAGAAGGCTATACGCGGTCAGCCCTCATACACCAGCGTGCCCACGTTCTCGCCCTGCACAGCCTTTGCGATGTTGTCCGGGTCGGCCAGATCAAACACCAGGATGGGCAGCTTGTTGTCGCGGCACAGGGTGGCAGCGGTGCCATCCATGACGGCCAGCTGGTCCTCCAGCACCTTGGTGAAGGTGAGGGTATCGTACTTCTTGGCGTCGGGGTACTTGTGGGGGTCCTTGTCGTACACGCCGTCCACCATGGTGGCCTTGAACATCACATCGGCGCTCACTTCCACGGCGCGCAGGGCCGTTGCCGTGTCGGTGGAGAAGAAGGGGTTGCCGGTGCCGCCGCCAAACACGGCGATCTTGCCCTCGTCCATGGCGCGCAGGGCGTCTTTGCGGGTAAAGGGCTGTGCCACCTGGGGCATGGTGATGGAGGTGAACACCTCGGTGGGCACGCCCAGCTGCTCCAGCTTGTCGGAGACGGCCAGAGCGTTCATTACCGTAGCCAGCATGCCGATCTTGTCGGCCAGGGTGCGCTCCATCTTGCCGCTGGAACGGCCGCGCCAGAAGTTGCCGCCGCCCACAACAATGCCGATCTGCACGCCGAGGTCGTGTGCTTTCTTCACGCCGCCGCAGATCGCGTCCATGGTGGGCTCGTCAAAACCCATGCCCTTTTCGCCGCCCAGTGCTTCGCCGCTGATCTTCAGAAGGATACGCTGATATTTCAATGCCATAATCCAAACACCACCTGTTTTTATCTTCCGTCAGGGCATAGGCATACCCTGACATTTTTTACTATAGCTTATTTTACAATAAAACATTCATAAAGTAAACAGGAAATCTGCGCGGAAATCCAGAAGCTTTTATGAACGGCTGCGCAGACCGCGCAGCAGCTGCTTCATTCCGGGCGGAATGCGGCGGCTTTCCACCGCTTTCTGGATGGCTTTGTTGTGGGTCCACAGATCCAGCCGCTTTTCTGTGAGCCACGGCAGCGCGGCATCCGGCTGCTTTGCCAGTGCTGTGGCAAAATACCATGCCCGCATCATATTGATATAGTATTCCGTGCTGTGCACATCGGCCACCCATTCCAGATATTCCGGCCGGAATGCATCATCCAGATAATAGCGCATCAGCATCTCCATGCCATAGCGCACGGTGTACACCTCGCCCGAATCCAGCCAGCGGCGAATGGGCACCAGCAGCTCCTTCTTATGCTTTGCAAACACTTTGGGACAGAAGCAGTCGCAGGTGGCCCAGTTGTTGATGTAGGGCAGGAACGCTTCCATTTCAGCCAGCGCCCTGTCGTAGTCCCGGATAAGTTCGATCAGAAACGCGTGGAGGTTGTTCTCTTCGTAGTATCCATGCGGCAGGGCCTGTAAAAACACCTCTGCCTGCGCTGTGCCCGCGAGCTGTTTTGCCAGCCTGCGCAGAGCCGGAACGCGCACGCCGATCACCGTTTCCGGCGGCACGGTGGGCATCAACGCACTGTGAAAGGCGCGGTATGCTTCATCCTGCAAGGCAAACAGCTGCGCACGAATGATCTCTGCTTCCGGCTCCATCCTCTCTTCCTCCGTTCTTTTCTATTGTAGCAGAGCCGTATGGAAAAGCAAGGCCGTTCCGGCATTCTTTTCCGGTGCTTTAAGGAACATACAAAAATTGGGCTGGACATTTGTGCCGGAACATGCTATAATATCGTTCGTAAATGCGGGCATCGTACATCGGCTAGTATATCAGCCTTCCAAGCTGAGGAGGTGGGTTCGATTCCCATTGCCCGCTCCACTAAAAAGGCACGCTGATTCATCTGGAATCAGCGTGCTTTTCTTATTATTTACCACGCTTTTTACCTCACATAGCAAAACAGCAGGCAGTTCCCGCAAAAAGGAGCTGCCTGCTGTTGTTTTTTCACTCTGTCAGGCCCAGGGCTGCAAACTCTCTTGCAAGGCCGTCCTCGTACACGGTGGGGGCGATGCGGTCGCACAGCTGCTTCAGCCGCTCCGAGCCGTTGCCCATGCACACACTGATCCCGGCGGCCTGGGTCATCTGCAGGTCGTTATCGCTGTCGCCAAAGCCAATGGTATCTTCCTGCGGGTGGCCCAGATGGCGGCAGATGGCCCGGATGCCGGTGCCCTTGTCGAATTTGCGGTTGATGAGCTCCCCGTTCACCATGCCGTCATCCATGGTGTCCAGGTTGCTTTCGCAGAACACGAACTGGTCCTGATACAGCCGCTTGGCCTCGTCCAGATCGTGCAGGTGCTCAGCAATGTACACGATCTTGTAGATCGGTTGGCCGTCGTACCGGCTCAGCGGGGTCAGGCGCATGCCGTCCTGCATGGCCTTGCGCCAGCGGGCTGCTTCGCTGTTCAGGGGCTTGTCCGGCGCGTCGGCGGTAAACTTCCAGCGTGCGGTCATCTTCGACCCGGCAAAGGTCTCGTCACGGGACTCCAGCGTGTAGTCCACGCCGTGCTGCTCCAGCACGGCGCTCAGCCCGCTGCACTGTTCCGGCTCCATGGGCAGGTCCACCAGCACCTGCCCGTTGCAGAGCACATAGCCGCCCGCGCTGCAGATGGCACCGTCAAAACAGCCGTACTCCAGCAGCGGCGCGGTCATGCGCAGGTTGCGTCCGGTGCACAGAAACAACTTGTGCCCGTTGGCCCGGGCCGCCCGCAGCGCCTGCAGGGTGCTGTCCGGGATGAGCATATCCCCCGGCGGCAGCAGGGTACCGTCAATGTCCAAAAAGATCAGCTTACGGTTCATGCGTCCTCCTTTATCCGGATCGAACCACGGTCCACCACGCTGTACCCCAGGGTGGTCTGGCGGACGGGGCCGCCGTTTTCCGGGTGCTCCAGCATCTGCAGCAGCATCCGGGCGGCTTCCACACCCACCTGTTTCTGGTAAAAGCGCACGGTGGTCAGACCCGGCTCCACAACGCCGCCCACCCAGCTGTCGCCAATGCCGGCCAGACTGACCTGGGTGCCGATGGCGCGGCCTGCCGCCCTGAGTGCCCGCATGGCCCCCAGCGCCACCGTGTCGGTCACGCACACCACGCCGTCCAGATCCGGGCAGCAGGCCAGCAGCTCGTTCATGCAGCGCTCGCCCTCTTCCATGGTAAAGGCAGAGCAGCACAGCCGGGGCAGCTTGTCGCCGTCCAGCCCGGCAGCGTTCAGGGCGTCCTGCACACCCTGACGGCGCGCAAGCCCGACGGCCTGATCCCGCTCGGTGCCGCCGATGTACGCCAGCCTGCGGTGCCCGCAGGCCAGCATCCGCTGGGCCAGCTCCCGGGCCGCACTGCGATCGTCGTTGTACACGCAGGGCACCTCCGGAAAGCGCTGCCCGGTGACCACCAGCGGCACCCGGCAGGCCTTGAAGGCCCGGGCCAGCTGAGGGCTGTAGTAGCACCCCAGCAGGATGATGCCCGCCACATGGTTGCGCTGCATGGCGGTCAGGTAGCCCAGCTCTCGCTGCTCGTCCAGCTCGGTGTTACCCAGCAGAATCAGGTAGTTCTGTTGATCCAGTTCGCTGGCGATGCCGGCGGTGATCTGCCCCACCGACTGGGAGCTGATGCTGGGGGCAATGACCCCGATCTGGTTCACCCGGCCGGTGCGCAGAGTCTGCGCGGCGGCGTCCGGGCGGTAGCCTGTTTTTTCCACCACTTCCCGGATGGCTTCCCGCTTCTGTTCACTGAGCGGCCCGCCGTTGAGATATCGGCTGACTGCCGCGCTGGACACGCCAGCCATTTTTGCAATGTCACTGATGGTCATGGGGCAAGTTCCTCTCACACGCTCTGCATCCCGCAGATTGTAAACGTTTTCACTTTCTATTATAAACCGGCCTGCACCGTCCCGCAAGGGGTGCAATGGCCTGTTTTGTTGCAGCGGCATCCCCAGTTTTTGGCAGTCCTGCACAAATCCGCTTGCATCTGGCAAGCAGGATCCAACTCCTTTTTGCTATTCCGGCGGGCAGCCCTTACAGGACACCCATGTGCAGTGCCCGCAGCAGCAGGCCCAGCACCAGCACCACCAGCAGCAGGGTCAAAATGGTCCTGTTCCCGGTGCGCTTCTTTTTGGAACTGCGGCGTGCCGGGGCGCTGCGCTTGCGGGCAGCCGTGCGGCTGTTGTTCGACGCTTTCCCGCCCGACGCTCTGCTGCCGGTACGGGCCGCAGGCTTCGCCGCTTTGCTCTGCCCGCGGGTGTTGTCGGCCGGGCGGGCCGCTTTCCGGGCACCGCACTGCTCCAGAAAGCTCTCGGCCTCCCGGTAATACTGGGCCAGCTCATTTTCCCGGAAGGCGGTGTCCGCATACCCTTCTTCCAGGCTCTCGATGGCCTCATGGAACAGCAGTGCGGCCTGCGCTGCATCCTGTGCGTCGGCGGCGTGGGCCGCCTCGTTGCGGGCGGTGCGCACCGCGTTGCAGGCCCGGCGGGCCGCGCCGGGGTGCCGGGTATTGCCCAGCAGGTCCAGCGGTTTGGCGGCGTCCTTCTCCGGGTCCAGCAGCACCCGCATGCACAGGGTGGTGTCCAGCTGCTGCCAGCTGGTCTTGCCGCTCAGGTCCGGCATCCGGTCGTAATAGTCCGGGCTTTCCTTCTGGCGCTGGGCAATGTGCCGCAGCAGCGCGTCCAGACTGTGGCTGCCCGGCTTCTGTTCCCAGTGCCAGCGCAGCAGGCGGCGGCTGATCTCGTCGCATTCGGTCTTGATCTCAAATGCAGCCTGCAATGCTTCGTCCTGCATAATGGCCTCCTTTTCCTTCTTGTGCAGAAAAGGCGGAGGTGGCACGCGCCTTCCTCCGCCTTCTTTCTGCATTCTTTTACAGCATGAATTGATAATACACAAAGCCGCACAGGGCCACTGCCGCACAGACGATGGCCGTGATGGGCGGCACCCAGCGGATCAGCGCTTCGGCCACGCTGTCGCGGTCATCTTCCTCGTCCTCGTCCAGATCGTCATCCGGTACTTCCTGCACCGGTTCGGCGCGGCGGGAGGGCGCGGGGATCACCCGGGTGCCCTCGTCGGCACTGCTGCCCGGGAACGCTGCCCGGGTGGATGCATCCAGCACACGGGTGTGCTCCTCGGCATCCTCCAGCGGCTCGCGGCGGAGCTCAAAGGGTTCCACCTCCTCGGCCGGGCTGCGGGGTGCGCTCACCACGCGGGTGGGCTCCTCGCCAGCGGGTGCAGCCCCCACGATGCGGGTAGGCTCTTCCGCTGCGGCGGGCGGTGCCGGAACCTCGGCCGCGGGCCGGGCAGGCTGCTCCGGCTGCAGCAGCGTGTTCAGCGCGTTCTGCAGCAGGATGCGGTCACACCGGCACTCGGTGCAGTAGACCGTATCTTCCTCTTTGGGATGGAATGCACCGCAGGCGCAGTACCAGCCGTTCTCAAACACCTGGGGCTGATACTTCAGGCCGGTGCGATTCATGCGGCTTTCCAGCGCCTTCTGCAGCTCCGGGCTCAGGCGGCGGGGTGCCGACAGGCGCACCCGCTTGATGTCCTTGAGGTGCACCACGCGCTTGCCGTTGTACACGTTGACCAGCGAGACGTCCACACTGGTGATGGCCTTGGACGTAATGAACACGGCATCGTCCATGCCGAACAGCTCGCCGGGCTTCACTTCGATGTCCCGGTACTCAAACTGATCCTCACACAGGATCACGCCGTCCACGCCCTTGCACTTGAAGTGCACTTCCAGAGCGGTCAGGGTCACGCGGGAAATGTTCTTGAAGGTCAGGCAGACGGCATTCTCGCCGCTGACATCCCCCCGCAGCAGCTCCACGCAGACAAACTGCACCGGGCTGCCCGGGGTATAATAGTTCGCACGGGTCCGTGCGACCGGGTTGAAGTTTTCCTCCACGACACTCGCTCCTTTCCGGGGTCATTCCGTTGCTTCCGGGGCATCCTGCTCCGGTGCGGGGTCCTGCTCCGGCTGCTGACCGGTCGGCTGTTCTGCCGTCTCGGCCTGCTCGGCATGCTCTGCGGTCTCTGCCTTCTCGGCGGTCTCCACAGGCTGGGCAGGCTGCACAGTCTGCTCCGGCTGCCCGGCATCCACGTCCTCCAGGGGAGGCAGGGTGCCCCCAGCCATAATGGTGTTGAACTGCTGCTCGTTGAGCTTTTCACGCTCCATCAGGGCCTTGGCCAGTGCGTGCAGCTGGTCGATGTGCTCGGTCAGGGTGCGGCGGCAGGTCTCGTAGGCCTCGTCAATGATATCCCGCATCTCGCCGTCGATCTCGGCAGCGGTGGTCTCGCTGTAGCCCTTGCCCTGGCCCAGATCACGGCCCAGGAAAGTCTCCTCCTGCGAGGTGCCATAGACCACGGGGCCCAGACGCTCCGAGAAGCCGTACTTGGTGATCATCTGCCGGGCGATGTTGGTGGCCTGCTGCAGGTCGTTGGAGGCACCGGTGGAGATATCCTCCAGGATCAGCTGCTCGGCCACGCGGCCGCCCAGACTGGAAACGATATCCTCGAACATTTCGCCCTTTGTCACGTAGCTGCGGTCTTTCTCGGGCAGATACATGGTGTAGCCGCCAGCCTGACCACGCGGGATAATGGTGATCTCGTGCACACGGGGGTGATGCTTGCAGTAGAAGCCCGCCACAGCGTGGCCTGCCTCGTGGTAAGCAGTCAGCTTCTTTTCCTCCGGGGTCACAACGCGACTCTTCTTCTCCGGGCCAGCCATCACCTTCATGGAAGCTTCCTCGATATCCTCCATGGTAATGGCCTTGCGGTTGCGGCGTGCAGCCAGCAGAGCCGCTTCGTTGACAAGGTTCTCAAGGTCTGCGCCCGCAAAGCCTGCGGTGCGCTGTGCAATGACCCTGAGAGAGACATCCGGGGCCAGCGGCTTCTTTTTGGTGTGGACCTTGAGGATCTCCTCACGGCCCTTGACATCCGGCAGGCCCACATAGACCTGACGATCAAAGCGGCCCGGACGCAGCAGAGCCTTATCCAGAATGTCGGCACGGTTGGTGGCCGCCATGACGATGATGCCGTCGTTGGCCTCAAAGCCGTCC
>ERZ791837.1954-NODE-1954-length-12364-cov-5.828824_pt1 | contig 12364 bp, 7 predicted proteins | sample MGYA00510292_ERZ791837 | MGnify/ENA primary metagenome ERZ791837 (study PRJEB30046, sample SAMN00715259) | human gut metagenome | study: EMG produced TPA metagenomics assembly of the A metagenome-wide association study of gut microbiota in type 2...
GAGACCGCGTTTGCGTAGCAATGAAAGCCCCAGTGGGGCTTTTAAGCGGCAGAGCAGTCTTGCGCAGCAAGATGGAGGGGCCTCGCCCCGACAAGCTCGGTGGGATTTGTGACAGAGAGTGTCAAGGTTTACAAGGTGCGTCAAGATGGTTTTGCAAATTTTATTGCAGGAATGCAGTGATCGTAGGACTTATAGCATGGCGTTCAAGTGTTTTCCCGTTCAATCAATGTATTTCTGCATTTTGACAACCTGCCTATAAATCCCACATGAACGTTGTGGAATCTTCCAAAGCATCCATGGATGGTTTCTTGTACTGCATCAAACGTTCAGCTTGTTGCAACGAAATTCCATAAAGCTGCATTGCATCTTGTGGAGGTTCTTGCTATACTCTGTATCGAACGCAACTTTATCCGATAAAAATGTTGCGCAATTTGCGCAACAAAAGGAGGCCGCTATCATGCAGCAGCTCAGATTACTTCATGGCGGAGACTACAACCCGGAACAGTGGCTGGACCGGCCCGATATTCTGGCGCAGGACATCGAACTGATGAAAAAGGCACACGTTAATACTGTGACGCTGGGCGTGTTCTCATGGTCCACATTGGAACCGCAGGAGGGGGTATTTGAGCTGGATTGGCTGGCAGACATCGTCCATAACCTGTATGCCAATGGAATCCATACGATCCTTGCAACGCCCAGTGCGGCCCGCCCCGCTTGGATGGCACACAAATACCCCGAGGTGCGCCGAGTCCGGGCAGACCGGGTCCGGGAGCTGTACAACCGGCGGCAGAATTACTGCTATACATCGCCGGTTTACCGGGAAAAAGTCCGCATCATCGACCAGATGCTGGCGCAGCGGTTCGGCAATGACCCGGCTGTCCTGCTCTGGCATATCTCCAACGAGATGAGCGGCGACTGCCATTGCGAGCTGTGTCAGGCCGCGTTCCGCTGCTGGCTCAAGGAACGGTATGGCTCTTTGGATGCCTTGAACAAGGCGTGGAACGCCCGGTTCTGGAGTCACGACTATACCGCTTGGGAACAAATCGAAAGCCCTGCCCCGCAGGGGGAAAATGCCGTGCAGGGTCTTGCGCTGGACTGGAAGCGCTTTGTCAGTGACCGGCACATTGATTTTTTGAAATTTGAGCGTGATACCGTGAAAGAATTTGCGCCGGATGCAAAGTTCACGGTAAACATGATGTACCGGTTTGACGGCATCGACTATTTCAAAATGTCCAAGGAGATCGACGTGGCCAGCTGGGACAACTATCCCACATGGCACAAGCCTAGCGAAACAGTGGAAGAAACAGCGTTGGATACGGCCCTGATGCACGACCTGTATTACTCCATGAAGGGCAGGCCCTTCCTGCTGATGGAATCCAGCCCCAGCTTTACCAACTGGCAGCCGATCTCCAAACAGAAGCGCCCCGGCATTGCGGAGCTTGCGGCTCTGCAGACGGTTGCACATGGTTCGGACAGTGTGCTTTACTTCCAGTGGCGAGCCAGCCGCGGCGCTGAAGAAAAGTTCCATGGTGCAGTCGTCGGCCATGATGGGCGGGAGGATGCCCGTCCCTTCCGGGAAACAGTCGGTGTGGGCCAAAAGCTGGAAGTTCTTTCTGAAATTGCAACGACTTGCCGTGAAAAACAGGCGGCGATCGTCCACGATTGGGAAAACAAGTGGGCATTGGAAGGTTCCTGCGGCCCGCGCAATGCAGGGATGGGCTACTGGGACGAGCTGAAGCTGCACTACAATGCTCTTGCGCGGGAAGGCATTGCGGTGGAGTTCGTGAATCAGGAATCCGATTTGACGGGTTATGGTTTGGTCGTTGTTCCGATGGTTTATTTGCTGACCGATGCCTTTGCCCAAAAACTCTGTGATTTTGCCCGGAATGGTGGTACGGTCGTGGTTACATACTGGACCGGTGTGGTGGATGAAAGCGATTTGTGCCGCCTGGGTGACACGCCCTACGGCTTGACCGACCTGCTGGGCCTGCGCCGCACTGAGATCGACGGAATGTATGACGGCGAAACCTGCCGCTGCACCCCGATGGACGATTCCATTTTGCCGGAAACGCAGGCTTCGGTCCTATGCGAGGTCGCAAGTCTGAACGACACCGACCCTGCCACACCGCTGAGCGTTTATGCCGAGGACTATTATGTAAACTGCCCGGCGGTGGCTGTCCACTCCTACGGGGAGGGCCGTGCCTATTATCTGGCAAGTCGGTTCGAGGAAGCGTTCTATCGCGCATTTTATCGTGCTGCTGTAAAGGAAGTCGGCCTGACCCCGGCCTGGCCGGAAGCTCTGCCGGACGGCGTTCTGGCCGCGCGGCGCGGTACGTTCGTCTTTGTACAGAACTGCAATGAACATCCGGTCGAAGTAGGCGGTGTTGCGCTGAACCGTTACGGAACGGCCGTCTGGAAAAACGGCGAGCAGGTCCTGTAAGGCACAAAAATACCAACTTTCAGCGTTCTGCCAAAAAAAGCAGAACGCTTTTTGTTTGCTTTCATACTTGACAAAGCGGGCTTACCCCGGTATGCTGGGGTGGCGCATTGTTGCGCAGTTCTGTGAAAAGGAGAGGATATCCTGTGGCTGCAAAGGAAACCGAAAAAATGACGATCGAGCAGGTGGCCGATGCGCTTGGTGTTTCCAAAACAACGGTATCACGCGCACTTTCCGGAAAGGGGCGCATCAGTGAGGCGACCCGCGCCAAGGTATATGCCTATCTAGGACGCACCCGCACCGAGCCTGCCGCCCCGCAGGGCGGCGAAAAGGTGCGCACCAACAACATTGCCATGATCGTGCCACAGCGCTTTATTACGCTGGATCTGCCCTTTTTGCGCAAGTGCATGGGCGGCATCTGCATCATGGCAGACCAGCGCGGCTATGACCTGATGCTTTGCTACGCCTCCAACACCGAGTATTCGCAGCTGCAGCGGCAGCTGGCCAACCACAAGGTGGACGGCGTGATCCTGACCTACGCCATGGCGGATGATCCCTGCATCGAACTTTTGCGGCAATACGAGACACCTTTTGTGCTCATCGGACGCAGCGAGGACAAGACCATCCCGCAGGCAGACAACGATCAGGTCGCGGCTGCCTGCGAGATGACACGCATCCTTTTGCAGCTGGGCGCCAAGCGGATCGCGCTGCTGGTGGGCAGTACCATCTACGCCGTCAACACCGACCGCATACGCGGTTATCTGCGTGGATTCGCGGAATTTGGTGTGCCAGTAGACCAGCGGCTCGTTCATTCCGGTGTGGAATCTGCCGGGCAGACGCTCGATGCACTGGAGGCTGCGCTGGAGCAGAAGGCGGATTGCATCCTTTGCGGCGATGATGAGGTCGCCTTGGAGGTCATGGGGGAGCTGCGGACGCGGCATATCCTCGTGCCCAACGATCTGCGAGTGGCCAGCCTGTACGACAGCTCCATGCTTGCCAGCATCACGCCGTCTGTTTCGGCGGTGCAGTACGATGCCGAGCAGCTGGGCAAGACCGCCTGCCGGATGCTGCTGGACCGGCTGGCCGGAAAAGAGATCGTCATGCGGCAGCTGGAAGGTTATCAGGTCATTTTGCGGAACTCTACCAAGTGGATGGAACGCTCCCACAGCATCAAATAACGCGTTTTTTGTGCCTGCTCCTTTCCCGGAGCGGGCATTTTTTTGCTCTTTGCATGGCAAAGGTTGCGCTAAAGTTGCGCGCTTTTTGCCCATGTATCCTAATTTTACCGTCACTTTTTCCAGTTTTGGCTCAACAATACCGTGAATTTCGTCCATTGACGTGAGCAAAAGAATGCGGTATCCTATGAGTACAGAAAAACAGTTGCTCTGATGTGCGCAACTTATAAGCGCAACAAAGAGCGCCCGAAGATTTCAGATTGAGAACGAAGGAGAACTGGATCATGAAAAAGCTGATTTCCCGCCGTAACTTCCTTGCTGCCATGGGTGCTGTGGCTGCTGCCGGTGCGCTGACCGCCTGCGGCGGTTCTTCCAGCAGTACCGCTGCTTCTACTGCGGCATCCAGCACGGCTGCCTCCAGCGCAGAGAGCTGGGGCGATGTGAAGCTGACCATGTGGGGCGCAGAAGAGGATCAGACCATGCTGCGCGAGATGGCAGATGCCTTTATCGAGCAGAATGCGGACAAGGGCAACGTGACCATCGAGATCGGCGTGCAGTCTGAGTCCAGCGCAAAGGATACCGTTCTGGCCGACCCGGAGTCTGCCGCAGACGTTTTTGCCTTTGCTGATGACCAGCTGAACGAGCTGGTAAACGCCGGTGCGCTGCAGGAAGTGCTGCTGAACCCGGACGACGTGAAGAGCCGCAACCTGCCCGGCTCTGTGGGCGCTGCCACCATGAACGACAAGCTTTACGCCTACCCCATGACCGCCGACAACGGCTACTTCCTGTACTATGATGCAAGCATTCTGAGCGCCGAGGACGTGCAGAGCATGGACACCATGCTGGAAAAGGCTGCAGCTGCCGGCAAAAAGTTCATGATGAGTGTGAACGATGCATGGTACATTTACAGCTTCTACGCCGGTGCCGGTCTGGTGGCTACGCTGGCAGATGACGGCATCAACACCGTCTGCAACTGGAACGAGGCTCCCGGCGCAGACGTAACGCAGGCCATTCTGGATATCGCCGCAAACCCCGGCTTCAAGTCCGGCGCAGATGCTGATATCGTTTCTGCCATCAAGGACGGCAGCTGCTGCGCCGCCATCTCCGGTACTTGGAACGCCAGCACCGCCGAGGAGGCTTGGGGCGAGGGCTACGCCGCCACCAAGCTGCCGACCTACACCCTGAACGGCGAGCAGGTCCAAATGGGCTCCTTCTCCGGCTACAAGCTGGTGGGCGTCAACCCCCACAGCGCCAACGTGGGCGTTGCCATGATGCTGGCCGACTTCATCACCAACGAGGACAACCAGAACAAGCGCTTCAACGACCGCAAGCTGGGCCCCTCCAACATCAATGCCAATGCTTCCGAGGCTGTGCAGTCTGCACCCGCCATTGCCGCACTGGCCGAGCAGAGCTCTTACGCTACCCTGCAGCGGGTAGGCGCAAACTACTGGAGCTCCGCCGCAAGTCTGGGCGAGATCCTCGCCTCCGGCGACACGCAGGGCAAGACCACGCAGCAGCTGGTGGATGACGCTGTGGCCGGCATCACCGCACCTGTGGTACAGTAAGTTCCGGTTTTTCCCGGCGGGCACGCAGCAGAATGCGGTGTGCCCGCTTTTTATCGCAATACAAGAAATCGGCGTCAACCTAACATCCTGTTTGCTATAACCCCCTCTGCATACCAAGAAAGGAGTTGACTTCTGTGGCAGAAATGGTCCTTACACCACCCTTGCGGGCAGATGGCCGGGAGCCGAATTTCCTTCAGAAGTTCGGTCACGCATTTGTTCACGGAGATATTTTTACAAAGCTGTCCCTCTTTGTCTGGGGTCTGGGCTACATTGGCCACGGCCAGCTTATCAAGGCACTGCTGGTAACGCTGGTGCAGGGGCTGGGACTGTATTTTCTGGGTACCTCCGGCATTCCTGCGCTGAAAAAGTTCGGCACGCTGGGCACGGTGCAGATGGAGATGCAGTTCAACCCCCTTACCTTAAAGAACGAGGTCAACAACTACGACAACTCGTTTGCCATCCTGCTGCTCAGCGTGATCGCACTGGTGGTCATTGTAACGCTGATCGCTGCTGCCATGCTGGTGGTGCAGAGCAATTACGCGTTACAGGCGCAGAAGGCCGCTGGCAAAAAGCCCAACAATTTCCGGCAGGATATCACCTTGTACCTGAACGAAAAGTTCTACGTTACCCTGCTCACCCTTCCGGTGCTGGGTGTTGTGGTGTTCACCATCATCCCGCTGTTCATTTTGATCGCTGTTGCCTTTACCAACTACGATCAGCAGCATATGCCTCCCGCCGCCCTGTTCACATGGGTGGGGCTGGCTAACTTTGCTTCTCTGTTTGGCGGGCAGTCGCTGAGCCTGACCTTCAGCTACGCCTTTGGCCGGGTGCTCAGCTGGACGTTGGTGTGGGCCTTCTTTGCCACCTTCACCACCTTTTTCGGCGGCGTATTTCTGGCCATGCTCATCAACAACAAAAAGACCAAGTGCCAAAAGCTCTGGCGCACATTGTTCATCATCACCATTGCGGTGCCGCAGTTCGTCACCCTGCTGCTGGTGCGCAACTTCTTCTCGGATGCCGGCATCTTCAACACCATGATGGCCAATGCAGGCGTGACCGATTTTTTAAAGGCCATCGGTCTGCTGGGGCAGAACATGAACCACATTCCATTCCTGACCGATCAGCATTGGGCTAAGTTCATGATCATCCTCATCAACATCTGGGTGGGCGTGCCCTACCAGATGCTCATTGCCACCGGTGTGCTGATGAACATTCCCACCGATATGCTGGAGGCCTCCACCATCGACGGTGCCTCGCCGCTGCAGAGCTTTATCTACATCAAGCTGCCCTACCTGCTCAGTGTGCAGGGCCCGGCACTGGTTACGGATTTTGTGCGCAACGTCAACAACTTCAACGTCATCTATCTGCTCACGCAGGACGTTTACATCACCAAGGATCAGGCGCTGGCTTCCTCCAGCGCAAAAGAGGTGGACCTGCTGGTCACATGGCTGTTCCGCCTGACGCAGGAGCAGTACAACTACAAGATGGCCGCGGTCATCGGCATTATGGTGTTCATCATCTGTGCCGTGTTCACGCTGGTATGCTTCCGGTTCCTCAATAAAAAGGAGGCGACGTTCTCTTGACACAGACAACTGTTTCTCCGGCACGCCGGGCAGAGACCGCAGCGCAGCTGCGCCGCGGGCGTATCCTCCGCACAGTCCGCAGCATCCTGCGGCATCTGCTGCTGGCCCTGCTGGCAGCTATCTGGCTGGTACCCATTCTGTGGCTTCTGGTCACTTCCTTCTCCACAGACCGGGGCATCAATGTGCGACAGTTCTTCCCGGCCAGTTACACACTGCGCAACTATGTCAACATTCTGTTCCACCCGGACTCTGTGGCGCAGTTCCCGCGCTGGTTTACCAACACCCTTGTGGTGGCCTGTTTCAACTGCGTTATCTCCACCTGCTTTGTGCTGATGGTAGCCTACGCGCTGAGCTGCTGCCGCTTCAAGGGGCGCAAGCTGATCCAGAACCTTTCTGTCAGCGTCAACCTGTTCCCCGGCGTGCTGGCAATGATCGCCGTCTATTTCGTCCTGAAATATCTGAATCTGACCAACTCCTATGCCGGTCTTATCATGGTCTATGCCGGTTCGTCCGGTCTGGGCTATCTGATCTGCAAGGGCTTCTTTGATACCATCCCCATCTCCCTGCGGGAGGCCGCCAAACTGGACGGCGCATCCGACGCCCGTGTGTTCTTCCAGGTCGTTCTGCCCATGTCCAAGCCGATCCTGGTCTATACCATCATCAGCTCTTTCATGGTTCCATGGACCGATTTCGTGATGGCAAAAATGATCCTGAATTCGGGCGTCTCTGCCGACTGGACAGTGGCTATCGGTCTGTATAATATGCTGCAAAAGACCCTGATCAACAATTACTTTGCGCTCTTCTGTGCAGGCGGTGTGCTGGTGTCCATCCCCATCTCCATCCTGTTTGTCATCATGCAGAAGTTCTACGTCGAGGGCATCACCTCCGGCGCGGACAAGGGTTAACACGTGATTCTCTTTCTCCTTCACCATAAAAGCAATCCCCACAGTCCTTTTTGTGGCTGTGGGGATTGTTTTTTCTCAATGGCAGCAGGAAAGCAGTTTATTCATGGTGAACCTCATTTCTATGTAAAACGGTGTCTGTTCGGATGTCCTAAACCCTGCCATAAAACCGGTGATTGATTTTAAGATTGCTTAACTTCAACAGGGGCTTTCCCTCCTTTGACAAGAGTGTACCGTGAAAAGCGGCAGAAGTTTATGGACTCGTAGTCCAAGTTACCCACCCTCTTAGTCCAAGTTCTTGGATACAAGTAAACAAAAATAAAAAAATCCGACCCGCTCCCGTGATGAACCGGTGAAGATTCATCACAAAGAACGGATTTGATTTTGATTTTTCGTTGAAGGAGGAGGAAATCGAAAAATGGATTGAAGTGTTCGATGATGACCTTCAATCAAAAAATGTGACCGGGAAGAAGGTCCACCGGCTTTACAATTGCCGGAAAAGGCGGTATTCTTTATTTATGACAAACATCCGCAGGAGGAAACCATGGACATCCGCCAGCTGCACTACTTTCTGGTATTGTGTGAAGAAATGAATTATACCCGGGCCGCACAGCGGCTGTTTTTGTCGCGGCAGGCGCTGCGGCAGAGCATCTCTGCGCTGGAAGCGGAACTTTGCGGGCCGCTGTTTCTCAGTGCCCACCACAAGCTCACCCTCACCGACCGCGGCATGAGCCTGCAGCGCCATGCCACCCCGGTGGTGGAGCAGTTCCAGCAGATGCAGGCCGCCCTGCGGGCCGAGATCCAGTCGGCCCAGCCGGTGCACATCGGCATCAGCGTGGCGCTGGTGCCGGACTACCTGCCTGGGCTGGAAACGCAGCTGGACAAGTTCCGCCAGCAGTACCCTCATGTGGAGATGCGGTTCCGCCTGCTGGACAACGACGCTGTGGCCGATGCCGTGGAGCAGGGCGAGCTGGACGCCGGTCTGGTCATCGACCTGGGCTGTGCGGCCCCGGTACTGGCCCGTACCACCCTGCGGGCCGACCCTGCCTGCCTGCTGGTGCCCCGCGGTCACCCCTTCTGGGACCGGGAGAGCATCCCGCTGGCCGACCTGCGGGGGCAGCGGGTGCTGCTGCCCAGCCTGCGGCAGGACCTGTTCAGTCCGCTGTGGACGGCCTGTGCCCGGGCCGGGTTTGCGCCCAACGCCGAGATCGGCCCCAGCTTTTACCAGGCCTATTATCTGGTGCAGGAGCAGCTGTGCACCTGCCTGACCCGCTACGAGCCCGGTGCCCGGCGGGAGCTGGACCGGGTGCGGGACGTGCTGCTGGAGGACCTGCCCCCGCTGTGCGTGTCGCTGGTACAGCGCCGGGACTATACCTCGGCCTACATCGACCTGCTGCGCAGCTACCTGATGGAGGTGCTGGGCGGGGCCGCCTCGCTGCCGCCGCGCCGGGGCCGTCCGGCCAAGCCCTTCTACAACTTCCCGGTGCTGTCCAGCACGGCGGCAAAGCCTGCCGCTCCGGTGCACCCGGCCCCTGGCACCCAGCTGCCCTTTGCGGGTGCGACCAACTTCCGGGAGCTGGGCGGCTATCCGGCCGATGAGGGCAAGACCGTGCGCTGGGGCCAGATCTGGCGCGGCGTGTGCACCGCGCGGCTCACCGACCCGGCGGACCGTGCCCGGCTGGATGCGCTGGGCTTGCGGCTGATTCTGGACCTGCGCAGCACTGCCGAGGCCCAGGCCGAGCCGGACTATGTGCCGGACGGTGCCCGGATGGTGCAGATCTGTGCCCTGTGCGGCGACGACGGCCATGAGATCAGCTTTGCCCCCGGTGACATCGAGCGCATGATGCGCACCGCCCGGGAGGGCGAGAACATCCTGTACCGGATGTACCGACAGATGCTGTTCGGCAACAAGGCCTTCAAGGAGCTGTTCCGGGCGCTGGAAGCCGGCGAGACGCCCATCCTGTTCCACTGCTCTGCCGGCAAGGACCGCACCGGCGTGGCCGCCATGCTGATTCTGCTGGCGCTGGGTGCGTCCGACGAGACGATCTGCGCGGATTTTGTGCAGACGAATGTCTGCCGCAAGGCCGAGATCGACGCCCTTCTGGCGGGCCATGCGGAAGAGATCGCCGCCGACCCGTCCAAGCGGATGCGGTTCTGCACACAGGCGGGCGTGGATCCGGGTGCGGCACCCTATGTGCTGCAGGTCATCCGGGAAGCGTGCGGCAGCGCGGAGGAGTATCTGGCCCGGGAGTACGGCCTGACTCCCGCCCGGCGGATGCGCCTGCGGAGGATGTATCTGGAATAATGATGCAGAATGAGCCCCGGTGTATGCAGATGCACCGGGGTTTTTGCGGCATAAAATCGGCCATGTGCACAAAAAATATGCGGCGGGAACCGGTTTTCTCTTGACAAGCGTGCAAATGTTTCGTAATATAATTAGTAGTATGGAATAAAAGACGCTGTGTGCAGGTCGTCCCCGTGACCGGAGTTTCTCCACAGGCGAAGCGCGCCTGTTTTATATAAGCCAGAACCGGATAGAAAAAAGCCGCAATGCCCGTGCAGGGTCTGCCTGCGCGTGTGATTTTTGTTGTCACTTTTTGCATGGAAGGCTCCCTTATAGATCGTTGCCCACAGCCTGCCGCACAGCGTCTCCTGCTTGTTTGAACCTGAATGAAAAATCAGAACAAAGGAGAGTGAACACGATGACCGCGATCGAAGTGATCGTGGCCCTGATCGTGGGTGTTGTCGGTGCAGCTGCGGGCTATTTTGTTGGTTACAACAACCGGAAAAAGACCGCCGAAGCACAGATCGGCAGCGCCGAAGCCGAGGCGACCCGCCTGGTGAACGAAGCGATCAAGACCGCAGACCAGAAGCGCAAGGAAGCGGTTCTGGAAGCCAAGGACGAGGCCTTCAAGCTGAAGGCCGAGGTCGATGCCCAGAAGGCAGAGGCCGACAAGGAGATCAAACAGCGCCGTGCTGAGATCAGCCGTCAGGAAAACCGCATTGACCAGAAGGAAAATGCCCTGGATCGCAAGACCGAAGCCCTGGAGCGCAAGGAAGAGGACCTGAAGAAGCGTACCGCCGAGGCCGACGCCCGTCTGGCCGAGATCGACGCCCTGCGCGCCAAGGAGATGGAGCGTCTGGAAACGCTGGCCGGCCTGAGCCAGGAGGACGCCCGCGAGGTGCTGCTGCACAAGGTGGATGAGGAGCTCACCCACGAAAAGGCCGTGCGCATTGCCGCCTATGAGACCGACCTGAAGGAGAACTGCGACAACATCGCCCGCAACCTGATCGGTCAGGCCGTGAGCCGCTGCGCCGCCGACCACTGCAGCGAGACCACCGTGAGCGTGGTGCCGCTGCCCAGTGACGAGATGAAGGGCCGCATCATCGGCCGTGAGGGCCGCAACATCCGTGCGCTGGAAACCGCCACCGGTGTGGACCTGATCATTGACGATACCCCGGAGGCCATTACCCTGTCCTCCTTCGACCAGACCCGCCGCGAGGTGGCCCGCATGACCCTGGAACGCCTGATCGGCGACGGCCGCATCCACCCCGCCCGCATTGAGGAAACGGTGGAAAAGTGCCGCCACGAGCTGGAGCTGCAGATGAAGCGCGAAGGCGAGCGTGCGGTGATGGAGCTGGGCATCCACGGCCTGCACCCGGACCTGATCAAGCTGATCGGCCGGTTGAAGTACCGTACCAGCTTTGGCCAGAACGCCCTGACCCACAGCATGGAAGTGGCCTGGGTGGCCGGCCTGCTGGCAGGCGAGATGGGGGTCAACGTGACCATGGCACGCCGTGCCGGTCTGCTGCATGACATTGGCAAGGCACTGGATCACGAGATCGAGGGCAGCCACGTCCAGATCGGCGTGGACATTTGCCGCAAGTACAAGGAGAACACCCAGATCATCCACGCCATTGAGGCCCACCACGGCGACGTGGAGCCCAAGACCCCGCTGGCCTTCATCATCCAGGCTGCCGACGCCATCAGCGCCGCCCGCCCGGGTGCCCGCCGCGAGAATGTGGAAAGCTACGTCAAGCGTCTGGAAAATCTGGAGGAGATCTCTTCCAGCTTTGAGGGCGTGGAGCAGGCCTTTGCCGTGCAGGCAGGCCGCGAAGTGCGCATCATGGTCAAGCCCGACGTCATCAGCGACGATCAGGTCATCCTGCTGGCACGCTCCATCGCCAAGAAGATCGAAGATACGCTGGATTACCCCGGCCAGATCAAGGTCAACGTCATCCGCGAGACGAAGGTCGTCGAATACGCCAAATAAGGTCAACCGCCTGCCGGGCACGGATTTTCCGTGCCCGGTGTTTTTATGTCCTGATACAGCCAACCGGCGGACTGCCGCCGTTTTCGGGCTTGGCAATCCGCCGGTGTTCTGCTATAATATTAATATTGGAGAATTGTCAGCCTGCTCAACGGCCGCGCTCCGTGCCATAGAAGAAAAGGGCAACCATGCCCGGCCCGCAGTGGCTGCCGAGCGTCGTACCGACGGTGTTGATCACGATTCTCCCGCGCAGCTGCGGGAATTTCTCTTCGATCATGCCCGCCAGCTGTTCGGCGTCCGCAAGATTGTCCGCATGAGAGATATGGCAGGGGCCGTCATAGGCCATGCCGCCCTCGGCATAGCTGACCATTTTCTCCACAAGAACGCGCAAGGCGCGCTGCTTGCCGCGAATTTTCTCCCGCGGGATCAGC
>ERZ791837.1956-NODE-1956-length-12360-cov-3.001544_pt1 | contig 12360 bp, 11 predicted proteins | sample MGYA00510292_ERZ791837 | MGnify/ENA primary metagenome ERZ791837 (study PRJEB30046, sample SAMN00715259) | human gut metagenome | study: EMG produced TPA metagenomics assembly of the A metagenome-wide association study of gut microbiota in type 2...
CAGCTTGAACGTCGAACCCGGCTCCATGCTGCGGCCCAGGGCATAGTTCTCCCGCTCGGCGAAACTCCCGTCGGCATTGCGGCCGAGGTTGACCATCGCCAGGATTTCGCCCGTATGGACCTCCATCACGATCGTCGTGCCCCACAAAGCATTCTGGGCTTCCAGCTGTCGCCTCAACGCCTTGTCGGCCACATCCTGCAGGTCGAGGTCGAGCGTCGTGACGATGTCGAAGCCGTCCACCGGGTCCTCGTGGTCCCCGCCCGCCACCCGGCCGTAAAAGCCGCGCGCGATACGCTGGCGCAGGGCTTTGCCGTCGCGGCCCGCAAGCTCTTCGCGGTAGGCCTCCTCGATGCCGTAATTGCCCTTGTCGCCCGTCAGTCCGATCGTACGGCGCGCCAGTTCGCCCTGGGGATAGATGCGTTCGTCGCGCTCGATCAGCCGGTAGACCATGCCCATGTTCCAGTTCAGCAGCGGATAACGCCGCAGGGTCTCCCACTCGGCGAAATCCACCTCGCGGGGAAAGATATTCACGGGCGTATGGTCGCGGATCGTGTCGTAGATGCGGCGTTTGACATATTCCTCGCCCCGCATGCGGTCCATCATGCGCGAAATCCACCCCTCGGAACGCAGGTAGGAGGTGTCGCGCGGATTGACCAGCCGGTAACGGCGGGCGTGCTCCTCGCGGAAACGTTTGGCATAGGCCGAGGCGGGCTTGTCCCGGAAGAAGGCGGCCAGCAGTTTCGCGAGCGAGTCGGCCTGTTCGCGGAAGGTCTTGAGCGAATCCAGCCCCGGCGACGCGAAGTCGAAGGCGGCCTGATAGCGGAAGATCGAGGTGGCGAGGGGTTCGCCGTCGCGCGAAAGGATGCTCCCACGCTGCGCCGGGATGACCTCCTCGGTGAAGATGCGGCTGGCGAGGCGGTCGGCATTGTAGGCCACCTCCGCACTGAACAGCTGCACCCAGACGAGCCGTGCGAGCACGATGGCCCCGGCGAGGATGAAGAGCACGTACAGAAGCCTCACCCGCAGCAGAATATCGCTTTTGACCTTCGAACGTTCCTGCTTCATCGCCGTTTAGTTTTCGATGATCTCGCCCGGCGCCTGCGGGTCGTAAAGCTCGATGCCCCGCGCCCGGAGCTGTTCGACGATGGCCGAATGGGTCGTGCGCTGGTAACGCTGCTCCTGGAGGCGGATCGAGCGTTCGCGGAGTTTCTGCACGTCGCGCTCGAGACGCGTGTAACGCATGTCGAGGTGCAGCGACCAGAACATCACCATGATGCTCAAAAAAAACATCCCGGCGATGGTCAGCATATAGGGATAGTATTTCGAGACGCCCTCGCGCACGAGGATCGTACCCGAGAACAGCTGCCAGAAGGTGCTGGACCTGCGGCGTCGCTCGCGGCGTTCGCGTTCTTCGGCTTCGGCCCGCTCTTCGGCCTCGCGCTCCTCGTCGGCGCGGATGTCCTCTTCGGCTTCGCCCCGCTCCATGCGCCGCACCTCGCGGCGCACACGGCGCGCGAACTCCTCCTCCTGCTCGCGGCGGGCCTGCTCCTCGGGGGTCACCGGGTCGAATTCGTGGTCTCGGTACATCGTATCAGCGTTTTACGGCCGCCCGGAGTTTCGCCGAACGGGAACGGGGATTGCGGTCGAGTTCTTCGGCCGAAGGGGTCACGGCCTTGCGCGTCACGAGGTCGAACGGGGCCTGCGAACGACCGAAAAAGTCCTTTTCGACCTGCCCCGAGAAGTTGCCGCTGCGCATGAAATTCTTCACCAGCCTGTCTTCGAGCGAATGGTAGGAGATAACGACCAGCCGGCCGCCGGGCTTCAGCACCCGCAGGCTCTGCTCCAGCGCCATTTTCAACGCCTCCATCTCGCCGTTGACCTCGATGCGCAGGGCCTGGAAAAGTTTGGTCAGGAATTTCGCCTCGTCCTTTTTGGGCGTGCAGGGCTTCACGGCTCCGACCAGCTGCGCCGTGGTCGTCACGGGCGCCGCCGCACGGGCCTTGACCAGACAGTTGGCAACCTTCCACGGTGTTTCTACCTCGCCCCAGTCGCCCAGAATGCGGGTCAGGTCCTCCGCGGTGTAGTCGTTCACCACGTCGGCCGCCGTGAGCCGCCCCCTCTGGTTCATGCGCATGTCGAGCGGAGCCTCTCCGCGGAACGAGAATCCGCGCTCCACGGCGTCGAAATGGTGCGACGAAACCCCCAGGTCGGCCAGAATGCCGTCGACCTCCGTCACGCCGCGCAGCCGCAGCGCCCCCCGCAGGAAGCGGAAATTGCTCTCCACGTAGTGAAAACGCGCATCGTCGGGACGGTTCTCCAGCGTGTCGCGGTCCTGGTCGAAACCGTACAGACGGCCTTCCGGCCCCAGGGCGGAGAGGATGCGGCGCGAATGGCCGCCTCCGCCGAAAGTGAGGTCGGCGTAAGTGCCCGCAGGTTCGACAGCGAGCAGTCCCACAGACTCTTCCAGCAGTACGGGAGTATGGTATTGCGACATAATAGTTATTTGCAAAGGTCTATTTGGGTGTAAAGTTAGGGATTTTTCAAAAAAGAATGCCTATATTTGTAAATATAATCGGCAATAATTTACCACCTCATTTTAAGTCGTTTACGAGAGCGCAAAAATTACGAGGGTTAAAATCAGGGTTAAAACCCGATCTTTTTCAGTCCCTTAAACGGCCTAACAATCATCCCAATACACGCTAACAACAATAATAACTCGTTCCCAAATAGAGCACACTATTATACCCGCTATTCGACCGGGGCGCTGGGTAGGTTCCAATAGTACATCCGTCGTAACAAACGCGCCAACGGATAACTCGTTATTACAGCCGTCGATTTCAATAGAGCAACACCCTTTTTAGCACCCGTCATTCCTCCACATCAGCAATAGCCCGTCCATACAACGACAAAAGGGACGATCTCCAAGCGTTTCCCTATCCGACCGGGCAAGTAGTTCGCTGGAGGCTTCAACGATCTAAAATTAGCCTCTCCAAGAGTTTCCCGTTTTCACGCCACAACATCGCGCCAAACGTAGGTATAGACAGGCTGGCAGATAACGGTTAATCTCCAACAACGTACCGCGCCGCGGCTCGAAATAATATCCGTTCGTATTTAGGGTATTTCTCCAATACAAAGCCCCGTCTAAGACCTCCGAGCGCCAATAATTAGGAGCTTCGCCTACAAGGCCGAAAACAGCGATTTTCAAGAGGCGTTTCTTTCGGGCGGGTAAATACTCCTTCGAAGCGGCAGGAGCGTAGAAATCGGCATTTACAACAGCATAGCGGAGAACACCGGAAACGCTGGCCGAGGGCACGTATTATAGAACGTCAAGAGGCTTGGAGAAACGCGGCGCGAAATAATATACGACGTTCCTCCTATTAGGCAAGGACGAGATCATCAAGGAGCTCTTATTACAACATACGGCGTTTCTATATACAACGATTTCATTACGCAGTCTCTATATTTACATTACAACGTTTACAGCATTTACAGCGAGAGGCATTACCCAGCTTTATTCAGCGGGTAATTTCCCCTCGTTTTTTATCTTATATCATAAGTCAATATTATCACGCCTCTGGCGGTTATTCAACCTAATCAAATCTATCAAGTGCCACTTTATCGCCTCGGTAAATTTAATACGGTAATCCGGGTATAAGTAATCCTTTTCCCGCTCGTGACGCCTCCGCAGCCACTTTCTAAAGTCGCGCTGAGCCCCTTTCGACAACAGTCCGGTATAGCCGTCCAATTCAGCATGAGATAGGCTCGCCAATCCCAGAATCACGAAATAATCGGTCAGTTCCTTCAAGCTCCCCCGTTTGGGGTGAAACGACGGCCGACGGCCTATATTATCAAAGGCAAAAGCCAGACAATTCCGCCAAAAGAAATTCACAATCCGGATATATTCTTCAAGCAGTCCACCGAGCGTTCCTACCTTCAACCGGGAGAATACCTTCCGTCGCCCGCCTTTCAACGTAAATTCAACCCGAAGGGCGTTTTTCTCCGGGTAGAGGTCCGGATTCCGTATTAGCACGTTCCGATTATCTTTATTTATTTCAGCGATTTTATCATAAATTTTAGCGGTGAAAAATCCCGAAACAAACTTTCGGCATGTAGGACGCGAATCGTTCAACTCGTAGCATTTCGACTTAAATGCACGGATTCGGTGTATCATTTCGACACATTCCATATCAAACGGGACATTCAGCCCTATTTCGATCACGGAAATTTCAAAGGTTCTCAACGTATCGAACGAGATGCCAAGTCGTTTGGCCACTTTCCGCCAAGCCTTCTCCAAATCCGTTTTAGTCAAATCATCCAACGAAGTCGCGCCATAGTACCATTTACGGATACTACCGTAAATTTTCATAAAGTCTTCGTAAAATTCGATTATCAGATCATGCGCATCATCCCCGTATTTCCCATTATTTAACACCAACTTATCATACCATCTCCCATTTATCCAATTCGATTTTTCAACGAAAGTCCCATAACGCAGGTGATGATAGACTTCCTTATCGTAACATTTCAAAGTAATATTATCGACCATATTTTTTCAATTTCAAAAGTTCGTCTTTACAATACCTCTTAGAACGCCCGTAGCGCATAGGCGTAATCAAACCTTTTTTCTCCCAACGATAGAGCGTTGAGCGACTGACCTTCATCGAGCCTTCAACCTCTTTCGCAGTCAGCAACTCCGCTCCGAGGAGAGCCTTCGTAAGATAATTAATAATCCAATCCCGATTCTGGGCTATCCCCACTTTAATCAGCGTTTGGAGCATCTTCGGAGATACGATAATCTCACACTCCGTTTTAATTCTTAAATTATTCATAGCTTTATATTAGAATTAGCGGGCGATTTCTCGCCCTTTATTTCCTAATATATAATGGTGGATAATACGAAGGTCCTTTTTAGATAATTATTTATATATCAATTAATTAATATTAAAACAGCTCCAAAACAACCCCAAAAGAGGGCCAAAAGATCATTTTTGCCGACTTACAGAACACAAAAAACCGCCCCGGTCAGGGGCGGTCTACATAACCTACACAAACAAATTTTATTCAGTTAACGCGGCTTTAATTTTTTCGAATCCGCCGTCTTTACAATTCTTTTCAGACAGACACGCATTCCGGATACTACTCAGTTCAACGCAGGTGGCATTCTCCAATTCCGGAACAAAATCAAGCCACTGGGCCTTACTTCGGGCATATACGAATATAACATTTTTATCAATCAGATATTTTACCAGCCGTTTCGTATACTCCTGAGAAGGAAGCAAGCCCATTTTCGCCGGAAATGGCTTATATTTCCTGGAATGATAAGCCATTAGCTGAACCGCCGCTATCTTCGTTTCAGCTCCGGGAACAGCTTCCCGAATTATCCGCGTTTTCTTCGCCCAATACCAATCCTGCTCCTCATTAAACGGCTTATATTCCGGACCGGAATAAAAAATCGCACGATCTTCGAGTAGCATCGCTTGGGTCTGCGCCCGAATGACGAAGCGTTTTTCTTCATCGCTCATCTTTTCATGAGCTTCGATATTCGACGACACCTTATAACCCGGGTTTGACATTAACAGTACGACCCGCGCACCAAGAACATCGCCGATAAACGGATAAGGCAATATTTCGGTATGCAACTGATACTCGGGCTCGTTTTTCGTTCGCTCATTAAATTCTTCGATAAACGGGATGTCATCGGCATACGCATTCAACTTTTCCAATCGCATATAGCCGTTCTTCTCGATTTTTTCGGCTAATACCCGCCACGGGTTTTCTTTTAACAAGGTTTCTTTCGTTTCCATAATAAAAGGTTTAATAGTTAGGTTCCCAAAGATAAGATATTCTCGCCCTTTTTCAATATCGAGGGTGGTGATAATTTCATCCATTTTTTCTTCGCCCCGGTAGTCGATCCCGACCGTCCACGCGCTATTCGTCCCGCCATCCCAGCAAAACACCTCTTCCAGACGTTCGCGGAGTTCGGCAGTAAGCAGGGCCGTTAGCTGACCTTCGGAGAGGCAGACCCTTTCCAATAGAAAATTATTCAACACGGAGGTCGCCTCACCCGTCCGCAGGTAGCTGATATAGTACGCCAACGAGTGGGGAATCCGGTCGGCATAGTCGGGGTGGTTCTCTTTATAGCGAGCCAAAACGACCTCCAAATCCCCGCCGTAATGGATATACAAGGCGAGGTTCAGCAACTTTTTCTCCCAGCTAACCCGCCCGAACTCGAAACACAGATCGTCCCAATAAGCCCGCCGGGCGACAAGATCGTCATAGATTTCCCGCTTTTCAGCAACCGGCATCGCCGGGTCGCCGAGGGATTTCGAGGCCGGGGTGGTTTCATCCCGGTATTTTTTGACGACGAGATCGTCGGTGCTGACGGAATCGGCCTCCATCCACCACCGCAACCATTCCGATTTTTCGGCGTCCTCCAACTTTTCAAAATCGCCGCTCTTTAATCCGTTCCTCGACAGATAGTGTCGAAATTCCCGCTCCAATCTCGCTATCCGGCTCCCTTCGGCGGCGGCATACAGGAATTTCGGGGGCAGGTCCTCAATCCACATCGTCGAGCGGATCGCCTCCCGAAACCGTATCGCCTCGATCATATTCAGCAGGGGAAATTCTCCGCGAAAGGGGATCAGCCGCGACGGAATTTCCCGGTCTACAAGCAGGCCGGCCATACCACCCGCCACGGAGCACATCCGGTCCCTCGTCGAAAGTTCACTCTTTTCCATATACCGTTATTTCGGTTACGAACTCTTTACGGCAAAATTATCCGTCGCTTCCGCCAACCCCCGGCGCAAGGGCGGATTATTTTCGCATAATCGTCTACGTTCCCGCCATTCAACAACAAAAGGCGTAGAGCCGCAAACTTATTATATTCGGAAAGGCTCTGGTAAACCCGCGTACTATAATAAGCAACAGCCCTACGCCCCAAGGGACGTAGGAACACCTCGCCTCTTCCGTACAAAATTTACCAGATTTTATCCGAAGAAAAAGGCGTTCGTCCTATATCATCAACAAAAATAACAATCGGCCTCGGAAAAAACAAACAAAAAAGGCTTCGACCTAAATCGAAGCCCCTTCAAAATTCATTCATCGTCAATCAAAAAAAATCGGCCGTTTCAGTTTTATAGCATCCTATGGGTGTCTCAATCCATATTAATTTATCTCCCCAATCGCATTCGTTCTCAGGAAACGTATACCATAATACAAAAATTATTAGATTCAAGTCTTTCGCTATTTTCATCACCTCTAAATAGAATTTTTCATCTTCCCCCTTTTTCAAAAGAAAATCTGGGAAAGCCCTATCATCAAGAGAAATTACAATCGCTTTCAAATCATCTTCAATGGCAATTTTTCGTATCTCGTTTAATATTAGAACATAGTCTTTTACAGCACGAGAACGCAACTTAACAAACGGATTAGCACTCTCCCAATGGAGTAGTCCCGTAGATATTTTAGCTTTCTCTAAAAATGAATGTAACACGGGGCCTAACATCAGCATTATATCTTCAACATCATAAATTTGGTTAGGCGTAAAAATCGTTATTACCTCCGAATATTTACAGATAATAGGACGAGCATTTTCCGCATCAAAAGTTAGATACACTCCTTCCTTACACGAACTAACAGATATATTATCGCGTCTTAATTTTACAATAATTTTTTCACTCATATCTATCCATCATTTTAGTAACCACATTTTTCACCTCTTCCCGGAACCACGCGGGGCGCAATACCTCCACGTCCGCGCCGTTCGAGAGCAGTTCCATTCGGAAATCGTAGGTCGGAGCCAACCGGTATTCGAACACCGAATATTCCGCGGTCCGCTCGGTTTCACGCTGGGTAGGGTGCAGGGGCAGGGCCCGGACGTAGTTTGCCTGCTTCCCCAAGACGCGGATTTCGACTCGTTCGGCCTTCCGGTCCCGTTCACGGATAATTCCGAAGGCGTCGGCATAGAATCCGGCACAATCGAAATCAGAGGGGATTTCAGCCGCTTTCGCCGTCGGAACCATACTTCGTACCCGGTCAAGGGCGAACGCGTAAATTCCGCCCATTTCCACGCTATTGGCGATCAGGTACCAGCGCCTCCGGAACGCCTTCAATCCGTAAGGCTCGACCTCGTAACGATTTTCTCGTTTTTCATCGTAGGTATGGCGGTAGACGATCTCCAAGCATCGGTTCTCCTCCATCGCCCGGAGTACCGCAGTTAGATAGGCGTAGCCCGAAGAGATCGGCTCCAACGCGATCCGTCGGCGCAGGCGTTTACTATTTACCAAGAGGTCGTTCACGGCGAAGGTTTCCAACAGCCAGCGTCGCAGATCGTCGCGCACCAGGTCGTCGCCGCATTCGACGTAGTATTCGTTCGTCCGGCGGTCGCAGGCGATATTCACGTCGAACAACTCTTCAACGGCTTTCCGGTGGTTCTCAAAGGTCTTTCGGGGCAGTTCCTCGCCGCCCGACATCTCGTTCCGCTGCCAACGGACGCGGATTTCATCAAGGGTGATACGGCCCGCGGAGTAAATCAGGTCCAAGAGCCACAGATAACGGCGAAACAAGGTCGCGGTGTTATTCGTCAAGGCATTCATCGTTCAAAGGTTTTTCACAAAGATAAAAACAGCTTCCGCCAAAACTCGACGGAAGCTCTCGTTTTTTATCAGGCACTCAATTTTTTCATCGCTTCGGTCAGTTCCGTTCGCTCGGTATTCGTATAGACCCGGTGTACCATATCGAGGCTTTTATCTCCCAAAAGTTTCGCTACAATATAGAGCGGGACGCCTGCGTTCGCCAAGTGGGAGGCAAAGGTATGGCGGGCTACATGGAACGAGAGGCGTTTCCCGATTCCGGCTTTCTCAGCCAACATTTTCAGTTTCCGGTTTACGCAGTTATTCGATAGACGCGGAAAAACATGCTCGCCCGTAGACACGTTCCGGTACTTGGCAAGCAGGACCTTCGGCCATTTCAACGTCACCGGAATTTCAACCAGTTCTTTCGTCTTGCATTGAACCTTAGAGATATAGGTCACGCCTTTAATATTTTTCAAGTGCGTCCACTTCAGGTCCAATACGTCGCTGAACCGCAAGCCCGTTTCACAACTGAAAATAAACAGTTCTCGTGTCAGTTTCATCGCCGGATCACCTTTATCCGGCAGGGCCTTTTGCAGGAACGCGTCGTATTCATCCTTTGTCAGAAAAACCGTCCGGGGTTTCGAGCGGTTTAGGAATTTCAATCCCTTCCCGAACGGATCGTCGATCGGATAGCCCAGCCGTCCGGCCCATTTCACCACCGAACGCAGGCGGTTCAATTTCGTATTAATCGTATTATCCGCATTCCGACGGACCGTCCGCAAATACTTTTTATACTCCTGAATAAAGAGAATATCGAGCTGGTCGATCGTCCGTTTCTTACTCCGTTTCGAAAATTTCGCCATATCCTTTTTAAGGTCCAATATACCTATAATCGTTCGCTCGCAGCGGTTATCCGTCCGCAGTTTATCTACATAGGCATCGAAGATTTCATCGAGGGTGGCGTTCGTCTTTTCACTCGGAGCCGTCCGCGCCTTTCCGGTGAGTATTTCCCGGATTCGCTCCAGGTCCACGGTTTCATCCAACATTTCGCATTGGAACAGATAGCGTTCGTATTCGGTTTCCTTCCCGTTCAGATAGCTGTTAATTACGCTTTTTTCGGGGCAGTTTCCGACAACACGTCCGGATTTCTTATCCCAGCAAGCCGGGGCAATCGAATAGGGAGTCGCAAATTTCGTTTGGCGGCCGTCGAGATATACACGCAGGTCGATACGTTTTTCCAAACCTTTCCTCGAAAGGTCATCACGCAGAATAGGTCTAATCGTTTTTTTCATAACAATTCGTTTTACGATTTTGCTCTTTAATAGTGGCAGGTTCCAAGAAAAATCGAGGAAATTTTTCCCGCAAGGACTAATTTAGGTTCAAAATGCTGATTGACAAAGAGTTCTTTCAGTAAAAATTCTCGAAAAATTTTGCAACGTCCTCCAATCGTCATCCAGCCGAGATTCGGCAACAAACCATTTTAACAAGAAATTCACCGGACGAGATCAGACCGGCAAAGACATTTCAAAAAAGCCCTTCAAAAACAACAAGGGTTAAAATTAGGGTTAAAAATTCGGCACAAAGTGAAACAAGGTGAAAGACCTACCCTTCGCCAAAACGCGTTCTAACGACGATTAACCTTCAACAAGGTGCATCTTATAGCAAAAAAACCGTATATTTGTGGATATAATTTTCCGAACATTCCATGCCCAAAATCGACATCGGCGCCGTACTCAGGCAGAAAGCCCCGCGGCTGGCTCGCTGGATTCCCCGTCCGGTCGTGAACTGGCTGCGCCGCACGATCCACGAGTCGGAAATCAACCATATCCTCGAACACTACTGGTCGCTGCCTCCGCAGGAGTTCATCCGCGCCTGTTTCCGCGAATGGCAGGTCACCTATTCGATCGAAGGACTCGACAAGCTCGCCCCCGGAGGCCGTTACCTCTTCGCCTCGAACCATCCGTTCGGGGGCATGGACGGCATGATGCTCGCCGACAAGCTGATCGACCGTTTCGGCGACGCGCGGGTGGTGGTCAACGACCTGCTGATGCACCTCGAACCGCTGCGTCCGCTATGGATTCCGGTGAACAAGCACGGTTCGCAGAACAGCGCCTACGCCCGCAAATTCGACGAGGAGTTCGTCGGCGAAGTGCCGATCCTGACCTTCCCGGCGGGGCTTTGCTCGCGCTGTATCGGGGGCGAGGTGACCGACCTGCCGTGGAAAACCAACTTCCTGAAAAAGGCCTACGCCTCGCAGCGGCAGATCGTTCCGGTCTTCGTCGAAGGGCGTCTGTCGAAGTTCTTCTACCGCGTCTACCGGATCCGCAAGGCGCTGGGCGTCAAGTTTAACATCGAGATGCTGTGGCTGCCCGACGAAATGTTTTCGCAGAAGGGCCGCCATTTCCGCATCGTCGTCGGCGACCCGATTCCCGTGGCCGAACTCCAGCGTTTCGGGTCGCTGCACGAACAGGCGCTGGAAGTACGTAAAAAAGCGTATTTTTCGGAAAAAACGCTCGCCGGCCCGAATCAAAACCGCTAATTTTGGTATTTTTGCCCTGTCATGCAACAGAAAGAGAATACAGTACCCATCATCGAACCGGTCGCCCGGGAACTGCTGCTCGCAGAACTGACGCCCGCCCGCAAGATGCGCAACACCCACCGGGCAGGCAATGAAATCTACATCTTTTCGGCCGCCGAATGCCCCTCGCTCATGCGCGAGGTGGGCTACGAATTCGCCTACATGTTCAAATATTCGGAGCGGCCCGGCACGTTCGCCTCGAAGCACCTGCCCGACGACGTGCCCGAAGAGGTGAAGTCGGCGCGGCTGGCCGAAATCATCGCCCTGCAGAACGAACTGAGCCGCGCGAGCAACCTGCGCGACGTGGGGCGCGAATTCGAAGTGCTGGTCGAGGGAACGTCCAAGCGCGACGAGAACCAGCTTTCGGGCCGTACCTCGCAGAACAAGGTCGTGGTCTTCGACCGCGGCGGCCACGGCGTCGGCGACTATGTGCGGGTCCGCATCACGGGCTGCACTCCCGCGACGCTTTTCGGAGAAGAAATTTCAGAAGGATAAAATTAAGATACGTAAAATGCGATTTGACGAACTTGAGTTGGAGGATGAGATCCTCGACGGACTCTACGATATGAATTTTCAGGAGATGACTCCGGTGCAGGAACACACGATCCCGGTGATTCTCGAAGGCCGCGACATCATCGGATGCGCGCAGACGGGAACGGGCAAGACGGCGGCCTACACGCTGCCGCTGCTCAACAAGCTGCTCGTCGAGGGCGTCAACGTGGCTACCTGCCATGTCAAGGCCCGCAAGCAGAACGAGACCAGCGGCATCATCAAGCGTGAGATCCCCATTCGTGCGGATAAGGTCCAGCTCTACTGCAGCACCTGCAAGAAGGGCGTTCGCGTCGGCTTCAAGCTCGACGGCGACAAGAAGGTCCGCGTCTGCAAGAAGTGCGGCAAGGAAATCTAAGGAGGAGGGACGAGATTATGGCTAGACTGAAAGTGAAGTATACCGAAGAAATCGCTCCCGCTCTCATGAAGAAGTTCCAGTATAAGAGCGTCATGCAGATCCCCCAGATCGCGAAGGTCATTGTGAACGTCGGCTGCGGCGAGAGCAAGAACAACGCGAAGGAGATCGAGGCTATCTGCAAGGATATCGCCACCATCACCGGCCAGAAGCCCATCACGACGAAGGCTCGCAAGTCCGTCGCAAACTTCAAGGTCCGTGAGGGCGAGACCGTCGGCGTGAAGGTCACGCTGCGCGGCGACAAG
>ERZ791837.1958-NODE-1958-length-12355-cov-5.783984_pt1 | contig 12355 bp, 8 predicted proteins | sample MGYA00510292_ERZ791837 | MGnify/ENA primary metagenome ERZ791837 (study PRJEB30046, sample SAMN00715259) | human gut metagenome | study: EMG produced TPA metagenomics assembly of the A metagenome-wide association study of gut microbiota in type 2...
GAGCAGCTGATTTGTAATCAGCAGGTCGGGGGTTCGAATCCGTCTACCAGCTCCATTTTACCGCAACACAGCATCCTGAATATGGGGGAATTCCCGAGTGGCCAAAGGGGACAGACTGTAAATCTGCTGTCAATGACTTCGGTGGTTCGAATCCACCTTCCCCCACCAAAACGCCTGATATTCAGAGAATATCAGGCGTTTTTGCAACTATTTTCGGATTTCTGATTTTGTAGAAAAAGTGGTGTTTTTCAGGCATCAACCCAGCAGAATTTTTCCTATAAATGTATATACCATTTTAGGGAACGCACTTCGTGAAAACCTGTGAAATCCGGTTTGACCCACACCGTGACCCACACGGCGAAATGTCCACAGAGCGTCGGAGAGGATGATTGTGTCATTCTCTCCGACGCTCTGTGTTTTTTGCTGCTTGTTCACATCACTTGTGCCATGAAATTACCCATCTTTTCGGCGGCGCTCTCCTGCATTTGCCGCGTGACGTGGGTGTAGGTGCGAAGGGTAAATCCCGCGTCGAAATGGCCGAGTATACTCGATACGGTTTTCACATCCACGCCGTTTTGGAGCGCCAAGGTTGCGAATGTGTGCCCTTACGGTATAATTACGACAAACCGGAAAAGTCCCGTATATCAAGGGTTTTCGGTTATCTGGCAAGGTTTTTCATCCTTTTCCAAACCGAAAAATCGAGCCGCGAAGTAGTTATATCGTAGGGGGTGTTATAGTAACGACAAAAACTAAATACCGTTTGGGCGGGCTGTCAGCCCGTCCAAGAAATCAGGACATTTCCTCTGAAAAGAAGAAATGTCCTTTTTTTGTACCCAAAATCAGATGCCGACAGGAGGAACACGATGACTGAAAAAACCGTGCAGAAGGAACCGGGCAAAAAGCCCGCGCCATCCAAAAAGCCGAAACCGCAGCAGGAAGTAGTCGTTCAGATTCCGCTCTCCGAGCTGCATCCGTTCCCGGATCATCCCTTTCAGGTGCGAGAGGATGCGTCCATGCAGGAAACCGCCGAAAGCGTCAAGGAATACGGCGTCCTCGTCCCCGCGCTGGCACGGCCACGGGAGGACGGCGGTTATGAGCTGATCGCAGGCCACCGCCGCAAACACGCCTGCGAGCTGGCTGGGCTGGCCACCATGCCAGTCATTGTCCGCGACATTGACCGGGACGCTGCCACCATCATCATGGTGGACAGCAACCTCCAGCGGGAGAACATTCTCCCCTCCGAACGCGCCAAAGCCTATAGCTGTACCCACCAGCCACATTTTAGCGGTAGATGCACGTCCAATCCCCTGCACAAATATGTTTCCCTAATCAGTTCAAAAACGTCTCCTGCTCGATTGTAACGCCATAGCTTAGGATTTTTTCAATAGCATCTTTGAACAGTAAGTATCTCCCGCTTTTTAAATCTGCTGCCAATTCAGATAAGTATTCTTTGGAGCGCATAAGACCATGTTCGTGAAATTTTTCAACAAGTTCACCTGACATACGCATGGGCAGCACAGACGAAATTAGCTTCTGCAAGTTGTCGAACATTTGGAAGCCACCCGCATCGATATCTGCCCAAAATCGCGCTTTAACATCTTTAGATGCCGCACGAACGATCAATGTAACCAGCTTTCGCTTTTGTGGACTGAGAAATCCACCATGATAGATCACCAGCTCGTTCGGCTGTTTTTCCGACATCACATATTCATCATAATTGGTTTTGTTCTCAATGAATGTAATACATTGAATTTCGGCCAAGTCAATTGAGATGATGGAATCAATCAAAGTGCTGGGTAAGGCCAAACCGTATGGCGCGGCACCAATACAGATATTTCCCTGCTCTGTTCGAACCTGACAGTTTCCAGCAAGCTCATATAGCTCCGGGCGAGCATAGATGCCCAAATATGCCAGCTGTTCTCTTTCCCCCAGGGCGTTTTCATCGCAGGAAATCGCCAAATCCGCATCGTATTTTCTTGCAATCCGCAAAAACAGGTCCCGCACATTTCGCTCAAAGTATTTCGTGTCGGAAAAGCACTTGCTGCTGAATGCGCGCATCGTTATACTGCCGGACAGAGCTGCATACTCGCGGAAAACGCAGAGCAGATCCTGCAATGGGGTATCGTCCGTCCTGCAAAAGGCTGGGATTTTCAGCTGCTCTGCAGCCAATCTACAAACATCTGCCTTCCAAGCTATAATCCAGGGAATCGCAACGTCCTTCAGACTGCCGTCTATCAATTGAATAACTTGAGTTGCCCGCACTTTTGGATGCACTCTTTCGGCAGAAGCATAGCACTGTGGAATCTGATCCAAACGCAGCACAATGGCCGAAAGCACCGGACGGCCTTTCACCCACTCAAGCTGCACCAAATGCTTCTTTTCAAGCTCCAGGGCCGCTTCATTATAAGCATCCCGTATCACGGCATCCTCATAGATATACGCAGGGAGGTCTCTCTTTTCCACTTTTAGCATGACTCTTCTGGGGGATGTCCCAGGATCAGATAGATGCCTGCTGTTTTCATATTTATCCAACAGTCGGTTTATAATGTCGCCTTGCTCTGTCATTGCGCAATCTCCTTGCCAAAGGGCAGAATATGCATTCTGTATTTGTCCTTGTTTACCAGCAGCGTACGGTCTGCAATCGGCATAATATCCGAAACCTTATCCGGCGGTGTACAAATAATGGCCTGCAAGCCCATCCTTCGCAGGAGGCGGACGCTCTCAATAATGCGATCACTATCCATTTTGTTAAATGCCTCATCAAACACTGCCAATCGGACGGTGTTGCCGAAACTGGATGTATCATTCACACGGTAGAGCTGAGCGAAGGAAGCCAGAACCGCAATATAAAACGGAGTCTGTGTTTCACCGCCGGACTTTGTGTTCAAGGTCTGAGAAAGCAGCTGCTTTGTTCCGTTTTGATCTGTGGTTTCCAGGTCAAACTTCAGGTATGTCCTAAAATCGGTATATCGTTGGATATTTTCCTGCAGCTCGCTTTGTTTTCTCGCATTTAACTGTGTATCATCCGCCGTAGTGATCTGGCTGAACAGCTTCTCTATCAGCTGGCCATATTTATCCTGGAAAGGCCGTGCGAACAACCCTACATCGCCTTCCATAAGCTCCGGATCCATAATCATGTCATAATATTCTGCATAATCCGGATTACGCTCCACACGGAACTGATAACTGTCCGTTCCGAATTGAGCCTGGCGCAGTGCGCGATTTAGATTCTTCACCTGATCCTGCACTTGGTCGATGCTGGACTTCAATTTGGCCAGAAAATCATTCTGGAACTGTTCCATCGCACTCTCTCGGGCGGCGTTGATCTTCTCCCGGTATTTGGGCAGCTCACTTTCCTCCAAGAGCCTCCGCTCCGATTCAAACTCATCATTATCCATGGCTTCCACACGGAAGGAACATGGCTTAAACCGGTCCGTATACTCCCTACGTGCAATGAAAAGTTTTTTTCGGGCAGTATCCTGTTCCTTTACGCTCTGCTCCAAACGGCTGCTGAAGTTCTTATGGACGATGTCTGCGCGCTTCAGACGGTCGAGCTCCTGCTGATACCTGGGAAGGCCGATGCTTTCCTGATATTTGGAAGGAAATTCGTCTTGCAGGCGATCCTTCATATAAGTTAGCTGCTGGTAATGATCCGGCAGCACCTCATAGTCGAGTTGGCGAATACGTTCCTTGTACTGGCCGATCTGAATTCCTTTCTCCTCTTTTTCTTTATTCAACGCTATAATTTCATCCCCGAGCGCAGCAATTGTGCGGCGCTGTTCGTCCAGCCACAAAAGATCCAGTTTTGAAAGCTGATCATCGATATCAGTCACTTCATTGACAATCTCCATGCCGCGCAGGTATGCTTTTTGCTTTTCTGCCACGGTATTTTGGACAAAAAAGTGCGTAAATAACGGTTCTTTTGACTGTGACAAAAGCTGACGGATAGGGTTCCAATAACGCAGCTGGTCTTCAATCTGCGTTAACTCCTCTTCCAATCGAGATACACGCAGACTTACCGCATAACGGCCAATAAATGCGTCATCCATCAGCTCACGACGAATCGAACGGACAACATATCCCTGGTAGAGCAGTCCGTCTGCTGTAATAGCGGTTTTGAAATTGCGCAGCTGTTCAGCTTTTTCACAACATACGACGCGCCCCAACAGATAGTCAATATAGCTGCGCGCCAGCTTGTTATCCGTATCAACCTTTCTGGCAAGGCTGTCATCGCGTGGGCGAATCGTTTCTCGTTCGCGAAGCTTACCGATGTCCACCAACCCGAAGGATGCAAAACCGAACTCTTTTTTGATCCTGTCAAAGATCAATAAGGCGCTCTTATAATACGCCGGATCAACCAGCAGATAAAACCTCTGCGCATTGAGATATCCCTCCACGGCTCCGCGCCACCGTTCGTCCGCAAGCTCCAGGACATCCGCAAGAATATCTATTCTCACAGGACTGCCGATCCGGCTGTTCAGCTCAGATTCCAAGCGGGCCTTCAATTGCAGTAGACCTCGCGGATAGTCTTTAATGTCCTTTCGGAGATTTGCGAGGACGGTGCGTTTTTGGTCCTGCTCCTCCTTCAACTCCGCCAGTCGATCTTCTGCTATGTGCAGCGCATTCCTGATGGTCTTAGTAAGCTCAGCCGCCGCCTGCTGGGCGCTCTCAAAGGGTGCCGATGAATAGGAAAATATCTCATAGCTTCCGGACACAAAAAGCGAATATGTTTTTAGTACACTTTCGGCAGCCTCCTGCACAGGCAGAAGTACTTCCTCTGCATTCTGCTTCAATACCGAGTCACACAGTCCGTTCAGCTGAAAGGATTCCTTTTTTATTTCCAATGCCAAGGATTGGAGCTCCTGCATCAGCCTTTTTTGCTCATCCAGCAGTGCCTGCTTCCGATTGCGGAGTTTTTCTTCCTCCTGAAACACACTGCTCTGCGCGCAGGCCAAGTCAAGTTCGCGCCTGCGGTTCTCCTTCTGCGCGATTCGATCAGAGATCGTCATAATACTCTTTTCAATTGCGGCTAATTCTGTGGTACTGTCTCTCTTTTCAAGCTCAAATCGGTCAATTTGGGCTTGTTCTATTTCTTTTTTGGACCAAAGCACCAAAAATGATTGCACCCGCCAGCGGTCGATGGCCTGATTCATTTCACGATAGAGTTTGCCAATCTCCTGTAAAGCAGTCAGTTTCTCCTCCTGCCGCTGTGCCAACATTTCATGGCGTTTATAATCCCGGATATTCTGCTGCATGGCCTCGATATCAGGCTTCTCCGGTATGTCGCAGATGTTCTCGGTAATGAATTTCTGGATATCCACGATAGGGCGGAAGGATACCGCCTTTTTCATCATTCGAAGGACCTGCTCATTGTGCACATTCCATCTTGACAGCATATTCCTGCGATATTCCTTCTGCGTGTCATAGATCTCCGCCTTAACGTAATTCTGCTTCAAAAAACGGCGCAGCGCAGGAATCTCCATAGCCTCTCCATTTTCAACAAAGCAGTTCTCGGGCAGCGTTCCCACACAAATGAAAAAGCGTTCCTGCCTGCTTCCGTCACTGCGGCAATCAAAAACAACACCCGTGACAAAACTGCTGCCCACTACGTCATCTTGGAACTCACAAGCAATGTAGCTGGAGAAATCTTTTCCCCGGCGGGAATACGGGTTATTTTCATCCATATCTGCCCGCAAATAACCGTCCAGCGTGCGCTGAGACTTTTCATTGGCAGCCTGATTAAAGTTGCGGGCATTTGTTTCTCCCAATAGAACGATTTGAAGGGCATCAATTACCGTGGATTTTCCCGCACCGTTTTTTCCAGTCAGGAAATTAATATCACCTACCTCGATGATCTCTTTGCTGAAATACAGCCAATTAATCAGCAGGATCTTCTTCAGTTTCTTCATCGGTATCGCCCTCCTTCCGTAGCACAGACACAACATCGTTCAGCTTTTCACTGGAGACTGCAGCCAACACGGTCGGTAATATGGAAAATTTACAACCGCTCTGATTGAACTTTCCCTCAATCCGCTGAATAATCGAGTGATTTTCCAGCAATGTCAACGCACGCTTCACTTCGTCCATATTGGGCTTTGCTGGAAGGATTGCGTAATCCGTGACGACCTTTTCTAAAACATCACGCACGGTACAAACGGCATCCTGCTCCAGACCGAGTTGTTCCTGATTTTCTTCATAAATCATGCGTAGGGCAAGGAGAATGGCCGTTTCTTTTTTGTTCAGGTTGCAGCGGTTCGCTTCGTCCGTATTGATCACATAGAAATAGCCGTTTAAATCATCTTTGCGCAGATCCCAATCCAGCAGACTAAGATATTCTTGCACCGCTTCGTAATGCAGAGATAAAAACGTATAATCCGGGTTATTCACCCTTCCTTTGCCCGGCCGAAACAGTGTTCGCACAATATAAGTCCGGCTAAGAAGCTGGTTGCAAACGGACTTGAACTGTTCTAATTCCTTGGAGGTCGCACTACGAATGAAGTCAAAATCCATTTTTCTTCTCCTTCCGTCGAATCTGCATCTGGGGGATGGAATAGCCATTCTCATGAAATGAGCCGCCCAGCTCCTTGATCTGATGGCCTGCGGCAGAATCTCCGCTGGTCAATACAGCCAGCAAACTCATAATGTAAGATTTATCATCCTTAATGTTTAAATCTTTGGAGTAGCGAACATCTGCGTCCCCCAACCATCCCTGCACATAGGCGACAATAGCCGCACGGCCATATTCGGAACGCAATAGTTGTGCAGCCTGCGCGGCTGCGTCTGCATCGGAAGCGGTTTCCTGAATAAGAACCACGGCAGCTTTTGTCCGTTTTCCGGGGCGCTTCCGATACCACAAGCTTTTTTCAGAAAGGAATGACTGCTCATAAAGCTGAAATACCGGTTGTATCTGGTCTACTAAATCACCGGCGCGCCGATTGCGAGACAATGCCGTGAGCAGTACATTCAAGTTTCCCCGAACATTTTGATCGCGATTTGTCAGGTTTTCTACCTTTTGCGTTGCTGCTCTCGTATAGCGGCGAACCTGCGCATCTATTTCATCGAGATAGTCATGCTCTATATTGTCATATCGCTCGTCGATCCAGAAAATCTTTCGCAGCAGATCGGAACGGCAGTTTTCCACTGTATCTCCTCGTTTATCCTGCAAAGTTGCGTTCGCCATGGCAAGCAGCAGAGCATCATCCTCAGCCCAGCTTCTCAAAACAGATTGAATTGGAACGCGATACTTTGGGACGGAGTCCTTAATTTTCAACGGTCGTATGTATGCCTCAACTACTTTCTGTCCAAACTCGTTGAAGTGAGAGGCCAATACCTGATTGACGTCCTGCATATCTATCTGCATCTGAAAATAATGCTTCACATTGTGATAGACCATTTGCAACAAATTTATGAGAGCACTGGTGTTATCATAGGCACTGTAAATTGCGGCCATCTTATCGTAAACGCTTTCGCTCTCATCAGCGACCTTCAGAGCAGAGTAGGTGCCAAACACATAGGAAAATCCGCGGGCAGGACGATCATCCCGGAGCTGGTGAAACAGCTCCAACAGCCGGCTGCTGTAACTTGGGACGGTAATATACTCCTCAAAATCGTCACCCCGTTCCTTTTCAAACCAGCCTTTACCGCAGAGCTTCCGAATCAAAAAGCGTGCACGGCCGGAGATATCCCGCAACTCCTCCTCGTCAATATCTTCTCCTTCAAATGTGGCATCCGCCAGCTGCTGCTCCAATCTGCTGCGGAGCATAGAATACAGCGTGTCCTCGCGTATTTTTAGGTTTTCACGGTATGCGGTGTACAGCACATCCAGAGCATCTGCGTATAGTGTGCGGTTGGGCGAGGCCAAAGGTGAAAAAAGCTCACCAGGAACCGCTTCAAAAAACTTCATGAACCTTCCTCCTACAGGAGACGACAATTATGATTGGACGATTAATTTGGAACCAGGATAGGCCAGATATTGTATTCGATACGGGGACACTATATGGCGGGCTTCACTGTGGAGACTGCTTTGCATGTTGGCTGGATGGGCGCTGGCTCGATGTTCGCCTGGAATATATGAATGATTGGGTTCTGATCCACAACGGTCTTTTTGTTCCAGTTCGCTATGGCGTTTCTGTGCGAATTTAATCAGCCCACTACCAACTTGTTCGTCTTCTTCAAGAACTTCGCTGGGATCGGGCGGTCCAGCTGCCAGGTGATATTCATCGGCCTGCTGCCCTCGTGCTTCACGTAGTTCGCCGTACCCAGATAGGCGTACGCCTCCGCACCACCAGTCACGCGGTCTGCCTTAAACTCACGAACGAACAGCAGTACCTTGCTGCCGCGTTCTTTATGGTGAATATAGCGCTGACCAGTGGGCGAATTTTCCGCCGTGGTGCTCTGGCTCTGCCAATGAAACAGGCTCTCACTGATGGAATAGTCGTTGTACATGGTGGTTGGCGAATAGTCCTTATCCGCTTTGTTCAGCGTTACGAAGAATACATCCAACCGTTTGTCCGACAGCCATTTCACACCCTCACGAACGGTGGACGGCTTCATAAAGTCCAGCGCCACTAAGAGCTGGTCGCGGGTATAGGTACAATGCAAATCCAGCGGGCAGTCAAAGCCCAGATCAACCGGCTCGTCAATGAAGTCGATCTGTTCAAAGCGATAGCGCAGCAGCTCCATGAGTTCGCTGAGCAGGACCGTGCTATCCGACAGCGCATAGAGATTGTCCAACACTTCTTCGCTGCTCCAATTCTCCACAGCCTTGCCCCAAACGGTGATATAAAACATCTGCATCATCCGCTTTTCAATATCCGAAAGGGCGGCAAAATCCACATTATCCAAACGTGGAAGAATATCCAAGAGGAACGAAATCCAGCGACGGGAATCCACCACGGCAAGCTTCGCAAACGCTTTGGTCAGAACATCCTCCAGCGGCTCCGAAAAGTCCTCGATGGCATCCGCTCTGGCACAAATGCGAGAGAAGGAGGAAAACTTGTAGATCGCCCGTGGGTCAAGATGGTAGTAATCCAAGAAATTTTTGAGCGTCAGCTCCAGCCCGCTGTCCTCCGCAAAGGAGGCCGCGCGAGCCACCAACCCAGCCGTATTGCCATAGGACGCGCGGATATTCTCCAAAATGTATTTGGCTGCCTTCTTCTCCAGCTGGATATAGCAGCCCTTGGGGACGGACACAAAACCGTCCTTGATCTCCCGGCTCACGCTGCGGGTGGTATTCGACAGCAGCGCCGCAAACTTATCTTCAAAATTGTATTTTCGATTCGCCTGACCGATGAAGTCCAGCACGGTCAGGCATTCCTTGTCCTCAGCCAGACGCAGACCACGTCCCAGCTGCTGCAAGAAGATTGTCAGGGATTCGGTAGGGCGCAGGAACAGAACAGTATTAACTTCCGGAATATCCACGCCCTCGTTGTAGATGTCCACGACGAAGATAAACCGCACATCGCCGGACACCAAGCGCCGCTTGGCCGCCGCTCTTTCCTCGTCCGAAGATTGCCCGGTGAGGCACATGGACGGGATGTTGTGGTCGTTAAAATAGCGGCACATAAATTCCGCGTGATCTACCGTCACACAGAAGCCGAGGCCCTTCACGTCATCAATGTCCGTGACATATTTCAGCAGTGAAGTCACCACATGGTCGGCGCGTCGGTTTGCAATGGTACCGCTGAAGGTGTAGACCTGTTCCAGTTCACTTTTTTGATAGCCACCGGCAGACCATTTCAGCGTATCCAAATCCACCGTATCGGTGACACCAAAATACTGAAATGGGCAGAGCAGTTTCCGGTCGATGGCTTCGGGCAAACGAATTTCCGCCGCAATGCGGTTATGGAAGTACGGCAGGATACTCTTGCCGTCCATACGTTCCGGAGTAGCGGTCAAGCCCAGCAGGATGCGCGGCTGGTAGTAGGACAAAAGCTTCTGGTAAGTCGGCGCGGCGGCATGGTGGAATTCATCCACGATGATGTAGTCATAAAAATCGGGACTCGTCTTTTCCGTGAAGCTCTGTGAGTTGAAGGTCTGGATGGACAGAAACAGGTTGTCGATGCTCTCCGGCTTATAGTTGCCTACAAATAGCTCACCAAAGTTTGCGTCCTTGAGCACGGCGCGGAAGGTGTACAAGCTCTGCTTGAGGATTTCCTCTCGGTGCGCCACAAACAGCAGGCGGCAGGGCCTATCCAGATTCTGCTTGCGGAAGCGCTTGTAGTCCAACGCCGAGATGACCGTCTTGCCGGTACCGGTGGCCGCCACCACCAGATTGTGCGTATAGCCACGAACAGTGCGCTCTGCCTCCAGCTTGTCCAAAATCTCCTGCTGGTAGGAATAGGGGTTGATGTCCATGGTGTAGACGTCAGCATTGTTGGTGTCGAAGTATTTTTCTGCTTTCAGCGCACGGGCTAGACGCTCTTTCTGCCCCTCATCATAGTACTCAAATTCACGGTCATTCCAGTAATACTCAAAGGTAGCAGTGATCTTGTCGATGGTTTCGGGCAAGTCACGTTTCGTTACATTGGTGTTCCATTCAAGGCCGCTGGTCAGCGCCGCATTGGACAGATTGGACGAGCCAACATAGGCCGTCGTGAAGCCGGTTTCGCGGTAAAAGATATATGCCTTGGCATGGAGCCGGGTCGTTTTGGTGTTGTAGCTGACCTTGATGTGCGTATTGGGCAGCTTTCGAAGCTCCTCAATGGCCTTCACATCTGTTGCGCCCATGTAGGAGGTGGTGATGATGCGGAGCTCGCCGCCGCTGTGCGTAAACTCCCGCAGCTCGTCCATGATAAGCCGCAGACCGCTCCATTTGATGAAGGACACCAGCATGTCAATTCTGTCAGCAGAGACAATCTCTTTTTTGAGCTCTGTAAACATCTGCGGCTCATGCACAGCCCCGGTGAAAAGTGAGCTTTGTGCTATGGAGGTCTCTGGGCGCTCTATGTCCGCCGCCGTTTTTCCCACTGCCAGCCGCGGGTCGGTCTCCCGTAAAAGCGCAAGAAGCTGCTCTGCCCGCCGGTCAACGCCCAGCGCGGCAAAATCAGCTTCTTTCGTTGTATTTTGGATGAGCTCAACGATCTGGTTGGTCAGTCCGATCTGGGCAGAAATATCCCCGCCGTTGTCCAGCACGTTATCCAAGCCCTTTTGAACCACATCCGCCAGATACTGCGCCAGCACCTTGGAGGCTTCCGCCTTGTCAATGGGCGCAACAGACTTGCGGGCCTCCGGAATCTTCGCAAGCTCGCTGGTCAGAGCGTTATTGATGACTTGTTCATATAGGCCGGGATGTAACATAGTGATTCTTCCTCTTATAATGAAAGATCTGACTGTTTTTTCATATTAGCATATTCTGGTGAAGAAGGCAAGGAAGCGATGAATTTGCGCGATTTTAGCCGCAATCAGTGCCCATAGACGTGTTCTTCACAAATATCAAATTTCCCTCTTGACTCTTCCGTAACGTCATAGTGTATGCTAAACTCACACGGAGGAGGGATTGCCATGATGACCATTCACGAAGTCAGCAGGCTTGCCGGTGTCAGTGTCCGGACGCTGCACCATTACGACGCGATTGGCCTGTTGCCGCCCACTGCGCTCACCGAAGCGGGTTACCGGCTGTATGACGATACGGCTTTGGCGCGGCTGCAATCGATTCTGCTGTTTCGGGAACTGGAATTTCCGCTCAAGGATATCAAACGGATTCTAGATGATCCGAATTTTGACCAATCTGCCGCGCTGGAAGACCAGATTAAACTGCTGGAGCTGCGGCGGAAGCAGCTTGGGAAGCTCATCGCCCTCGCCCGTGAGACTTTGAAAACAGGAGTGACACCTATGAAATTTGACGCATTTGACAAGACCGAGCAGGCACGCTTCGCCTCCGAGGTCAAGGAAAAGTGGGGCGGCACAGCCGCGTATCAGGAATACCAGCAGCGCGAGGAAAACGGCTCTTCCGGTGATTCTGCCGAGCTGATGGCGCAGTTCGCCGAGTTGGGCAAGCTGAAAAATCTTGCGCCTGCCGCCCCGGAGGTGCAGACCGCAATCTGCAAGCTGCAGCAGTTCATCACCGACCATTTCTACACCTGCACACCGGAAATTCTGGCTGGACTGGGCGAGATGTATGTCGCCGACGAGCGTTTCCGCGAGAACATCGACAAGGCCGGCGGAGAAGGCACAGCAGCATTCGTATCCAGGGCGATTGCTGTATATTGCGAAAAGTAACAAACGGACCGCACCTGTTCGCATGAGCAGGTGCGGTCCTCTAAAAAGTCGCTCGTATTGAACGGAATCTAATTTAGTCTGAAATAGCAGGTATTTTTCCCTTTTCCTTCTTTTTTCAGTTCTCCGGCTGCGAGCA